>Ga0307990_1001584_pt1 | contig 19033 bp, 14 predicted proteins | sample EllFjometagen129_FD_203168 | JGI IMG/M metagenome (GOLD analysis project Ga0307990, IMG submission 203168) | Marine microbial communities from Ellis Fjord, Antarctic Ocean - #129 | ecosystem: Environmental > Aquatic > Marine > Unclassified | place: Southern Ocean | collected 2014-10-08
TCTCAACTCTCAACTCTCAACTCTCAACTCTCAACTCTCAACTCTCAACTCTCAACTCTCAACTCTCAACTCTCAACTCTCAACTCTCAACTCTCAACCCTCAACCCTGAATCCTATTCATACGGGCTGTAAAGGCAAACTTGATCACCAGCTTTAATGCCCTCTGTAATATGAACATACTGATCGGTAGATTTTCCCAGTTCGACAATCTGCTTCTTTATATCGGTTGTGTTTTTCAAATAAACAAAATACTCGCCCTCCTCTTCAAAGACCGCCTCAACTGGGATATTAACCGCACTCTTGATCACCTCTTCAATTATTTCCACCTGAACATTCATGCCGCTCACAAATCTTTCATGCTGCTGGTCCAGAACGATTTCCGAATGATATATCTTGGGAGATGACCGGTCCCAGTAACTCTGATTCACCGGAACAACCGCAATTTCACTGACATGGCCGGTCAGTTTAAGAGTAGGTGCAGAATCTGGTGTTATGATGACTTTGTCATCTTTTTTGACTCTGTGATGAAACTGCTCCGGAAGTTCAAATTTAACAACCAGATTGTCCATCTCTGGAATTGTTGCCAATACCTGGCGGCGTCCATAATTTGCCCCGACCGTAATCTCGGTTCTGCTATGTCGGTTACCCACATCCCCGTAAATCAGGATTCCATCGACCGGTGCCTTGATCTCCATCATAGAAAGGTAGCTCTCGTTGCGAGTGAGCTCCTCCTCGGCATTCTCGAGTTGATTCTCCACACGTAAGAAGCTACTATCATTCTGAATAACCATAGAAGCAGTACTGACTTTCACCTTCTCGAGATTAAGTACCGCCTGCTCCAGCATATTTTTTTTATCGGTCAGAGCTTTTGGATATGTATATTTCTTGAAGATTCTTAATTTATAGCCGGCATCTTTATAAGCACTCTCTTTCAGCTTAACATCATTTTTCATGGTCTCCAGTTTTTCCATGGCAACTGCTCTGGCATCTTCATCATCATAGATGGTATTGTTTATTTCATCCGCATTTTTACGATAATCCACCTTTGTGTTTTTAAAGACTTTGGCCTGGCTCTTAACACTCGCTTCAATAGCCTCCTTCTCCTTCTTGCCATCGTATTTATAATAACGGGCATAACTTTCCTCAGCCGACGCAACCGAATCCTTAGCCACCCGCAGCGAGCTCTGATTTTCAGTCAGCAGGATACGCCTCTCTTCACTCTTAAGCTCAAGCGATTTCTGTAAGGCCTCAATTGCCAACTTACGTTCTTCTATATCTTCAACCAGATTCTGGGTCTCAAACCTTATGACTACCTCATCTTTTTTTACTCGTTTGTTCTCCTCTTCAATCCAGATCAGGGTATTCTGACATGCAGCCTCAGGAAAAAGTTTATGTTTCTTGTTGGCCTTAGCAGAGCCTCTGAGCAGAGTGCCGATAATCAGATCCGACTCACGCACCGTAAATATTTTATCGGTATTTTTTTCGGAAGCACCGCCTTCCGAATCAGGGATGCACCCAGAAAACGAAGCCGAAAGCAACAACGCCACCAATATTAAACCTGTTATGTTTTTATATGCCATTCTTGTCCTCTAAACTCCAACTTACTCACTCTCCTGCTCATCTAAGTCTTCACTTTTAAGAAGTGGTTCCACTGGAGCAATTGTTTTTTTAAGAATTTCACCCACTCCTTTAACTTCACGCCGAGTTGTGTCACTGTTAGTAAGCAGGGTTTCCGGAGTCTCCTTAATGATTGATACCTTCAACAGAAAAACGAGTTGAACCTGCGTCTGGCTTGTAGTGGCACTTCGGAAAAGGAAGCCTATCAGCGGAAGATCGCCGAAGAAGGGTACCTTCTCTTCGCTCTCAATATCTTTACTGGAGTAAAGACCGCCCATCATTACAACTCCACCGTCCTTAACATTCAACTTTGTATCTATGTTTCTAACTGATATAATTGGTGGTTCAGATGAGGCACTCAATGTCACATAGCCTACGACCGATGTCACCTCCGGTCGAACTTCAAGGGTAACGGTATCATTATTTATCAGCTGCGGGGTGACTCTCAGATTAACCCCGGTACGTTTATAGTAAACTGACTCCTGGGAGACACCATTATTGACGCTGACATTCAAAAGCGGCTGGTCGGTTCCTGTTGAAACGGTTGCGGTGGTGCCTAGATCTACCAGCAGATTTGGAGAGGATAGAATCTCAGCCTTGTCATGGGTCTGCAACCATTTCAGTTTAGAGTTTATCTTGATAATATCGCCGTTAGAGAGCTCATGGTTAAAAGGGGTCAAGTCAAACCAGGAACCTGTCTCTTCCGGATATCCGCCCAAACCCGGATAGCCCTTTGTTCCCCCGAGCATAGAGCCAGCTGTACTGAGCGTGTCTCTATTTTTATCATAGTAGCTCATGTTAAAGGCGGAATCAAGCTCGGTGCCGTCACCCATCTGCACTTCCACAATCTGAGCCTCAACCAGGACCTGCGGACCGCGGGTATCAAGCGCAAGAATAAGCTCCTTCAATTCATCCATCTGCTCGTTAACATCATTAATAGTGATGATGTTCTGGTCATCAGAACTCTCGACACTTCCGGTCGGAGATGTCGCACTCTCAATCGAGTATGTAATCGAATTTGCCTTGACATGACGACAACGGTATATAAGAGTGCTCCGGGGCTGAGTTTTACTGCTGATTACCTTCATATAGAAGGGCTCTGCAGATGGAAGTATCGACTTTGTGCGGGTACCGTCGAACAGCTCACCAAGCGCACGTGAGACCAGAGTGGTTTCTGCCGGCTGCCCAAACGCAAGTGCCGCTCCTAACAGTGTAATTACTGATATAATTGTCTTCATTGTTGTTAAATTCCTCTAACCGATATAGACTAATTGAAATCGTATACACTTTAAACAGGTTACACGATTTTAATGCAATTTTCTCCCAAGCATCGTAGTATAACTAAAGCTACTTTCAGCCGCAACCAAATTAAGCTCGTGTAATATGTGATCCTTCTCTCTAAATGCCCCGTTGTGTTTTAAACGCCGCAGCTTTAGAAAAAAAGTGTTTAGATGTTGTTCAAAAAGTAGGGCCGGTTTCCAACCGGACAATCCCGATGAAATCGGGATCTACAGGTTTATCTGTGTTAAAATGGCTATTTGAATAACTTTGTCGGTAGTCCGTCCGAGTTCAAGGAACTCGGCTACAAAAAATGGCCTTGAATGCTATAAATACAAGGGCGGGAGCCGAGACCCCGCCACGTAATTTGCCAGGTATTTCTCTTACCTATGAAAAACCACGAAGACCAAAAGTTTTATGTCCCCTCAATAAAATTTTTAATCATCAAGCATATCTTTATTCGGGATATCATCCATCTCCTGCGCTCTCTTATTCCTTAAACGCTCCTGCAGGTCCGGCCGATCGCGTGCTTTAAGCAGCAGAATAACGGGAGCCCCCTCCAAACCGAAGCGTTCTCGTAAAGAACGTATGACGAAATCTTTGTACTGTTTGGTAACCAGCTTGGGATTATTGACAAAAAGCCTTATCCTGATGGGTGCTTTTCCAACCTGCACCGCATAGTAGACCTTAAGGCGTTTGCCATTGCGTCTTGGCGGATGAACACGCTCCATCGCCTCTTTGATCGTGCGATTGAGCATTCCAGTCGGCAGGTCAACCCGGGTCTGGGCGGCCACCGCGTCAATAATTTCAATACTCTTACGGACATTCAAACCGGTCACGGTGGATGTAAAAACAACGGGACAGAAATTCATAAAAGGCATTATCTGACGCAGAACCGGCTCGGCCTGAGCCTGGGTCATCTCCTTCTCCTGTGCCAGATCCCACTTGTTCATGATAATTACACAACCCTTTTCATGCTTCTGGATCAAAGCGGCAATATGTTTATCACGATTGGTGGGCCCAATCTCAGGGTCCATAACAAGAACCACGACATCAGCTTCCTCAACGCTCTTCTCCGCTCTGAACAGGCTGAAGCGTTCAACTGAATTGTCAATCTTATGGCGGTTACGCATACCAGCAGTATCAATGAAGGTATAGTGACGGGCCTGATCACCCTTTCCAATTGTAAAGGGAACCGAGATTGAATCGCGGGTTGTTCCGGCCACATCGGAGACAATTACGCGATCATTGCGCAGCAGACGGTTGATATACGAAGATTTTCCGGCATTAGGACGTCCAACCACCGCGACCTTCAACGGGACTTTCTCGGTCTCATTCTCGACCTGCGGCAGCAAGGGTATAATCTCGCTCATGACATCGCCCATACCACGATTATGCTGAGCCGCTACAGGAAAATAGGTGAACCCCAGACGGGCAAAGTCCTCGGCATCATCATCATTTGCCGGCAGATCGCACTTATTAACAGCAACAATACAGGGAATACCGCATTTACGGACAATTGCGGCAACCTCTTCATCCAGAGGATGAATGCCCTGCTTCACATCGACAACCAGGATCACTGCGGCGGCATCGCCCAGCGCTATATCAACTTGAGTACGGATGCCGGCTTCAATAAGATCTCCCTCAACCTGGCCGTCCGGCACGGCGACACCACCGGTGTCGATCAGGGTAAGACGTTGACTTTTCCAAGTGACCTCACGCATCAGACGGTCCCGTGTGACACCACTCTGATCATGTACAATAGCAACTCGTTTGCCGGCAATCCGGTTAAAAACAGCCGATTTACCAACATTCGGGCGGCCTACAATAGCCACAACCCTTGATCCAATATTCTTTTCTTTGTTCATTATGGCGCACATTATAGAGCTTATCCACCCATTTGAACACCGCAAAGTTGACGAAAGCAGTACCTGAAATAGCTCTTGACGTATAAGTAAGTAAATGTCACCTTACTTCTAATTCAGAAAAGGAGGTAAAACAATGTTAGCTACAATATCATCAAAAGGACAAATAACAATACCTGTTGCATTGCGCACCCAGTTAAACTTAACAACAGGCTATTTATTCTGACAGAGAATGAAGTCGTTGAAATTGTCCCCATAAGAACACCTGTTCAAGCGCTGAAAGGTATTGTTGATAAGCCACAAAAACCGGTCACATCAATAAAGAGTGCGGTGCCTCCTTCACTCTAACCTTTGGCCGTGCCGCCGCCAAAAGCCGCCTGCTTAAACTTGCACAAGAGCACTAAAGCTGCTTTCAGCCGCCTGTCTGCGTGCTACGCACAAGCAGGCAATCTAATTACCCGTTTCGTCCACCGGATACCGGCGGACATACTGAGCAGCACAGTATATCCGCCGGTATCCGGTGGATTATAGCCCTAAAATGCCGAGAGTTGACGGCTGTTATTAATTCTGCTTTAGTTGCTTTATCCCAAAAACTTATAAACTTAAGAGGCTATTCTCATAAGATGTTGAGAGAAAGTAACTAAAGCTAGCTTTGGAACAGTCGCAAACTCTCGACCTTTTGAGATGAAAAAGTAATATCAGCACTGTAGATCCCGATTTTATCGGGATTGTCCGGTTGGAAACCGGACCTACTTTTACGAACAATATCTGTACTCCCATATTTCCAAAACACGTAGTGTTTTTTTCTAAAGTTGCGGCGGCTAACACACAACGGGATATTTAGAGAATATGGGCCCGTACATCACAAGAGCTTAGTTTGGTTGCGGCTAAAAGCAGCTTTAGTCTTTGACCGAGAACTTGTAAACCGTGGTGGTTGTATAATCATCACCCGGTTTCAGGATAGCTGATGGGAAGTTTTTCTGATTTGGAGAATCAGGGTAGTGCTGGGTCTCAAGACAGAGCCCGCTCCTGAAAGGATATTTCTTTCCGGATTTACCGGTCAGGCATCCATTCAGAAAGTTACCGCAATAGAACTGAACTCCCGGCTCCGTGGTATAGACCTCCATGAAACGAGCGCTCTCCGGTTCATAAAGTGTAGCGGCAAGAGTCATTCCGTCTGCATCCTTGTTCAAAACAAAGTTGTGATCATAGCCATTGCCATACTTAAGCTGCGTATTTTCTTTCTCAATATCGCGGCCAACAGCCTTAGCTGTTCTGAAGTCAAAGGGGGTACCCTTAACCGGACGGAACTCACCGGTTGGAATCAGGCTCGGAGTCACAGGAGTAAAGGTGTCGGCATTAACCATCAGTTCATGATTCAGGATTGTGGCGGAGCCCTCGCCTGCCAGATTGAAATAGGAGTGATTGGTCAAATTAACCGGGGTGGCCTTATCGGTTGTAGCCAGATAATCAATCTTGATCTCATTCTCATTGGTCAGGGTGTAGGTGACCTGAATCTTCAAGTTGCCGGGATAGCCCTCCTCGCCATCTCTAGCGGTGTAGGAGAACACAACTGAACTACCAGTTGGCTCGGCATTCCAGACCAGCTTGTCAAACCCCATATTGCCGCCATGCAGATGATTCTCGCCGTTGTTGGTTGCCAGCTCATACTCTTTACCATCCAGCATAAATTTTCCATTGGCAATGCGGTTGCCGTAACGGCCAACAATCGCGCCAAAATAGGGACGGTCCTCAGCGTTAATATACTCCTCAACGTTATTATGACCCAGAATAACATCAGCAAAACTGCCATCGCGATCTGGAACATTGATTGCGGTAATACGGGCTCCGTAATTGGATAGGCGCAGCTCGACCCCATTTTTATTAGAGAGCGAAAACTCTTTGATCGAACTGAAATCCGAGACCTTTATACCAGAGGTGGCTCTGCATCCACAGCAGGTCACCATACTCAGCACGCCCAAAAGAGCGACTCCATTCATAATTGAAAAACCATCCATTTTTTATCTCCTGTCTTTTATTTAAACCCAACCCGGCAGAGCCGGAATGACGAAATACCCAAGCACCCAAGCACCCAATTACCCAAGCAAACCCGAAATACCCAAGTGCCCAAAGGCGCGCCCGCTAAAGGCTAAATCCTTCGCAAACATGATGGGATTTGAATAGAGAGGTACTAAATCATGTACAGAGAATTATAGCTGATTTATGCGCAACATGTCCATATTGAATCTTCTTAATAATACCCGAATCCGTGGCGAGTGCGAAACAGCTCTGCCGGAATTTCCTGGATAAAACGCGAGGCGGTACACGGGAAAGAGCCGCCATCGCGCAATCTGCGCATACGTGGTGATAATAAGACAAGTTCATTTTGAGCACGGGTGACTGCCACATAAAAGAGGCGACGTTCCTCGCGATCATCCTCATTTTCACCAATCGCCCGTGCAGAGGGAAACATTTCCTCGGCGACCCAGACGATAAAGACCACCGGCCACTCCAGTCCCTTGGCCTGATGCACGGTGCTGAGATGGATCTTATCCAGGTTATCACGCGAATCTTTATCAAACTGGTGATCCACATTTGTCAGCAGTGCGACCTCGTGCAGAAAATCCTCCAGTTTGCTTGAATTCATAATCTGAATCGAGAGTTCTTCTATATCATCTTCACGTTTATCGGCATTCTCATAGGTTCGGCTGAGGTACTCTGTATAGAAGGCCTCACAGAATCCGTTGATCACCTCACTGCCAATCTCAGAGATACTCTGGGCATATATAAACTCCAGAAACTTATCAATTTCCTGCCACTGTTTCAGGGCGGCCGGCCGCAGACTCTTAAGCAGCAGTTCTCTCTGCTCAGGATTGCCAGGCTCAAATGATCGACCCAGCTTGTTCCAGAGCCGGTCAGCGGTTTTTTTGCCGACTCCGCTCATTAAACAGATCAGACGGCTGAAGGCAATGAAATCACTCTTGTTTACAATCAGCTGTAACAGAGAGAGCACATCTTTGATATGCGCCTGTTCAAAAACACTGATTCCTGATGTAATCGAATAGGGAATACCGCTGCGTCCCAGAGTCAGCTGCATTTCAATTGAATGAAAATGCGCACGATAAAGAACCACCATGTCCTTCAGCTTATAGCCATCCTCCTGATAGCGGCGAATCATTGAGAGCACCCCCCGTGACTGCTCATCCCCATCGCGCACAAAATATACCTGTGGCTTATTGCGGGATGGCCTGGTGGGACGCAGGGTTTTCTCAAACTGCTCCGGATTACCTTTAATGCTCGCATTAGCCACATCAAGAATCTCGGGGATACTGCGGTAGTTCTGCTCCAGCTTGACCATCTTGCATCCCGGCCAGCGATCAGGAAAGTTCATAATGTTTTTAAAGTCAGCACCGCGCCAGGAGTAGATGCACTGAGAATCATCGCCGACCGCCATCACATTTTTATTGCCATCCGCCAGAATATCAACAATCTCAGCCTGCAGCATATTGGTATCCTGATACTCATCCACCAGCACGTGGTGAAACTGTTCCTGGTAACAGCTGCGCACATCGGGGCAATCGGTCAGCAGGTGCAGACCATTCACCAGCAGATCATCAAAGTCCATGACCTCCATTTCGCGCTTACGATGCCCATATAGATTTATAACATCTACAACATCCTCTTTCATATCAACAGGAATACCGCCGGCCTCCTCAATCAGCTCTTCAAGATCAACTTCGGAATTAGCCGCCTTGCTGATCAACGAACTTATGACATCCTTTTTGGGAAACTCCTTCACATCAGAGATACACTCTTTAATGCAGCTGTCGATTAATGATCGCGAGTCATCCTGATCTAAAATACGGAACCATGGTTTGTAGCCAAGACGGTGACCGAACCGACGCAAAAAGCGGTTGCAGACATGATGAAAAGTTCCGCTCCAGAGAGTTCCGACACCGCCACCGGTCAAATGACGTGCCCGTTCAATCATCTCCATTGCGGCACGGTTGGTAAAGGTCAGCAACAGAATGTTTTCAGGGTCAACCCCCTTCTCAATCAGATAGGCCACTCGATAGACCAACGTGCGGGTTTTTCCTGTTCCAGCAGCGGCCAGCACCAGCAATGGTCCATCACCCGCTGTGGCAGCCTGATACTGTTCTTCATTCAAAAGTTCTTTAAAATCAATCATCGGTAATTCCATAAATACATAAAGTTCAGGGTTCTTCCGAGTTTTTAATGGATAAGAGAAACACCTGCAAGTTGCGTGGCGGGGTCATGGCCCCCGCCCTACAGTTTTATAGTCCATCAAAGCTCTTACTGTAGCCGAGTTCCTTGTATGCCACGGCGTAGCCCCGCTTGCGGGACGGGAGCTCGGAAGCATTCCCCACATAAAAGTTGAAATAACCATAGTTCAGTGGAAAATCATAGTTGTAATGATAACATGGGTTATGAATTTATAGAACTACGAATAACACGAATTATTGGGATGAAGAGAGAGCTGATACCAGATTATACTTATCCCGATAAGTCGCCGAATAACGCAGTGTGCAGAGAGGGTTCAACGATGCAATCGCCTCGCGTGCCTTCTCCGACTCCATATTCTGCGGTTCATCCATAATCACAATTGGATTTGTCGCCTGGATAAACTCAACCGGCCTGCGCCCGCCCATCTTATCCCTGAAATCATGGATGATGTTATTAGCCTTCTTGTTGAAGGAATCGATGTTGATCACCATTATCTGCAAGGTATTGCTGACCGCATAGCCCCGCAACTGCTCAACCCGCTTGGAGTCATACACAAAGTGATCAAAAGGGACATTGCCATACAACTCCCGAAAATGATCCCGCATATCCTGAACCGACTGCAAGACCCCCTCGCGGCGAAAGCTCACCGCTGATCGACTCCGAGAAAGAGATCTCAAACGCCCCCCGGTTCCGGGGTTGCCCTTTAAACAGATCGACCACGGAGTTCACCGCATCAAGCTGGTACTGCTGATTTGCATCAAATTTAAATTTCACTACCTTTTTCCATCCATAAAATCGCAGTCATGTTTCAAATGTGGACGTTACTTGCAACCCGATAACTTTCCAGTTACGTCCACCGGATACCGGCGGACATACAAAGTAGCCTAAAGTATATCCGCCGTCTTGTCACGCCATAGCCTTGGCGACGGCGGATACACGGTGGATAAATTATTGTTTTTCAATGTTTATCCAACAAGTGCAGGTTGCGATAAAATAAGAACCCCTTGATTTACAACAACTTACAAAACCAAAAACTCTTTCTGCAGGTTGCGATAAAATAAAAATCACCCTTTGACCGCCACATATTTCTGACGTGGATGGTTTTGCGCAGGATACTTTCGCCGCAACACACTCTTCTCGCAAAGAAGGTTCAAATGGTGGGTACGAAGAGCTTTTTCATCGCGATTCAGCAAACGCGCCAATTCCTGACTCGAAAGTTCACAGACTCCACACAAAGCTACAATGCACTGCTCAACGTCTTCTTGCTTAGACCTTTTTGATGATGCCACTAGTCGCGCAATCCGTTCCAATTCCTCCTTATGTGCATGCTCAACACCCTTATGTGCGAGTTCTGACCCCTTATGTGCATGCGCCGCGTCCTTATGTGCGACTTCAACACCCTTATGTGCGAGTTCAGAGTCCTTATGTGCGAGTTCGTCGCCCTTATGTGCGAGTTCCTTCAAAACAATGCACTTGAACACATTCCCATTGCGATCATCCACAAACTTGATTGCGGGATACTCCTTCAGAGCCCTGCGAACACCACTGCCTAGACCACGATAGGGCAACAGCTTTGTCGCAAATGAGGCAAGAATCGGGTTACGAGTATTGGAGTTTCCGTTCCTGATATTTTCAATTGTCAGATTATTAGGCAGATGACCGGGACTAATAATCTCAATCCGGTCCGAGAACATAAGAATTCTGATCGGCGCGGAAACAAAGTAGTCACGATGAACCAAGGCATTGACAACCAGCTCTTCAAAAACGATCTTGGGTATTTCAAGTTTACCGAGGGAGTTGATTCCCTGGTCCTCCTGAACCCGATGCAGGTTCCGCAGGATAAATCCCATAGTCTGCTGATAAACATGCTCCAGCAGACCGGAGATATCCTCACTGTCATCATAACGCTCAACATCAATATCCTCACCGGGAAATACCACGCATTTAACAATAAAAACCGGCAGTTTGAATGCCACATTGTTTCCAAACAGCAACGCCCCTGCCACATTGAGGAATCCCTTACGACTCAGATTCAAGTTTTCAAAAACCCGTTCCAGCGGAAGCTCCTGATCAGAAAGAGACTCCTCAAACAACTTCTCATAAAACAGGCTGAATGCGGTCATATTCACATCGGCAACGGTCATATTGCGAACAGGCACCTCATCGCCATGAATAAGTGCTGAAGCCTGATACATCCGAAGAATCTCATCCCGTGCGGTTGCTTTGCGCTTATCCGCCCCGCACTTGACCCATACCACGCCATCTTTATCAGAGTAAGGCTTTGATACCTCCTACCGAAACACGCACAACCATCACCAACCCATCCGAATGCGCCACATTCTCGGTAATCGGATTAACCGCAGGCCGCACCATCTGCGAAGCAGCATTGGATACAAGCTGATTTAACCGCGTTATATCATTCTTACCAAGTCCAGCAATTGCCCCATCATCCGAAACACCGATATAAACTTCACCGCCATCCGCATTTGAGAGTGCCACCAGCTCCTGAGCAAACGAGAGCCCATTCAGGACATCAGCCTTGAACTGGCGACGCGAATCCTCACCTCTTTCAATTTCCTCCATCAGTTCTGTGATATCCATATACAACTCCTTGCTCTTTCAAGATCAATGGCCGCTCGCAAGATGCGCGGCGGGATTACGGCCCCCGCCCTACAGTTTCATAGTCCATCAAAGCTTTTACTGTAGCCGAGGTCCGTGACCTCGGAAGGTTTACCCATACAAAATCGGAATATCCAAACCTATACCGTCCGGAAATCTCCCACCTCATGGGAATTCATAATCTGCACCGCGTTGGTCTTGAGTTGATCGTTGCCAGCGAATCCCTGGTCAAGGCAGACAACCCGGGCGGGATGACGCTTTGCCATCTCGGTGACAACCTCTTTCGTCAGACCATCTTCCAGACAGATCAACAACGCATCATCCTCAACCGAGTATACCGTTTTTTCCGCCAGCTCCAAGGCCTCAACCTTGGTGGTCAGTTCATACCCGGATTTCAGCAGAAGCTCATAAAGAATTTCCTCGGGTGTACTCGCCGGATTGATATGGTCGATTCACAGCGTGAGCTGAAGAAGATGATCCAGAAAAGAAGTCTATAATCAAGTCATCTTTTTCAACCGCAAGTTTAACACATCTTTTAACCAGTTCCAGAGGTTTGGGAAACTCCAGTAATCCACCCATATTCAACTCCCCTGCCTGAATAGTACCTTGCTCGCTAATAACACCTGTATCCAACCAAATAGATTTAGCACGAGTCGTATTTTTTCTCGATTTCTCGTAAATGTTCCAATTCCCATCACGTTTTTCTTTAGCAAACAACACCTGTGGAGATATCTTTATTCCGTCTTTCAGCACTTTCTTTTTGCTCCACCTCCAACAGCTATCACAACCCTGACTATTCAAGGGAAGGGCCTCGACAGAAAACTCTTCACTTCTTTCCAAACTTATCTCACATAAACCTTCATCATTTTTAGAGGCAGGGCTAATGTATATCGGAAAATACAGATTTTTTCGATTATGCCTTCCGAATTTCGGATTCCGGTTTCTTAATTCCCATAAATCATACCTGCCGACTTCATCCCAATAAGGTAATGCCCCGTCATTTTTTTTAAGTTCACCCAAAGATGATGCACTTGATTTATAATATACTAAAAGATACTCATGACACTTTGATATCTCTTTATATGTCTGCCCTCGTTTATTTGACTGAACTATTATCTGAGACAAGAAATTCTCTTCACCAAAAATTTCGTCACAAAGTTTATGAAGATTATTAACCTCATTATCATCAATCGATATAAATATGACACCATCCTCACGCAAAAGATTCTTTGCAAGAAACAACCGAGGGTACATCATGCTCAGCCAGTTGGAGTGGAAGCGACCTTCGCGTTCGGTATTAGTGGAGAATTTTTTACCCTCTTCATCCACCTGCCCCGTGTACTCCAGATAGGTATTGAGATTCTCTTTATAGTTGTCGGGATAGATAAACTCTTTTCCGGTGTTGTAGGGAGGGTCGATGTAGATCATCTTGACCTTGCCGTAATAAGATTTCTGGAGAAGCTTGAGTACCTCCAGATTATCCCCCTCGATAAAGAGATTCTCGGTATCCTCAAAGTTGACCGACTCCTCCCGGCAGGGCTTCAGGGTTGCGACTGAGGGTTGTTGAATCACCTTGAAGCAGTCGCGTTTGCCATGCCAGTTCATCCCGTAGCGTTCAAACCCGTCATCAATCTCTTCGCCAATCGTCAGTTTGAGCTTATCAAAATCGACCTTCCCCTCGGCAAAGACCTCAGGAAAGAGCTCTCGCAGCTTCGCTCTCTGCTCATCGGTAATACTCTTCGATTTCAAATCCATCTTCCGAGGTTCACTCATACTATTAATTCCAAAATGGGACTTTACTTCCGTCAACATGAGCGGGGATCGCAACGCCTCCAGCTTCCACTATTTTTTTTCAGTTTCTACAAAACCTGTTGTTGTTGAAGTATCTTGATGATCTCCATATCCGCCATGGATTCCACATGCACCTAACAGCCCGGTAATTTTACGACTGTCACATTCCGGTCCGAAAACCGCCAGCAAATGAATTCTGCTATTGCTATCAGCCACAGTTATTTCAGCTCCAGGGAAAATAATTAATTCATGATACCAATCAGGCTTAAGTTCTTGACCCCTGATCTCATTATTTTTTTCTTTTAATCGGTCAATCCAGTCACCGGAGTTATGATCCGAAACAACAACACAATCAAGACCATTCTGCATCGCATTTTGTAACCAAAGCTCTGGCGTAAATGAATTAGAAACATCTTCGATATAATCTCCTGAAGATGCTGGAGTGTGTGTATGAAAGTCAAACTTCCACCACTTACTTCCTGGAATATTTCTCTTAATTTTACTCATAATAAACTCCATCCAGCAGAACATGAACAGACTTACGATTGAACAAATCCAAAACCTACTTATTTATGAGTTAAATATACTGCAAAACTGAAAGTAACTCAATATTCATTTATTTACATTTACTGCTGTTTACACAATACTTCTTGCTAGGAAAATGAACAACAAACCATACGTGCCCTCCCCGCATTTGTAAGAAGATTGTTCTGCAACCATTCAACCCTTTCAACCTCTTTAACCCCTATCACAAACACCCCAGCGCCAGCAGACCGTAGAAGGTATGTTCCAGATCTCCATCAGTTTGATCCGGTGCCGGGCTGAAAAGTCCGTCATCCTGCCAGCATAGCTCCATAAAGGCGCAGTCTTTTGCAGACACATCGACCGACTGGCCGGAAATCCTTGTTACAAAAAGCACCACCGCAGTTGAAAGCAGATCCGCTCTGGCGCCAGCAGCAGAGGCATATCCTCCAGAGGCTAAATGACGCTGCCGCAGAAGTTCCGTCATACGTTCCTGCATCTTCTGATCCCCGGTCCGATGCGCCAACAAAGCACATACTGCCGCGCGGGGAGTACAAAGAGAGTTGAAATCCGTATGAGCCCGCTGTTTAAGAGTGGCGGTGCCGGCACGCTTGATCAGAAAAGCAGATAGCCTTGAGGGCAGAAGCTGCTCCATTAAAAAAGCGGTCAGAAACAACTTATAGGAGTCTACTGCGCCCACCCGAAACAGAGAACGAATCAGAAACATAAGTGCCGCCATTTTTGAGCGTGCCCCCTCCTGAAGAAGAATCAGTTCAGCACAGACACGATCCACCCCGACGGCGGTTTTAAGTTCTGCTTTCAACCAGCGAATTAATCCCGGACAGTCATATTCAGCACCAAGCGCATTCAGAGAGAGCCGGGCAAAAAAAGTGTAATAGAGATCCGGTTTGCCATCCAGCCCGCAAAAGCCCCCGCCGCTCTGCTGACATCGCAGAATAGCGGCGGTTAGTTCGCCGGCCGCATCGGAGTTCAATCCGCCAACACCACGAGCAGCGAGAGCTTCCATCTCCTTAATTAATTGCACAGACATTATTCCTTTTATATAAAAAAATACGCGCCCATCCGCATTCAAGGGAAAGGCGCGTACGCAAAAACATCAGGCCTATTTGACCCATTTTCTAACCTGATGACTCCGTGACATGGTTTGCAAACCTAAACTCTCGACCTTTTGAGATGGAAAAGTAATATCAGCACTGTAGATCCCGATTTTATCGGGATTGTCCGGTTGGAAACCGGACCTGCTTTTACAAACAATATCTGCACTCCCTTATTTTTAAAACACGTAGTGTTTTTTTTCTAAAGCTGCGGCGGCCTACACACAACGGAACATCAAGGAAAAATGGGCCCGTACATCACAAAGGCTCAGTTTGGTTGCGGGCAGAGCCCGCGTTAGTCTTATTTACCGAAGAGACCCTTCAGTTTCTTGGAGGCACCTTTTACCGCATCGCCAGCGGCATCAGCAGCATCGCCCGCCGCATCAGTGGCTCCTTTTGTCAGGTCACCAGCGACATCAGCAGCAGCACCGGCCGCATCAGCGGCACCTTTTGTCAGATCACCGGCCGTATCGGCCGCCTTTTTGGAAATATCACCAGCCGCGCCAGTCACTCCTTTGGTGGCATTGCCAAGTGCATCCGCCGCACCCTTGCTGACATCTTTAAGAGCATCCACAGAGCCGGTGGCCAGTCCAGTAATGGCATCTTTGAGTCCACCAACGATGCTGGCAATAACCTGATTCAAGGCTTCAATCATTGATGCGCCACCGCTCGCCTTACCAATATCGTGAAGAGTAACTGATGGCAGCGGAAGCGTGATCGACTTGCCAAAGGTGATTTTAGAGGCATACGAAACCTTACTGCTTTTCAGGATAAACTCATCAATAACGACCTTTTTCTTGGCTTTTGCATCCGGCGTGTCCTTGGAATCTTTGGGCTCTTCGGTCTTCTCGGCTGTCTGCGCCTTCGCAAGCATCGCATCAAAGTTTGAGACACCATCTTTAGTTTCATAGGAAATTTTGGGTGAATCAATCAGGATCTTCTCGATTTGAATAACATTGCCTTTCAATATTGTCAGTGTTTTCAAATTTACATCAACGGTCTTTACAGCGAAAGCAGGTTTATCAGAGTAGCCCTTGGGGTTGCCAACGACAAGATCCGATATAATCAACTGCCCGGCAATTGGTTTCAGTTTAACATCACCAACCGAGACAGTCACTCCCAGCACCTTAGGGCCTCCAGCGGCAGCAGCGCTTTTAACCAGCGGTCCGATAGTCAGCGGCAGCGAAATAATCACACCTAACAGCAGAACCAATAGAACAACTACTATTCCTACAATAATCTTAATGGCTTTCTTCATACTATATCTCCTCACTTAGTTTGTGTTATTCCTGATTTTTCATGGGTAAGCTAAACACGTTGCAAAACGCGTGGCGGGGTCACGGCCCCCGCCCTACAGATTTAATGCTCATTAAAGCATTTACTGTAGCCGTGGTCCTTGACCTCGGAAAGACTACCCACACAAAAGTCGGAACAACCATTAATTTTTGTAATGTACTCGAATATGTCTGCATTATAGCCTAAAAAAAAATCCTTGACAACAAAAAAGGTTAGCGTTTCTGGCTGACTTTTCCAGTGGAACCTATTGTGTAATAAGCCAAATAATTGCTGGAAAAATTGAAATGCAGATAGTGCTAAACGGGTGGACCGGGCCATAAGTCCGTTCACTGATCATGTCCCAACTCTGCTTCTCTTAATAGTTCAAGTGCTTCGACATCTGCAATGTCTTTAGTTCTTCCAGATGCCTTTTTATTACATATAAGATCTTCTAGGGAGGGTATTTTAACTTTCAAACCTTCAAATTCTACTTCAATAGCGTTTGAATATGCGGGTTTAAAACTTAGTCCAGAAACACCGGTGATAATATCTATCCTTCTGGGGGCAACACCGATCTGGAAAATAATATCCGGTTTCTGTAAATCATCTACTGTTAAGTTATGTAATGGCGCTCCGAAACTCTTAATCGCTTTTAATACAGCAACAGCATTTTCAGGCGACGGCATCACCCATAAGTCAATATCCATAGTTGCCCGTGGATAACCATGTGCCGCCATTGCATATGCACCAACCAGAAGGAATTTAACCTTCTCGCCGATTAACAATTGTAACATCTCTTTGTAATCTTCGTTCAACATTATATTTGTTGCTTAATGAGGTGACTTCCTTAGTGAGTGGCCATACAAGAGAAATTCGGGAACTAATAGATCCTGATACATACTCATCATTACGCTCATCACCAATCTTGCCCATTCGTGTAACAGTTCTATTCATATAGTATATTATACCAAAAGGCTTGCTCTAAAGCAACGATGCAAAAAAGTATATCCGCCACTATGTGGTGGATATTGCGAAGAATATCGGGTGCAACATTGCGTCCACCGGGTACCGGCGGACATACCAGAATAGCACATAACATGGAGATTCACTGTAGATCCCGATTTTATCGGGATTGTCCGGTTAAAAACCGGACCTGCTTTTACAAATAACACCTATACCCCCATATTTCCAAAACACGTAGTGTTTTTTTTCTAAAGTTGCGGCGGCTAACACACAACGGGACATTTAGAGAATATGGGCCCGTACATTACAAGCACTTAGTTTGGTTACGGCTCCGCTGCTTTAGACCATATAAGTTGAGGCAGCGGTGTTGCCTCCGGTTTCAGTCCAGACGTGATGATGAAAATCACCGCGCTCTTTGTCAACCCGCTCAAATGTATGTGCGCCAAAGTAATCACGCTGAGCTTGAAGCAGGTTGGCCGGCAGACGCGCACTGCGATAAGAATCATAGTAACTCAACGCTGTACTCATTGCCGGAACTGGAATACCCAGAGCCACCGCAGTTTTGATAACCTCACGCCAGGCAACCTGTGCACGGGATATCACGCCCTTGAAGTATGGATCCAACAGCAGATTAGCCATCTCAGGATTCTTATCAAATGCCTCTTTTATTTTACCCAGGAAACGGGCGCGGATAATACAGCCCTGACGCCAGACCATTGCAATTTCACCGTAGTTCAGATCCCACTTATACTCACCAGCGGCGGCACGCATCAGCTGGTAGCCCTGTGCATATGAACAGATTTTGGAGGCAAAGACCGCCTGTTCAAGCTGTTTAATAAAGAGTTTTTTATCAACCTCAACCTTCTCTTTAGGTCCCTTAAGAACCCTGGATGCGGCCACACGCTCTTCCTTGATAGCGGAGAGACAGCGGGCAAAGACAGCTTCGGCAATCTGCGGAATAGCAATGCCCAGCTCAAGGCCGGCCTCGGAGGTCCACTTTCCGGTTCCTTTCTGGCCGGCGGTATCAAGAATGACATCCACCATCGGTTTACCGGTCTCTTCGTCATACTGCGAAAGGATGTCGGCCGAGATATCAATCAGGTAGCTATCGAGATTGCCCTTGTTCCATTTAGCAAAGACCTTCTGCATCTTTTCGGCACTCATTCCCAGGCCGCGAGCCATCAGATCGTAGGCTTCACAAACCAGCTGCATATCGCCATACTCAATCCCGTTATGCACCATCTTCACGAAATGACCGGCTCCATCCGTGCCGATCCACGAGCAGCAGGGAGTGCCATCCTCAACCTTGGCGGCAATATTATGGAAGATCTTTTTCACAAAACGCCATGCGGAGGGGTCACCACCAGGCATAATGGCAGGTCCCAGAAGGGCACCCTCTTCGCCACCGGAAACACCGGCACCAACAAAACGCAGGCCCTTTTCCTTCAGATACTTTGTTCTGCTAACAGTATCTGGAAAATGGCTGTTGCCACCATCAATAATGATATCGCCTTTTTCCAGAACGGGAATAAGCGCATCGATGGTCTGATCCACAGCTCCGCCGGCTTTAACCATCAGCATGACACGACGTGGCTTTTTCAGAGAATCAGCCAGCTCCTGCAATGAATGACAACCGATCAGTTTTTTACCGGCGCCACGCCCTTCGACAAAGGCATCCACCTTGGAAACAGTCCGGTTAAAGCAGGCAACGGTATAGCCCTTGCTCTCCATATTAAGAATCAG
>Ga0307990_1001586_pt1 | contig 19025 bp, 8 predicted proteins | sample EllFjometagen129_FD_203168 | JGI IMG/M metagenome (GOLD analysis project Ga0307990, IMG submission 203168) | Marine microbial communities from Ellis Fjord, Antarctic Ocean - #129 | ecosystem: Environmental > Aquatic > Marine > Unclassified | place: Southern Ocean | collected 2014-10-08
CATTAACGAAGTCAAATGAGTAACCACCATTACTCCAAGATGCGTTGTTGTCTTGGACTTCCAGGTTTTCAGTTTGCTTATACTTCCACCACTCATCTCTCCATTCGAATTGACAAGCACCAAGAGCGTTACCCTCTTCTTCGTTTCCGTAGCTTTTATTATATATCTCTACCCAATTACCTTTAATAAGCTTGGCTTGCCCTTCCTGATCCTCTTCATATGATAAAGCATTGAAAGCATCACTACCGAATTCTGTTAACATAACAGGTAAACCAAGTTCATTATGAACCCGTTGCCACATATCAGTAAAACTTATTCCACGGTATGAGTTAACGCCAAGTATATCCATATCTTTGCATATATCTTTAATGATATCAAGATATTGGAGGTCACCATTAACAATTAAGTATGGATGATGTGTGTCGAGTTCTTTTGCAGATCTCATGGCATCATTAAATAGACTGTATAAGCTTTTTGCTTTCGCCTGATATCGCTCACCTTCAGGAAGGTTCTCTATCTCAAAACTTGCCCACTCTAATCCATAATTACTCTCATTTCCAAGAGCAAAAGCAAGAACACCTGGAACATCTTTAAACTTGTTAACCATCTCAGTAAAATCATTTATTAAAGTTTCTCTAGTGAGAGGATCGGCGTAATTAGTCCACACAGACCATTTCCCCCCTACAGTATACCCATATCTACCCATTAAATGATTAACTATAGTCATGATCCCGTGTTCTCGGTAAATATATGTTACCCATTTAGGAGGAATAACACCGAATTGTCTGATTGTATTTACACCTGCTTTTTTCATCAGGTTACATTCATAATCCAGAATCTTCTTAATCTGCTCGTCTGAATTAGCCCACAGGTTATAGGAGTAGTTTTCTCCGATTGGAGTATATCCCCAGACCATTCCCTTTACAAAGTAGTCTTCACCGTCAACTTTGAGTTTCCATCCTTGTTCATCGTTAAAAGTAGTAACAATGTTAGGATTGTTAGAAGTGGAAGCAAATGCCAGCCCTGTAAACAGGAATAACGATAGTAAAATTATAAACCGTTTTATTGTATTAGAGCAATAATGTTTGGCCATATTCGGCTCCTTTTTATTCATTTGCATATTAAAATAACGAAAATAATCAGCTTCTATATAGCAGTTGAAATTTTAAAGAAAATTGTCAAGTATATTTTTTTCACTTGCTATCATTATGCCTTCTTTATGTCTGTTAAGTGTGCTTTCTATAGCTTTATATATTTTTTAAAATTATGTAGGGTTTACTGAACTCTGACGAACAACTTGTCTCGTAGTTTGGCTAAATATCAATGTTTGCTAAAGGGACATTCCCGTTACGCCATTCTCAACAAGACGCAGTTTGCCCACTGCTCTCCCATTGTGCACGCACTGCACTCGCACTGAATCAGCGGGTTGACAGTGGGTTGGCAGTGCGTGCACAGTGCAAAGTCAGTGCGTTGATCCGTACAGTGCCCAAAGGGAGAGAGAAAAGAGGGTAAAAACCCGAAGCTCTGCATAAAACGCACTGTAGATTTGGGTTTTTTAGAAAAAATGGGAGGGAAGGGAAATTGACTAACTTATTCTTTTGAGCCTACATTAGCACTGGAGTTACGTACAGTCAATGGAGCCGGTAGGACTACATGTTGAAAATCAAGGTCAACTCCATCGATCATAGCTAGTAACATAGCAATTACTCTTTCAGCTATTCGAGCAATTGGAACTGTAATTGTGGTTAGGGATGGGAAGACCATAGATGATACTTTGATGTCATCAAAGCCAACAACACTTATATCTTCTGGTATTTTATACCCCCGCTCTCTGATATACTTCATTGCCCCTATAGCCATTGAATCATTTGCACACATAATCGCGGTTGGCGGTGACTTTAGTGATAGTAAATAGGCTGCTCCACTTTCACCTGATTCATAGGAGTAGTCACCGTTGAAAATCAGCTTCTTATCTACATTGAGGTCGTTGCTAACTAGGGCAGAAGCATATCCGGTAAGTCTTTCATTGCAAACATTTGAATCAAGAAGTCCGGAAATAAAGCCGATTCTTTTATGCCCATATGAAAACAGATGATTCGCTGCGTCGCTACTGCTATTGAAATTGTCCAATGTTACAGAAGGAATTGATTTATCTGTAGATAGATTGTCCAGAAGGACAATTGGTAACATTCTTTTTAGTTCCTGGATTTTGTTCTCGATTCTCGGGAAACAGCAGATGACAACCCCATCTATCTTCTTCTGATTGTTTATCGGGTTTAAATCATCAGGATCAGAAAAGAGAACTAGGTTATAACCCTTCTTCTTAACTTCTTTTTCCAGAGCCTCAAAGACTAATGAGTAATAAGGACTTGAGATCCCTTCCTTGATTCCTGAATCGAGAAAAAAACCGACATTATGAGTTATTTTGGGAGTCATTTTACTGTGACTTACAAAGGCTCCCTTGGTAGTGAATTTATGGAGTATACCCTCTTCAACTAATTCCGTAATAGCTCTTCTAACAGTCATGTAGGAAACATCGTACATCTTAGCCATCACTCTTTCACCCGGGAGTTTACTAACTATTTCACCGGTTCTAATGCCATCTTTAATTATCTCTTTAATATTGATATATTTGGGGGTCTTATTAGTCATTATACTCCTTAACGATTGTCAAATATGTTAATCGCATAGGATAGATAATAGCAATACCTATAGCAGTCAACTAAAAAAATGTAAAAAGTAACCTAAACAAGAGAAAATATTTCAAAGTAAGCGTTAATTCTGGTGGCTATTCTTAGCCTTTCTTAAACACGATAGAGATTAGGAAAGTATCTGCAAAAATCTTCATGAATTGGTATAAGGACGGTCTTATATACATTCAAAACATGTATATAAGAGAATATAAAAAATGCAGAATTACTATTCCAAATTATGAAAAAAATCACTATACTTCGAGGCTGAGTTAAAATTAAAAGAGGTTCCACATGAATGACTAATTGATGCAGAATAACTATAGCAGAGCACCGTTAGTTGTGAATGAAGGAGATCTGAAGTGGAACTTTAATGAAAAAAAACTTGACATCTAGATAAGACAAAAAGCTAGTTGCTATATAGCATATTAAACTGTAATGGAATTTGAAGCATCAATACAAAAAGAGGTTTTCTTATGATACGAAAGGTGATGATATATTCTTTTCTGCTGACTATAATTACAGCAGTCTTTTTAATCGGATGTGATACAATAACTAATCCGGATGATGTCCCGGACTCTACGCAACCGATAGACTATCAGTTACTCTGGTCTGATGAATTTAATCAAGATACCCCTACTCCTGATCCTTCAAAGTGGAATTATGCCCTTGGCTATGGTTATGGAAATCAAGATGATGGATGGGGAAATGATGAATGGCAAAATTACACAGATTCTGAAGAAAATGTAAAAGTTGAAGATGGGAATCTGGTGTTAACTGCAAGATACGATTCCGATAACTATATAGCACCGGGTAAAAGAGATGGGTCTATTACTTCAGGAAGATTGAACACAAAGAATAAATTCACGATGAAATATGGTAAAATACAGGCAAGAATAAAACCACCCAAAGGTGATGGGATCTGGCCTGCGTTCTGGATGTTGGGTGCAAACTTCGATGAGGTCAGTTGGCCATATTGTGGTGAATTAGACATTATGGAAATGAGCCCTCTTTATCATGATGATAAAACCTCAATCTGTACGATTCATTGGTGGGATGAGAATCTTGAGTCACATCAGTCAGCACAGGGAATTAGAGAGTTTAATGAATCATTAGCAGATGACTTCCATGTTTTTGAAATTGAATGGGACGCGCAAAGGATTATTGGTAGAATTGATAATATAACCTATTTTACGAAGCTTGTTGATGTTGATACAATGTCTGAATTCCTAAATGATTTTTATCTTCTTATCAACATTGCTGTTGGTGGAGGATTTGGCGGAACTCCTTCTGAGGAAACGCCTTGGCCCCAGAGCATGTTTATTGACTGGATAAGGGCTTATCAAGGGAATGTAAATGATGAGCCTATAGAAACCTATGGTATCTTTACTGACACAACACCAGTTGATGAAGGTATTACCGTCGGAGTTGATGCAGAAATCTTTGTGTGGGAAAACACACTAACTCAAGGTACACTTTTACCATTCGAAGGAGAAAACGTGATCTCATTTGTTACTACTGGTATGACTTGGTTTGGTGCAGGAATTCAGATGAACCAACCCATTGATTTTTCAGGATTTACCGGGGGTAACCTTAACTTTGCAATAAAGATACCTGCAGATGTTAGCTTTAAAATTGGTATTAATGATACAGAAGGTAATGAGAACTTTGTCACGTTCCCTGCTAATACTGATATCTATGGCTTGATAAGAGATGGAGAATGGGGACAGGCTTCTATTCAGATGGATGCTTTGGCTGAAGGAGTTAATCTTGAACTTGTGAGCTACAGCTTTATGATTAAAGAAGAAGTTGGAATTCAGTGCCAATTTGCTGTAGATGATATTTATTTTAATGGTGGTGGTTCAACCTTTAGTAGTCTAAGTTTCGACAAATCCTCATACAATGAAGATGAAAATGGAGCAGCGATTTCAGTAATAGATACAGGAGCTGCTAATAGTACAGTAAGTGTATCAGTAAGCAATGGCACAGATACAATCAATATTGATGTGACTCTGGATGTTAGTGGTGAAGGCACTTCAGGTATAAATTTTGGATCTTCTGATGATGCGAGTAACACTATAGAAATCGTTGCCGGAGGAACATTAGAAGCAAGTTATACAGACAGTTCAACAAACATAAAAACAGCAACAGCCAACATCCAATCTGCAGGACCAGTACTCGGTACTTTCGGAGTATTTACCGACAACACTCCAATTACAGATGGCTTTACAATTGGTGAAGACGCTGAGATATTTGTCTGGGAAAATACTCTCTCAGCAGGATCTATGTCACCCTATGAAGGTCAAAACGTTATATCCTGGGAAACAACCGGGAGCGGTTGGTTTGGTGCCGGAGTTATGTCAAACAGTTCTGTAGATTTATCCAGTTTTGGAAGTGGATATCTGAAATTCATGATTAATATACCGGCTAGTATCACTTTCAAAATAGGAGTTCAGGATTCCGGTGGTCATGAGAGCTATGTCTTTTTCCCTGCTAACCAGACAACATATGGACTTGAACGGGATGGCGAGTGGGGGCAGGCAATAATTCCAATAGCTGATATAATCGGGAGTGTAAATCTTTCGCAGATAACTTATGCTTTTGCTATTGTAGAAGAGAGTGGTGCTCAATGCGAATTTGGAATTGATGATATATATTGGGAAGAGAGTTCAGGGAATAGTAATGTAGAATTTGATGCTGATAGCTATCAAGAGGATGCAACCGGTGCTATTATTACATTACTGGACAGTAATGCTCTTAATTCAACACGCACAGTTTCAGTAACTAATGGAACTGATACTATTCAGATAGATGTTTCATTATACAATTCCGGAAATGGTACAGCAAATCTTAATTTTGGAGCTTCAGAGGATGCAACTGATACTATCGCAATTAGTGCAGGTGATCAACTAACTCTTACATATAATGACCTAAACGGAAGTTCATTAACAGATACAGCAATCATTACCTCAACAGGTTCCTCTGGGGACACAATAGGTATTTATAGTGAAACTCACATAGACCCTACTCTTGATTATGTTAGTATCATTAACAGTGCAGATTGGAGTGGTAACTCAGGTGAACCTGACGCTGAAAGTACTGATGTAACTCCTGTAGATGGAAGCTATGTACTTTCAGTTAACTTTACAGACTTAGGAAATGATTGGGGAGGTATAGCCTTTGATCTCGGATCAACTGGGCAAAACATTTCTGAATATGAGACTTTAGTCTTCTCTCTTAACAAGAGTGCAATGCCATCTGTTAACAGTCTGGGGGTTAAGTTTGAAGATACAAATGGTGGTCAAACAGAGGTCAATATCTCTTCATATACTCCTCAGGTTTCAGGCGACTGGCTAATGTATGTGATCCCACTTAGTGTTTTTGCATCAACAAACTTAGAGAATATTAAATACCTTGGGTTGTGGAATCCATCTAATAGTAGCAACCCTATGTTATTCGGATACCTATATTTTGATAACATCTATCTGACAAAATAAAGAGGACACAAATGAGTGAACATCATGTAACCCGTAAAGAAGACAGGATCTCACTGAAGCAAAAAACTGCTTATGGTGTAGGAATGCTCGTAAACAATCTTCAAGCTGCAGCCCTACCTGCAATGGTTGTTATTCTCAACCTCGGACTTGGAATGGATGTAATGTTGGTTGGACTGATAGGTTCAATACCAAGAATATTTGATGCTATCTCAGACCCGATGGTCGGATATATTTCAGATAATACCAGAACTCGATGGGGGAGAAGAAGACCTTTCATCTTTGCTGGTGCTATACTTGCAGGTTTAATCTTTGCAATCATGTGGCAATTGCCATCGGGATATATTGATATTCTTGGAAGTGATCCAGTTAAACCTCATCAGATTGTCGCAACTGATGTTGTCGATATAGAGAAGAATGAAGCCGGCGGTATTGATATGAGCTTCGATGCTTCCACACAAGACGATATCTCCTACGTTGTATATGGGCCTGAATTGAAGTCTGAAGGTGATAACTTTGCTACAGATTTATCGGGTTTCCCTCAAATCGAGTTAACTGCGCAATTTCCTGAATATAAAACCATGCAGGTCGTTTTTAATGAAGCCAATGGTGCAGAATCGAGTGAAGCATTTGCTTTAACAGTAACACCTGATATGATGGATGGAGAGAATCAATCCCTATACAAATTGTCAATCGCAGATGCGAAACTGATAGAAAGAGAAGGGATCGATGGTAATAAACAATTAGACCTTCAGTCAATAAAGAACATTGAAGTTAAACTAAAGGGAGTTAGTGGAGCAGGAATAGCTTCTATGCACTCTTTCAAGTTGCGCAAACAGAATAGCTTCTTCACAAAGTATTTTATCTACTTCCTGATAATGTCTATCATCTTCTTCTTGGCATATACACTTTATGCAACACCTTTTGTAGCTTTCGGCTATGAAATGACTAACGACTATCATGAAAGAACCCGTTTACATGCATTTGCAAATACAGCAGGACAGCTTGTCTGGTTGGGTGTTCCCTGGTTCTATGCGATCATGTCGAGTAGTCTGTTTAGAAATACTGTCCACGGGGCGAGAGTTCTTGCAATCTGTGTTGGTATCTTAGTTGCTGTTTTAGGTGTTTTACCTGCAATCTTCCTTAAAGAAAAGAAAGTTTATGAGCCTGTTGAGAGTGCCGTCAAGGGATTCAGGGCAAACATGAAGGAATTCTTTAGTGGACTCGTAACAACTTTCAAATGCAAACCTTTTGTTAAGCTTTGTGGTGCTACTTTCCTTGTCTTTAATGGTTTCCAGCTTGGTGTGTCTTTCTCTATTTATGTAATGATTTACTATCTGTTTCACGGGAATAATTCCAGTGCTGGTAAATTGATGGGGTGGTTCGGCACAATTACATCTCTTGCAACACTTGCAGTAATCCCCTTAACAGCTTGGATTGCTACCAAAATTGGGAAACGAAAGACTTTCCTGATTACCATATCGGTATCAATGCTCGGTTATGCTATAAAATGGTTCGGTTATAACCCTGCTCATCCTTACTGGCTTTTATTTGCAGCTCCATTTGTTGCTTTCGGAGTCGGTTCACTCTTTACTCTGATGGGTTCTATGATTTCAGATGTTTGTGATTTGGATGAATTAGAAACAAGTAAGAGACGCGAAGGTGTATTTGGTGCAATTTATTGGTGGATGGTCAAGGTTGGTATGTCAATCTCAGCACTAATGACCGGTGTTTTACTAAAGTTTGTCAATTTTGATCAAGCCCTTGGTGCTAATCAGCCTGCTAATACACTACTTCAACTCAGAGCTTTTGATGTAATCATTCCATTCGTAACCTCAGGTATCGCTTTGTGGATAATCTTCACTTACACACTTAGCGAAAATAAAGTTTATGAAATCAGGGAGAAGCTTATGAGACGTCATAAAACAAATCCAGATGAGGGGAGCAAATAATTGTGATGAGACGGTATAAGTTAGTTCAAACCGTTCCAATCATCCTGTTAATGGTACAGGCAACAGTTATATCTGGTATGATGAAGCATAATAAATTTCGAATAACAACTACCAAAGAGATAATTATCACATCAGCAGAAGGTGATAAGCTTAAAAATCAAACGAATGTCGAATTCGTTGAAGGTAAAGGATTGGGGAATGTTATAACTATACACCCCGAAATCAGAAAGCAAGCCATGGATGGGATTGGAACATCTTTCACTGAATCTTCTGCTTTTGTTCTTGCACATCTTGATCGGAAGCTTCGGGAAGATGTAATGAAGAATGTCTTTGGTGAAACAGGAGCAGACTTCACACTCACCAGGACACATATAGGGGCTTGTGACTTTAGTGTTGAAGGTAGATATTCATATGCTCCAGTAAAGGATGATAAAGACCTCCAGTCCTTCTCAATCGAAGAAGATAATAAGGGATTCGATAAGAGCAGATATCCGGGAGTAATTGATAACAATTATGACCTGTTACCAATGATAAAAGAAGCGATTTCTATTAAACAGAAACAGAAGGATAAAGATCTTAGAATCATTGCATCGGCTTGGACAGCACCTGATTGGATGAAGGACATTGAAGATTGGTATATTCCTGGAGGACCGGAGAACAATTGGCAGGGAACCGGTGGAACTCTGAAAACATGGTATGAAGAGACTTATGCAAAATACATCATAAAGTATCTTCAGAGTTATCGTGAAGAGGGGATTGACATATGGGGATTAACCCCTGTCAATGAACCACATGGTAATAATGGGCAATGGGAAAGTATGCATTTCTCACCAGAGACTCAAAATGTATTTGTTAAGAAATACTTGGGACCTCAACTTCAGGCAAATGGATTTAATAAATTAAAACTGCTGGTTTATGATCAAAACAGAGATGGACTTGAGCATTGGACTGATTATATTTTCTCAGACAAAGAAACTTCATCCTTTGTGTATGGAGTGGCTGTTCACTGGTATGAAAGTACTTTCAAAGTATATGACAATGTTTTTGAAAGAGTTCATGCAAAACATCCTGATTTCTCAATAATACATACAGAAGGATGTATTGATGATTTAGGTAAGGATGCTCCAAATGGAGTTCTAGATCCTGTGAAATTCAAAGAATCAGACTGGTTTAATAATGATGATTTCTGGTGGGATGATAATGCCACTGACTGGGCCTATTCTGTAACATGGCAGGGAGTTAATTCTGAGGACCATCCAGCATATGCTCCAGTTCATAGATATGCCAGAAATATTATTGTTAGTATAGATCACTGGGTTAAGGGTTGGATTGACTGGAATATTGTTCTGGATAAAAATGGTGGACCTAACCATGTAGGTAACTTCTGCGGAGCTCCTATAATGATAGATTCAGACAAGCAGTTTGTTTACTACACTCCGATTTTTCATATCCTGTCTCAATTCAGCAGAACTATAAGACCTGGTGATATCGCTGTTCAAACTGAGAAAACAATCCCTGAACTTGATAACGATACGATTCATACATGTGCGACTATTAATAATGATGGATTGTTGAGTGTGCAAATTCTTAATACATCGAATGGTGCAATTGATTATAATCTCCAAATTGGAGAACAATACTGTCCAGTAACTATCAAGGCAAATGCGTTGCAAACAGTGAGGATACAGCTGTGAAAAGAGAATTTATAAAAGGGATACTAATTCTCATAGCCATAATTATCCTTAGTTCGTGCAATATCAACAATAGTTTTAAGTCAATATCAGAAATCAGAATTTCACTTGAGTCAGATGTACTGATTGATAGCGAAAAGCCTTTTAAAATACGAGAGTTTAAGCCCTATTTAAATGATCAGTGGATTGGCAAAGCAATATCATACGGTTGTTACCGTAAAGGTCAGGCACCATGGGGAACGGGTCCATCAGATGTGGAGATAAAGCAAGATCTTAACATTATCTCAGCATATTGGAATCTTATTCGAGTTTATAATGCTGATAATGATACCGAAAGGATTCTGGAGTCGATTAAGGAACACAGTTTTCCTGTTAAAGTTATGCTCGGAATCTGGTTGGAAAAGGAATCTGAAAACAGCATAGGGAAAGAGGGAAATGTCAATAATGTGCTTCGGGGTATTGAATTAGCCAGAAAATATCCTGAGATTGTGATAGCAGTCAATGCGGGTAATGAGACACAAGTTTACTGGTCCGGACATCGAATGGAGAGTGCAAACCTTCTTAAATATATTCGAGTTGTCCGTAATAATATAGCTCAACCTGTAACAACTGCAGATGATTACAACTTCTGGAATAAATCTGAAAGCAAACAGATCGCATCTGAAGTTGATTTCATAGTTACACATATCTACCCACTCTGGAACAGCAAACTACTTAATGAATCTATCAGCTGGATGAGTAAAGAGTTAGCTGTTATCAATAGCTTGCATGAAGACAAGTCCATTATTTTAGGTGAGATAGGATGGGCAACAAACTATAATCCTGAGAAGAAAGGGCAGGGACAGCAAGGTACACTTATAAAGGGTGATGTTAGTCTGCAAACTCAAGGAGAGTTTCTAATCATGCTTGATAAGTGGATTGAAGCAAATAGAACAACAACCTTCCTGTTTGAAGCTTTTGATGAGCTTTGGAAAGGTGGGGCTGAAAATACTGGTTCAAATGAAATAGAGAAGAATTGGGGTGCCTTTTATGAGAATAGGGAACCCAAACAATCGTTTATTAACTATCAGAAATATGTGAATGAACATAATCAAAAAATTCGTCATGGAGGAAACAATGAATAGTAAAGGTAGCGTATTTTTTCTTTTGGTTTTTTTGTCACTCTTAATAGGGTTACATGCGCAAACAACAACAATAGATTTTGAATCAGGGGATTCAGGAACAAATTGGGCATGGACTGTTACAGAAAACGGTTCAAATCCAGCTTTAACTTTCCCGGTAAATCCGGATAATACAGGTGACAATACATCTGCAACGGTTGCTCAATTTACTGCTGAGGATGCAGGAAATCCATGGGCTCTCTGCTATACAGATGATATTGATCTATTTGAGTTTGATGCAACTAATAGTATGGTTAGTATTATGGTTTATAAACCCGCTGTTAGCCCTGTAGCCATTAAATTTGAAGGTTTAAGTCTTCCGGTGGAGATTCAGATATCAAACACATTAATTGACCAATGGGAACAGATAGACTTTGATTTTTCAAGTTCAATTGGCAACACTTACAATAGATTAGTTATTATCCCTGACTTTGCAGACAGATCTCAGGATAACATCATCTATTTTGATAACATAGTAGTACCCGAAGAGAATATAATTCCAGCTATTAATGATGCTAGTTTAAGTGATCTATTAGTTGATGGTTCTACTATTGATGGATTTGATACCGATATATATATCTATAATGTTGAACTTGCAGACGGCACAACGACAGTGCCGACACTAACTGCAACGACAACCATTCCTAATGCTTCTTACCAAGTAAATGATGCTGCTGTATTACCAGGGACATCAGAAGTAGTAGTAACTGCTGAAGATGGTATTACAATACTTACATATAGTATTGCATTCACAATTTCTCAACCGGTTGTATTAGATACTCCGGCTCCAACCCCGGATGAGTTACAGGAAGATGTAATTTCAATCTATAGTGATTCATATACTGATATTGCAGGAACCAACTTCAATCCATTCTGGGGACAATCAACTCAGGTAAGTTTTGAAGATGTGAATGGTAACAATATGATGAAGTATGATACTTTCAATTATCAGGGAACCCAGTTGAACGGTAATCAGGATCTATCGCTAATGGAATATGTTCATATAGATGTTTGGACAGAAGATGCAACAGTTGTGTTATTCTCTCCAATTAGTATCACAACAGGAGAGCATTTAGTATCCCTTACACCAATCAATATTGGTTCATGGAATAGTTACGATATCCCTTTAACGGATTTTGTTGGCATGACATTTATTGATATCCATCAGCTTAAGTTTGATGGTCAAGCTGGAGTAACACCATCAACAATCTATCTTGACAATATCTATTTCTGGAAAGCACCTGTAGTTGCTGGCTCAGATGCTACCCTTGCAGATCTTCTCGTCGGTGGCACTACTATCGCCGGTTTCTCATCAATAATTCTAAGTTATGATTATGAACTTGCAAATGGCACACCAAGGATACCAACAATCACTGCTACTACAAACGATCCTAATGCAAGCTATGTAGTAAACAATCCGGCATCAGTTCCGGGTGCAAGTGCAATTGTTGTTACAGCAGATGATAATATAACAGTTTTAACTTATACAATAAACTTCACATATGCTGCTGCGACTCCTGTCACTCCTGCTCCTACACCAACAGCAGCTAGTACTAATGTAATTTCGTTATACAGTGATGCTTATCAAGATGTTACAGTAGATACTTGGTCCGCAGTTTGGGATCAAGCAGATGTTGTAGATGAACTAATCAATACTGATAATGTTAAACTCTATACAAACTTTGTTTATGCGGGTATTGAGTTTACCTCCCAAACTATTGATGCAACCTCAATGACTCATTTCCATATGGATGTATGGACTCCGGACGATACTTCCGCACCTTCAGAGTTCAAGGTAAAACTTGTTGATTTCGGAACTGACGGATCCTGGGGTGGTGGTGATGATGTTGAGCATGAACTGATATTCGGTGAGGCTACACTGAATACTGAATCATGGGTTAGTCTTGATATCCCTTTAACAGATTTTATCAATCTTACAACTTCTGGTCATTTAGCTCAATTGATCATCTCTGGAACTCCTAATACAGTATATGTAGATAATGTATACTTCTACACTGACAATCCTGTTGCTCTTGGGATTCCTCAGAATGTAGCTGTGCTATTTGCTGGAACTGATATAACAATATCCTGGGATGAAGTCTCAGGTGCAACATCTTATGTTGTTTATGAATCAGATACCCCTAATGGAGCTTATAGCACTGTTATAGGTGGAAGTTATATTGGAACGAGTTGGACAGGCATTGCTCAATCAAATAGAAGATTCTATATTGTAAAAGCAGCTAATGTTCCAGTTAGATAGGAACTTTAGCTTGGAGAAAATATGAAAAAGAATATAATAACAATCTTTATAATAATGATGAGTGCAGTTATATTTGCACAGTATGTCAATGTTGATTTTGAACCAGGAAGTCTTGGTGCAGAATGGGCTTGGACAGTAGGTGATAATGGAGATAATCCACCGGTTGAATTTGTTGCTAATCCCAACACAACAGGTATAAACTCTTCAACCAATAGTGCTATGTTTACTGCCAGACAAGGCGGACAAGCTTGGGCTCTATGCTTCACCGATGATATTGACCCATTTGAGTTTAATGCAAACAACTCAATTATAACTATAATGGTTTACAAACCGGTTGTAAGTAATATTGCTGTTAAGTTTGAAGGTACAAGCGCACCATTTGAACTCCAGTCTGCTAACACATTGATAAATCAATGGGAGGAAATTACATTTGATTTCTCCGGTTCAATTGGAAACACATATAGTCGCTTAATAGTGATTCCTGATTTTGCAATCAGAACAGAGGACCATATTCTCTACCTTGATAACATCCAGTTACCTGAAAGTAATGTGGACCCTGTTCCTGAACCAGCTACTGCAGCTCCTTTCCCAATGCATCCAAGTGATAGTGTTATCTCTTTATTCAGTAATGCTTATACTGATAATGCTGTAAATACATGGTCAGCAGATTGGGATAGTGCGGACGTAAGTGATGTACAAATTCAGGGTGATGATGTGAAGCTTTATACAAACCTATCATTTGCAGGTATTGAGTTTACATCCAGCACAATTGATGCAACAGCGTTAGATTACTTTCATATCGATATGTGGACTCCTGACACAATAGTGAATCCGGAAGAATTGAGAATCAAACTCATTGATTTTGGTGCTGATGATGCTTGGAGTGGTGGAGACGATGTGGAACATGAGCTTTCATTCTTTGATGACATAATCATCGCGGATTCATGGATAAGCCTGGATATACCTCTTAGTGATTTCACAGTACTAACAACAAGAGCAAACCTAGCACAGTTAGTAATCTCCGGAGACCCAAATACTCTCTATGTTGATAACCTCTACTTCTATGATATGCCATTGGATGTAGATGAAGAGACTGGTGGAGTGTCAAATGCCGTTTATCGTTTAGGTGGAAACTATCCTAATCCGTTTAATCCTACAACAAACATTAACTACTCATTGAGTAAACCGGGTAATGTAACTCTGAAGGTTTACGATGTAAAAGGTAGATTAGTTGAAACTCTTGTTGATGGATACAAATCAGCAAGTTCACATAATGTTGGATGGAACGCAGTTAATGTCGCTTCCGGGATATACTTCTACTCACTTTCAGTGAACAACAGATCAATTGAAACAAGACAAATGGTTCTACTTAAATAGACTTAACAATCAGCCAATACAACCGTGTTGGCTGATTTCCTTTTAATCTATAATAAATAAGGGGATAGTGATGAATCCTACCAAAAATGATAAATTTAGACTTAATGATAATGGAGAATTCGTGATTTCGGATTACAACTCATCGAAGTTATTCTCTAGCTTTTTTCCTGGAGTGGCAGGGAAGGAGGGTATCCCGATGTGGTTGTTCTATGTTAACCGTGGACAATGTGTATGCAGTATGGGGATTGAAGGTAAAGATAAACCTATTATGGAGTTCCTACCTGCAAATTGGGCATATAACCTGGTTTCATCTCAAGGTTTCAGAACATTCCTCAAGTTTAAAAGCAAAGATACTTATGCTTTCTATGAACCATTCCAGAGAGAACTGCAGAATGAAGAGATGCTGATTGAGCAGAAGATGATTATCAAGCCTGCCGGATTGACTCTTATTGAAACTAATCGGTCATTACAACTCAGATTCATCGTTGAGTATAATAATGTCCCACAAGATACATATGCCGGTCTGATTCGTGAATTGAAGATTGAAAACTTGAGCGATAGTTCAATCAATTTTGACCTTATGGATGGTTTGCCATTGATAATTCCCTACGGATTAGATAATAATGGATTGAAGTTTATGAGACGACTGTTTGAAGCTTTTGTAGAAGTTACTAATTCTGAGACTAAAGTACCATTCTTCAAAGGTAAGGTCGAACCTTCTGATAGACCTGATGTAGTCAGGATTAAAAAGGGTAATTTCTATCTTGGGTTTACACACGAACAGGATAATTTTGAGTTAGTGACCCCAGTTGTAGATCCGGTTAAGATTTTCGGTAACAGGGGTGATTACAAGGTCCCTGAGATGTTCCTTAAAGGATCGACTAAAGAGATGTTGAAGGATCAAGTACTTGAAAATAGGCTTCCGTCAGCTATGGGCATTATGAATGTCGCCATAAAGGCAGGGGATTCCTTTAAATATACATCTGTTATAGGACATGCGGAATCAGTTGATGAATTGAACAATCTTGTGCCAATGATCACTTCTCCTAAGTATATAGAACAGAAGAAACAGGAAAATGCTGAATTGGTTGATAGACTTACCCAAAACAACTTTATCTGTAGTGAAGAAGCAAGCTTGGATTACTATGCCAGACAAAACTTCCTTGATAACGCTCTTCGTGGGGGTTTCCCATATACTATTCAAGGAACAAATAGCTCAACAACAATCCACTTGTATTCACGAAAACATGGAGACCTGGAAAGAGATTATAATGATTATAGGCTTACACCAACTCAATATTCACAGGGTAACGGTAACTTTAGAGATGTGAACCAAAATCGCAGGAGTGATCTTTTCTTTAATCCGGATGTTAAGGATAGCAATATTGAGCATTTCTACAATCTTATCCAATTGGATGGTTTTAATCCGTTGGTAATTAAAGAGATTAGATTTGCAGTTAAAGATTTTGATTATTTGGAATCAGTTCTTAGCAAACATATAGATAATGCCAAGATTGGCTTCGTGGAAGAGTATCTCAGAAACCCATTTACACCAGGTGAGTTACTATCTTACCTAAAAGAAAATTGGATAGAAATATCAACAAGTACAGAAGGTTTCATTGGTGACTTAACCGGGATTTGCATTAAAAAGTATGATACAGCTTATGGTGAAGGATACTGGTCTGACCATTGGACATATAACCTTGATCTACTTGAAAACTATCTCGCTATCTATCCGGAAGAGAGATACAATCTTCTCTTCAACAAGAAAGAATACACGTACTATGATAATCCCCATCTTGTAGTCCCACGAGAAGACAAGTATGTAATCTGGGATGAAAATCTAATGCAGCTTAATAGTGTTGTATTTGATGAAGAGAAGGAAGAACTCATCAATCAGCGCTTGATTGATCGTAACAAAGTTCATACAGATTATGGTAAGGGTAAAGTTTACACAACAACTCTATTCAATAAGATGCTCTGCCTGATTACTAATAAGCTAGCTTCTTTAGATGGCTCCGGGGTTGGAATTGAGATGGAGTCAAATAAGCCTAATTGGTATGATGCATTAAATGGACTACCCGGTTTGTTTGGTTCCAGTTTAAGTGAAACTCTCGAAGTGAAGCGTCATATCCTTTTCATGTTACATTCACTTAGTGAAGGGAAAGGGATAACAAGCTCATTTGCTTTACCTGAAGAACTTCACAATTTTGCTCTGTCGCTACTGGAATTGCTTAATTCTAATCTTACACCTTTTACTTACTGGGATAGTGCCACAACCATGAAGGAGCAGTATCGAACGACAACCAGATTAGGTATCAGCGGAAATGAAATGCAGATATCATTTGAGCAAGTAATATCTTTGTTGAAGGCAGGTTTAAAGAGAGTTGAAGATGGTATATCCAGAGCTTGGAACAAAGAGCAGAATGTAATCTCAACATACTTCATTAATAAAGTCATTAAGCATGAATTGATCTATACAATAGCTTCCAATGGTGAACAGGTTGTGAAAAGAAATGTAAAAGGTTTACCATGTTTCAAGGCTCTTAAATTTGAACTGATTCACCTTCCTCTATTCCTTGAGGGTCCTGTACATTTTCTTCGAACCTGTGAGGATAGAACAATATCACAAAAGCTTGTACAAAACATTCGGTTGAGTGGATTGTTTGATTCAAAACTGAAGATGTACAAGGTGAATGAATCTCTTAAGGATCAACCATTGGAGATTGGTAGAGCACGTACTTTCTCACCAGGATGGTTTGAAAATGAATCTATCTGGTTACATATGGAGTATAAGTATATGCTGGAAGTTCTCAGGAATGAGCTTCATGAGGAATTCTTCGATGATTTCAAGAATGTATTTATTCCATTCCTCAAACCGGAGATCTATGGAAGAAGTATACTTGAAAACTCCTCTTTCATAGTAAGTAGTGGTAACCCTGATTCATCAATCCACGGAAATGGTTTTGTTGCCCGTTTAAGCGGAGCAACAGCAGAATTTATCAGCATACTGATGCATATGGCAACAGGAAGAACTCCTTTCTCAATTGATGACAAAGGTGCTCTTCAGCTGACACTTAAGCCGGTTTTGCCAAAGTGGATATTTACTAAAACTACTAAAGATAAGTCGTTGTATATAGGAGAAAAGTGGCAAAATGTTACATTCCCAGCAAACTCCTTCAGCTTCACTTATCTTGGAGAAGTACTTGTCATTTACCATAATCCCGGAAATGGGAATACATTCGGTAAAGAGAGTGTTAAACCTATTACTTATACTCTTGAGTTCAATGATGGTTCAAGAAAAATCATTAATAACTCTTATCTATCAGGAGAATTGGCAAAAGCTGTCCGGGATAGATTGATTGTTAGATTGGATGTATTACTCGGGTAGATACGTAACAAAAATATGGATACAGATGTAATTTATAAATAATATTTAAGGATAATATAATGAGTAAAATTGAGAAGCGAATAGATGAAATCATGAGTCGTATGAATCTGGACCAGAAAGTTGGACAGATTGTGCAACCAGAGAGAATGTTTGTAACACCTAAAGAAGTGAAACGGTATCATATCGGTTCTGTGCTTAGTGGCGGTGGTTCAACTCCTGGTGAGAATAGACTGGAAGATTGGGTTGAGATGAATGATGCCTACTGGGCAGCATCGATGGATGAGGATGAAAATCACATAGCGATTCCACTTGTTTATGGTGTTGATGCTATACATGGCAACACTAATGTGAAGGGATCTGTTGTATTTCCTCATAATATTGGATTGGGAGCAACGAATGATCCTGATCTTCTTGAGAAAATTGCAAAAGCAACTGCGAAAGAAATCGTTGCTACAGGTGTGGACTGGACATTTGCTCCTACCATTGCTGTTGCCCAAAACGATCACTGGGGCAGAACTTATGAAAGCTATTCTGAAACACCTGACCTTGTTTCAAAATATGCACCTAGGTTTGTGAAAGGACTGCAGGGTAAGTTTGGTGATGAAAATGTCATTGCCTGTGTTAAACATTGGATAGGAGATGGAGCTAGTCTTCATGGAATAGATCAAGGAGATGCTTGTGTTACTGAAAAGGAACTCAGAAAGATCCATATGCCACCTTACAAAGCTGCAATAGATGCAGGAGTCCAGACTGTGATGATATCACTGAGCAGTTGGAACCAGGAAAAGCTACATGGAAACAAGTATCTGATTACTGACGTCTTAAAAGATGAGCTAGGTTTTGAAGGATTTGTTATCTCTGATTGGGATGGAATTGGTTATCTTGATGAAAACTTCAGTGAAGCGGTAGCTATTTCAGTAAACGCTGGTATTGATATGTTCATGATAACGGCACAATGGCGTGAGTTCATTGAACTGGTAAAAGAACATATTGCTACAGGTAGAATAGCA
>Ga0307990_1001587_pt1 | contig 19025 bp, 11 predicted proteins | sample EllFjometagen129_FD_203168 | JGI IMG/M metagenome (GOLD analysis project Ga0307990, IMG submission 203168) | Marine microbial communities from Ellis Fjord, Antarctic Ocean - #129 | ecosystem: Environmental > Aquatic > Marine > Unclassified | place: Southern Ocean | collected 2014-10-08
TCCAGACCAAAGGTGTCGTTGGCCCACTCCGGTGTGATCAGGAATTTGCACAGCGAGGTGAAGATCAGGCCAAAGAGCGCAGTGGCCCATGCGGCCCAGTCGGGGGTGCGCTTGATGAAGTACATCATCAGCAGCGGAATAATGGTCGGAGCTGAAACCAGCGCGGTGAAGTCCATCATCAGCTTGAAGAGCCCGGCCTTGGACTGATTAAAGTACATGGCCATGGCCACAATGATAAACCCGAGAATAAAGGTGGTGATGCGGGACACAAGCATCTGCTCCTTACCGGAGGCATGTTTGCGCAGAACCGGCTGATAAAAGTTTTTGACGAAGATCCCGGCGTTGCGGTTGAGGCCGGTGTCCATGGAGGAGATGGTGGCGGCGAACATGCCGGCGATCAGCAGCCCCATCAGGCCGACCGGCAGGGTTTCAAAGGCCATGACGACATAGGCGGTCTGTTCGGGATTGCTCATGCCAGGGAATACTGCGGCCAGATCCGGATATTTGATGGCCGCGACCAACGGCGGAATAAACCAGATGAGTGGACCGACGACAAACAGAGCGGAAGCCATGAAGGCCGCTTTACTAGCGTTGATGCTGTCTTTAGCAGTCAGGTAACGGGTGGCTTCCTGCGGGTTGTTGACGATCATAACAAACTTAAAAAGGTTGGAGATCATCCAAATGGCAATGAGCCAGCCGTAGTTGAAGTCGCTGCCCAGGAAAAGATTTTCCACCGGCGTCTGCCGGACGATCTCTGCCGGCCCGCCAATCGCCATCAGTGAGCCGACCGCCATGACAACCGCGATGCCCATCAGAATGACCATCTGCATGAAGTCGGAAGCCACAACCGCCCAGGAACCACCCAAGACCGAATTGAACAGCACGATCACAGCAGTAACGATCATGATGTGCTCTACGGTCACACATGCCGGGAACATGGATCCGAATACGCTGAAGATAAAGATGGACAGCCCGTTAAGCCAGAGTCCGGCCACAAAGACACCGGTCGGGATGGAGAGCCAGGTGTAGACCTGTTCGGTGGCTTTACCGAAGCGCTGGCGCACCCCCTCGATGGCGGTGATGACACGCATCTGACGGAATTTACGCGCAAAGTAGAACCCGGCAATGGCGAATCCGAGCGCATTACCCCAGAACACCGAAAGGATACGCAACCCGTTGTTGTAGACATCGCTGGCGGCACCGGTAAAGGTCCAGGCGCTGAACTGCATCATAAAGGCCGAGGCCCCGGCCATCCACCAGAGCATCTGGCCGCTTCCGCGGAAATAGTCGCTGGTATTTTTGATGAATTTCTTTGAGAGAAGACCAATGGAAAAAAGGAATCCGAAATAGAAAACCAACACCCCGATATCAATAAAACTAATTTCGTTTTGCATACATCACATCCTGATTTTCATCTCATATTTTCCAATCGTCAGGTAGGTAGGTAGATAATACGTTTTATCCTTTCTGTCAAGCCTGCTTTTTATCAAGTTTAAAAGATCAGCGGGTCGATTCGCCAATAAACAGCTCGGGGTGGAACATGACGGACGGGAACTCTTTTTGACTGGAGTCCTCAATAATCCGCAACGCCAGCTCCAGCGCGGCGAAGCCCATATCATATGCCGGAATCCGCATGGTGGTCAGCGGCCTCCAGGAGCAGAGCGAGGCATAGGCGCCGTTATAGCCGGCCAGCGCGATGTCTTCAGGAATCCGGATCCCCTTGCGGTACATTATTTTTGCAATACTGTTCGCCAGATCGTCATCGTAAGCAAAAATCGCATCCGGCAGTGGTTTGCCATCGCCGAAAAGCCACTGATCGGGAATGCGCTGGTTAAAATCGAGCGCTTCACGCATCGTAACAATTCGGATATCAGGCTCCCGTCCGGCGGCCTTCATGGCTGCCGTATAGCCGTCTATACGCATTTGAGCGCTGTAGTGCATGTCCTCAATTTTCTGCCCTTCTGTATGGGTTCGCATGGCAAAGACAACATCTTTGCAGCCGCGCTCGATCAAATAGTCCGTCATCATGCGCGCGCCGGACAGATCATCAAGCCAGGTGGAGTTGAACTCATGCTTGTCATTCAAATAGACCACGGGAAGATCCATGTTTTTCAGCTCGTCATGTATAACGGCCGAACAATGGTGATAGGATGCCACGACCAAGGCATCGAGGTTTTTTTCACGCAACAGCGAGGGTACCACATCCTGATAATGCCCCTCCACGTTCTCCATGCCGACCAGAACCACGCGGTAGCCCCGTTTCTGAGCCGCATCGCAGACCCCCATCATGTACCCCTCTGCCGGACGGTCAAATGCACCCTTTTTGGCAATAAAGAAGCCGATATTGTGGAATTTATTGGATCGCACGGACTTGGCACCGGCATGGGGCCGGAAGCCCAGCGTGCGTGCCGCCGCCTGCACCTTGAGAGACGTGGCCGCACTCACCTTAATGGTCGATGACGGATTGGGGCTCAGCGCCTGGGAAACCGCGCCAAGACTCACCCCGGCTTCACGTGCCACATCTTTAATTGTTATTCGCTTCATCGTTCCTTTCCCTTATTTAATATCCACAGAAATCACCGAATAAATAAAATCATTTATTTTTCCGGAATAAAACATAAAACCACGGATAAAATTTTATCCAGCCTACCGCGCCTCAATGCGGATGTCATCGAAACGGGCATACGAGTCGCTGCGGGGCACCCACTCGGAACCCTGCCCGCCGTGGAAAGTGGAAAAATAGAATGAATCGATGGGGCCCTGCTCACCGATGCGCAACCGCATCTCTTTCAGATCAAGCATTTTGCTGCCGTTGAGCCACGCCTGAATACGACCGTCCTTTTTGCCCGGCCGGTTCAGTCTGATGCGCTGGCGGAACTCGTACCACCTGCCCAGTTCGAGGGTGACGCCGTCGAACGGAAACTGATCGCCCCACTCGTTTTTATTATCAACATAATAGAGATAGAGCTCGGCGGTTCCGCCTTCGCGCCACATAAAACGCGCACTCCAACCCTCACCATTTTTCGGATGGATTCCGCCGGTGAATTTTTCACCGCCGCTGGTCAGTCCGGGCAGCTTGCCGCCGAGGCGGAAATCGAAACCCTCCTCGAACAGGACCTTGAAGGAAAGCTCGTATTCATCGGCGGGCGGCAGGTTCAGCACAAACTGGCTTCCGGTCTGTTCCGGTCCCACCCCGCCCTCAGGATAGGCAATACGCAGCACCTTGCCCTGCGTGTCGTCTTCAACCACTGCCAGCTTGCCGTACAAGTGCGCCCAGTTGATGTTTAATGCCTTTGGCGTCACAAATTTCCACTGTTTGGAAAACTGCTCATCGGTGTATGGGCCGGGAGCAAAACGATCAACGTTTTCCTCCAGCACCACCTGTGCAAAGCTGCAGCAATTGACGCATACAAAAGAAACCAAACTGATAATCCATTTATTCACGATGCATCTCCGGTAGGAACAGCTCATAATAATCAAACTGACCGAACGTGCAATCCAGACGGTCGGCACTCAAATCATGGGTAATATAGAGCTTGAATAAATTTTGTACCGACAGAAAACATTTGCTGATCCCATAAAATGAAAAACTCCATCAAATGACGGAGGTTCTCACTGCTTCAAAACCCCGCCAGATGGCAGAGCTCTATTCGGCCATTAATGACCCCTCATCGAATGCTGGCGGAAAGCGATCAGTGCCACACCAACAAAACCAAACAGTCCCAGCGTGGCCGGCTCGGGAACGACGTTGACCTCACAACCCAAATCCGCATCGAGGTTGTTAGCTACCACATAAAACTCGCTAACCGACAACATATCAACATTCGCCGTCGTATAGACATAGCTAGTGGTGTAAGCACCCCAGGTCATTGTCATGTCAAACGTTTGAGCAGCGGTGTGAGCCAAGCTCAGGTTAAAAGTTGCCGTGTCACCGGCAGACTTCAACGAATTTTCCGTCCCCTGAACCCCCGCTGAAGTGAAATCAGACGATCCGCTTTCAAACTTAAAGTTCGTTTCATCGGTAGCATCAGAATCGCCACCAAGGGCGATCTTCGGATTGTAATCGTCCAAGTCAAACTGAACCGTAAGCGCCTGGAGACCATCACCAAACCCGAGTTTTAGACTTTTAGTAGCATCCCAACCGACACCATTATATCCAATTTTATCACCCACCGAGGTATCACCAACCGCTACGGCCTGGAACGTAAATTCAATATCAAACGTCGCACCAATTGCCAGCGGAACCGCCAACCCCGTGACTGAATCCGTGAGAGCATAACCGCCCCGAAGGTCCAACCCGCCATTGGCCCCAATCAGCGATTTAGAAACACTTGAACCGCCATCGAGCTGGATATCTCCATGCGCCAACGTGGCCGCCATCAGAACAACCAACCCAGTCATCATTCTCTTTTCCATTTTCATTTTGTTCTCCTTTTCTGTACATCCCCCACATTCAGATTGGGGATCACCATTTTTCAACAACACACTCGCCGCGGCCAAAAAAGGATTATCCTTTCTTGGAAGATGGCAAATATGCAGAATTCGGTTTTACTGCTCGCTTACATTGAGCTGCATGAATTGCCTGGCTTCCACATTCGTCGGAACACGATTCGTCACTGCCTCGAAATTAGTAGTGCCCAGCACCGCAGAACCCGCTTCCTCGGTCGCGTTGGTGATCGGGCCGAAGACCAGAGCCTCGGAGGAATATACATTATAGTCCAATCCAACGGTTCCAGCATCGAGACGGCGGCGGTAGACCAGATTCAGGTAGCTTCCCTCTACGCTCTCAACAGGAAGATACATAGCCGCATCACCCAGCAGCGGGTTGCCGCCCAAGGCATATTCGAGCAGGTTGTCCATGGTATCACTATCGGGATCATCGTTACGGCCATCGTTCACGCCTACTGTAAGGTTCATGTCGGAGACCCAACTATCATAGAGGTCCATATTCGGATTGGTGATCACGAGCATCATGCTGCTGATAATCAGAGCATTGTCGCCGGACTGCTTGAAGCGGAAGCCTAACTCGTTGAGCGAGTCAAGGGTATCCGGAATGACGATGCTGTTAGTCAGAATCGCATCATCGTAGCTCAAGGAAACCTGCAGGTCGGTTGCCGAAATGCGTTCCATGACAATTACAAAGTCCGCCGACTTGCCCAGCGCATCTAGGGCGTTGCTCGGGATATCGGTGGAGGTGTTTGCGCCATATACAGCACCAATATTAGCGTAGCTCGAAGCCCTGCTGCTTCCAAACTTCATGGTGGTTACGTCAGGGGTTCCCCAATCGACCTGGAACGTGACGCCGTTGTCTCCACTAACCCCCGAGTCCCAAATACTACCCTGGAAAAATATATCGCCGGGATTGAGTGCCATGGAAGAGCCAACCTCGGCCGTGAATGACCAAGTTGCGGTCTCTCCCACCTGGAAGGGCGCATTGAATCCATTGGCTCCCGTTTTATAAATAAAACGCTTCGACGCGCTGCTAGTCATCTCAACAGAGAACCCGTCGCTTGATTCGGCCAGCACCGCCATGTTGCTTGTTGCAACATAGAAATCCCAATTGGGTGAAAATGAGACTTCGCCATACGGCGGATTGGTAACTACCGGAGGCCCGACGTTGGTAGAAGCCACGTTGATCTGATAGCCCAAATCGGCATCGAGATTATTCATTGCGATATAAAACTCACGAACTGAAGCAAGCTCAATACCCAGCATGGTATGGGTAAAGGTTTCAGCCCCCCATGCTACCTCCATATCGAACGTCGAATAAGCGGTGTGGGTCACGCTCACGTTAAAGGTTGCCGTGTCGCCGGCATACTTCATCTCATTTTCCGTGTTTTTGACCAGACTTGTAGTTATTTCACCTGTCTTTCCAGCATCCAAGCCAAAGGAACTAGGACCGCTAGCAGAAATATCACCACCGAGCTCAATCTTCGCCTTGTAATCCTTCACGTCAAACATCATTCCGAATGCCTGATTACCATTCCCAAACCCAATTTTCAGGCCATTATCAACGGCCCATCCAATTCCATTATATCCGATTTGATCCCCATTCATGGTCGATCCGACCGCCGCAGCCTGAAGCGTAAATTCCATATTAAACGTCTCACCAATTGCCAGCGGAATCGCCAGCCCCGTGTCCGAATCCGTGAGAACAAAACCTCCTCTAAGATCGTTCGTCCCATCAGCTCCGATCAATGAGTCAGAAACAGTTAAACTTCCGTCGAGTAGAATATCTCCATGCGCCAACGTGACTGCCATCAGAGCAATCAACCCGGCTATCATTTTCTTTTCCATTTTCATTTCATCCTCCATTTATTTCTGGTCCCGCTAGATTCACGCTTAAAAAAATCAACCCATGGTAGATATATCGCTTAATTTTTTTAACATTTACCAACGAGGCAACTCGTCAATTTCCCCATTTAGATGGGGTGTTTTTAGAGGACGGAACCATTCATGTCAAATAAATTGTTTTATTTATTCCGATAATTACACGGGTAAGCCAGCACTACGCCGATTTCTAAACAAACCTGAATTTAGCAGTACCTGGCGCTGTATAACTTTCAAATGATCCTTTCCGTCGTCGCAAGATAACAGCAAGTCACTCGATCAAGGCTCCTCTAGCTTTTTTAAATTGGGGGCTATATAAAACAGTTTATTACAAACAGTCACCCGAACGCCTCTCTGTCAACTTCCAACACGAAACAACACCGCACCCACAAACACATAAGCATTATAAACAATGCCCCATTCATACCCTACGGAACTATTTTTCTATTTGCATTCTCACAGAAACATTAGTATAAACCCTTTTATTCAATCAGATCATTACAGCAAAACCCGGTGCACACCACGACCTTAAAGAAAGATTGCAGCTATGATAAAACATCGAACAACCCTACTCGCGATTGTGGGACTTCTCTGTAGCACGGTCGGGGCGGAAACCATTCAATTGGGTGGCGACTCCGCTGTCCGAACTGCAGGTTGGCTTGAAATGGCTGGAGAAAGCGGTGTAAACAACGTCCAGCCCATGTCATACACCGATACGAACGGAATCACATTTACGGTTACGGCAACCGCGAACACCGGCGAGATGGTTAATGTGCTGAATTACGCCCTTGGCATTGTCGGAGGCTTAAATGACGCGCGCATCGACAGTTCTGAATCGTTAGAAATGAAACTTTCAGTTTCCGGCGGAAATCTTGCGAGCCTGTCGGCATCCTTTTTAGTAGGAAGCCTGAATGCTGGCGAGGGGTTCGATATCACGGACGGAACAAGCACCGTGGTCATCGCGGAACCCGCTGACAACCTGTTGGAATATGGCGCAGGTAAAGAACTCGATGGCCTCACTCCGCTCACCGAGAGCAATGGTTCGACATGGTCCATCCAATTCAGCGTGAACGCGGGATACCTAGGAACAAAAGGGACTTTGGGCGCAATGATTCTAGACTATACCCTTGCAACGGGAACCACCCAGCCAGTCCAATACCCCCTTTACGCGGATGCCGATCAACTCTACAGCAATACCAACACCTACGATCTGACGCAGGAAACGTATACCTTTTCCACCCTCTGGAGCACGCCGGGTCAGAAAGACATTAATTTCCTGCCGGAATTCTACAACAGCCCAATCGCCACCCGCGGCGACGACACGTTCGTCCTATTCGTGGATCCCGACCATCGCATGAAAATTGCACACCTCACCAACAGCGTGTTCAAAACAGAAACGTTTATCGACAACATGCTCTACCAGCCGGACGAATTCTACGCCAACCACGATGCCGATCCGGACAATGACATCACCGCCCCCGACTACCATCGCTTTAAATTCAAAGACAGCCACCATTCGGTTGCACTGGGCATTGATGAAAACGGCTATCTCCACATGGTTGGCGATATGCACAACTATCCACGCTACGATGCATCCATGGCGCACCTGCCGCTTCGCTACTTCGACAAGAATATCATGTACTGGCGTTCGGACAACCCGCTCGACATCTCCAGCTTCTCCTTTAAGGGCGACCAGCCGGGCGAATGCCCGACCGGCGCCGGCTTCACCTACCTGTTCTTCTTCAACGACCTGTACGGCAAGTTGCACATCACCTCCCGCGCCCAGCAGAATCTATCCTACGGCACCCGTTGCGCCACCTATAGCCGCTACGATGCCGGCAGCGGGCTCTGGTCCACCATCGGCGGCGCCCCCGACCCTTCCGACCCGAATAGCACTCCATGCACTTTTTATGACGATGGATATGAACACAACGAAGACGGCAGTAGTTCCGGAAAATACAGCAAGCTCCGCCCGCACGGTGTGTTTGACCGTCAAAACAACATGCATCTTTTATCCCCGATGCTGCGCGATCCGACGTTAAATCCGATTGGACTGGGCAACGGGTTCCATTTTACCGACTGTCTGGTCTACGCGCAGTCACAGGATGGCGGATCGAACTTTTCAACCGCCGGCGGAAGTGAAATCATCCTGCCGGCCACGGTCAATCTGACCGACCATCGGGCGGAACTCGTTTATGGAGAGGTCGGCGATTACCTGTCGCCCAATGGTCATCTTGCCGTTGACTACATGAACCGGCCCTATACGGGCACCCAAAAAAGGAACCTGGACACCGGAGTCACCGAGGACGTTGTTCTCGGCTGGGATGGGGACAGCTGGGTCAACTATGGGGATCTGACGAGTGCGTCCGGGGACTTCCGCCTGGTTAACGACCCAGCTGGCGTGATGAGCTACATCGGCGACGGTTCGAGTGTGCTTTATCGCTTCTGGAACCCGACCAACCTCTACGAGGTGATCACCCCCTGGCCCATCCGGGTAATCGACTATGAATATCAGAAGAAAACTGGGCACCTCATGGGACTCGCCACTATTGACGGCGAAATGGCTGTGGTGAAGATGGAAATCAACAACCGTCCCGGCATGCAGTTGGTTGCGCCTCCTGTAGAGACCGTAACGAACCACCCGCCGGAAATAACTGCACAAGCGGCAATCAATAGCTATGCGCTCTCCGTGTCGGCTTCCGATGCAGATGGCGATCCGCTCACCTATACTTGGAGCCTGTCTTACGGATCAAATGCTCTCTCCTTTGCCTCAAACGGCACAACCGCCAGTTCCAACACGACCGTCACGGTCAACACCACTGGAACCTATGAAATCAAGGTCGCCGTTTCCGATGGCAAAGAAACCCGCGTCTCCACCTGTAGCGCCTATCTCACGGCTTCCGTCACGGATGCTCCGAACATCGTGAGCGAGGCCGTTGCATCTCCTAATTCCATCGTTCTTGGCGAAACCTCCCTCCTCACAGTCACTGCCTCAAATTCAGCGCCCGGCGGAGTAGCTGTCTACAGCTGGATCCAATCCAGCGGTCCCGGCACTGCCTCGTTCAGCCCCAACGGCACGACCCTGAGTTCAAGCACCAGCGCGTCGTTCGATACAATCGGCACCTACGAATTGCACGTCACGGTCTCGAACGACTCTGGAATCGCGACCTCCAGTTGTTCCGTAACTGTGAATGCTGAACCACCGGCCCCTGCGGATGGATACCTTGCGATCGACTTTTCATCACAGGGATTTGAACCCTTTGTGAAAACCGACATCTACTACGACCGGACCGGCACCGTCGAAGTGGTCGAGAATGGCGCAGGCGTTCGCTTCACCGGCGATCTATGGAAAGCCTTCCCCATCCATTATCAGATGACACCCGACACCCTCATCGAATTCGACTTCCATTCCTCCGATGACGCTGAACTGAACGCCATTGCCATGACCGACACAAGCGGTCGCGACTTTGTGACGGATCATTATGAAATCATCAAGCTGACAGGAACAGACCCCGGCCTGTACATCACGGATCGCGACGGAGAATACAGCGGAGGAATCCACCACTACACCCTCAAGATCGGCCAGTTGCTCTCGCTGAACACAGAACTGAAAAACTATCTGGATTTCATCAATGCCGACGACAAAAATGAAATCGATCCCGATGCACAAAGCACAATCGCCAACGTGGTCATCTACGAGCCGACGGGCGACCACGACGGCGACGGGCAACACAACCGGGCTGAAATCCGCCTTGGCTTCGATCCCACCGACGCGGCATCCATGTTCGGCATTAACGGAGGAACCAGTCTTCCAGGCCCTGGAAAATTCCGCATTTCCTGGCCGAGCCTGGCAGGCGTGCGATACCGCACGTGGAAAAGCCCCGATCTGTCTACATGGATCCTCGTGCGCGACTGGACCGTCGCCCTAACCCCGCCAGACGACCAGTTCGACTTCGACCTCAGCCCATCCAACGGCTTCTTCAAGGTTGAGGCGGAAATTCAATAATCAAGACAAGGATATCCTCATGAAAAAAAGAACCCTAGTGATTTTAGCAAGCATCAGCGTCACCGCAGCCTTTGCTGAATCGAACAACAGCCTCACGCTTGAGCAGTACTTTGCACAAAAGCAGGCCTACAACCAGCGCATCGGACGCGAATTCGATCAGGAAAAGTACACTCGGCTATTTTCCAAACTCGACCAGAACGGCGACGGCGTGTTGACCGGCACGGAGCAAAACCCGTCTGCCAAACCCGCAAAAACGGTCAAAGCCATTTATCCACAGGCCGAAGTAAATCCGGCGTGGTTCGTGGAATCGATGAAAACCCGCGACCAACGACTGGAATGGCACAAGGAAGCCAAATTCGGCATGTTTGTTCACTGGGGTGTCTACTCCCTGCTCGCGGGCGAATGGAAAGGCGAAGTCGCCACGGGGTATTCCGAACATATTCTGCGCTCGCTCCAAATCCCCCTCGCGGAGTATGCCAGCGAAGTGGCCGCCAACTTTAATCCGACCCAATTCAATGCCGACGAATGGATCCGCCTCTGCAAGGCGGCGGGCATGAAATATTTTGTAATCACCGCCAAGCATCACGACGGACTGGCCATGTGGCCGTCGGACGTGAATGAATGGGATATTGCGGACGCCACCCCATTTGACCGCGATCCGCTCATGGAACTGCGCGATGCCTGCAAGAAGTACGACATCCACTTTGGTTTCTACTATTCCCAAGCGCAAGATTGGTCGCACCCCGGTGGCCAGCGCAATACTTGGGATTTCCCCGGCAATCCCACCCAGAGAAAGCCGGGCTGGTACGAGGACCCGAAATTTGCGAATCACATCGCCCGTTCCGAACAATACATCAAGGAAAAGTCGATCCCCCAACTGCTGGAAATTGTTGAACGCTATCAACCGGAAATTATCTGGTTCGACACCTCGGGATGGGTTCCGCTTTACCAAAACCAAATGGTTCTCAAAGCCATGCGCGTGATTGCGCCGGACATCGTGGTCAACAGCCGCATCGGTTATGGGCTTGGCGACTATGCATCCACCTGCGATCAGCCCGACGACATCCAGCCCTACTACAAGAAGTACGACGTGTGGGAAGGTATCCCCACCACGAACCTGTCCTACGGCTATCACGCTAAAGATAAAAGCCACAAGCCGGTTTCATTCTTCATTGAACTGCTGGCCAAAACCGCCGAACGCGGCGGCAATATGCTCATGAACATCGGCCCGATGGGCAACGGATTGATTGCGCCGGAGGATGTCGAAATTCTTACCGGCATTGGAAAATGGATGGATGTCAACGGCGAAGCCATCTACGGCACAACGCACACGCCCCTCCCTCCGCAAACGTTCGGTCCTATTTCGCGCAAGGGCAATAAACTCTACCTGCACGTCACCCGCTGGCCAAAAGACGGAAAAATCACTCTCGCTGGCCTCAAAACTCCGATCGATAAGGCGTACCGACTCGACCGTTCCTTCTGGCGCAAAGATCGCTTAAACGTATCCAAAGCAGTTTCCAATGATTGGAACATTCAGGGTCCAGAAAACGCGCCCGACCCCGTCAACACCGTCATCGTGGTGGAAACCGAGGGGGAACCGGTCGGCATCGCCGACGACGAAACCATTCGGCTCGTTTCCAACCTTCGGAAACAACGCCTACATGTGTTCGAATCAAAGGTTGAAGGCGGCCTGAAGTGGGGCCAAGGCAGTCCGCGCGACAATGGCGTGGAAGGCTGGAACAAGAACAATCTGGCCAATGGACGGGTCACCTGGACGGTCCGCATCGAAGAGCCGACCGAGTTCTTTCTCGATCTCGTCTATGTCGCCGTTGACGGCCAACACGGCGGACGCTACTCCGTTTCCGTAGACGATCAGGTGTTTCCCGGCACGGTTAAAACGCAACCGAAACCTGATTCCTCGAAAAAGGTGAACTATATTCCGCACAAGCTTGGCACGATCAGCCTGAAACCCGGCACACACCGGATCGCCATCACCGGCAAAGAAATCACCGGCAAGGAACTCTTCATGCCCAGTAGCATCGAATTGAGGCGTCCCTGATTAAGTCGATTGAACCCTTTTATACTAATTTCCCACGGACTGAGGAACGGCGAGCATTGCGGAAAGTGCGTGATTTTAGGGGGAAGGGCTGGGGGAGCAACCTATCTAAAACAAACGCGACAACATGCTATGAGCGGGATTCCGATGCCAGTGCGACCCATCGTGCGAACAACCAAAGGGTGCTAAATAATGAACTGCAAAAAACGACTTCAAGCGATTCTCCCGGCAGTGCTGATGATAGCGATCGTCTCCACACAGGCGGAAACAATGCCGCTAATTGACTCGGCTTTTCTTCGTAGCGGGACCTATGCCGATACCGCACAGGGATGGAGTTCAAAACTCGAACTAAAGAATGCGGGTTCGGATTATGGTCGAATTGCGATGATGAAAGCCGACCTTTCTTCCATCACCGGCGCGGTCGACTCCGCCACGTTCAGCGTCTATGCCAAAGACCCCAGCGCCTACACGCTCTATATATATGGCGTGAAGGATTCCGCCAGCTTTCAAAACTGGACGGGCGATGACGCAGGCAATGCCACATGGAACTCTGTGGGAGCCAACGGACTGTTTGATCCGGCTCAGGATCTTTACCTATCCGGCCATTCCAACCTCGTATTGCTGGGTTCCGAAGCCCTGTCCGGCTCGAACACAGGCGATGTCCAGGTTACAGTATCCGGCGCAAATCTGATTGATCTGCTGAACAATGACACCGACGACCTGCTCACCTTCGTATTTGCCGTCAACGCCAACGCGAGCAATCTGGGCGTCCGCCCTCACAACTATGCCAACGCACCGAGCCTGGAATTCACCTACAGCGCCCCGTCTTTCCGCCACCCGCTCTATGGCGATGCCGCACAGCTCTACAGCAACAGCGTCCCCTACGACCTCACGCAGGAAACCTACACCTTCTCCACCCTTTGGAGCACACCGGTACAGGACGAAATCAACTTCTTACCGGGTAGCTACCACAGCCCGATCGCGACCCGCAACAACGACACCTTTGTCCTGTTCGTCGACACCGATCACCGCATGAAGGTCGCCCACCTCACCAACGGCGTGCTCAAGGCGGAAGCCTTCGTCGACAACACCCTCTACCAGCCCGACGAGTTCTACACCCCTCCATCGTCATCGGCCTACCACACAGTCAAATTCGAAGACGCTCACCACTCCTGCTCGCTCGGCATCGATGAAAACGGCTACCTGCATCTGGTTGGGGATATGCACAACTATCCACGCTACGATGCATCCATGGCTCATCTTCCTCTTCGCTACTTCGACAAGAACATACTGTACTGGCGCTCCGACAACCCGCTCGATATCTCCAGCTTCTCGTTCAAGGGCGACGAGGCCGGCGAGTGCCCGGCCGGATCCGGCTTCACCTATCAATTTTTCTTCAACGACCTGAACGGCAAACTGAACATGACGTCCCGCGCCCAGCAAAACTGGACCTACGGCACCCGTTGTGCCACCTACAGCAGCTACGATGCCGCTATCGGACAGTGGTCAATCATCGGCGGCGCACCTGATCCCTCCGACACGAACAGCATCCCATGCACCTTCTACGATGATGGCTGGGAATATGACCTCGAAGGCGGCACGACCAACAGTTCCGGCAAATACAGCAAGACCCATCCGCACGGCGTGTTCGACCGCAACAACACCATGCATCTCATCGCGCCTTTGCTGTCCGATCCAACCCTCAACCCTTGGGGCATGGGCAACGGCCAGCACTTTGTAGACACCATCGTCTATGCGCAGTCCACTAACGGAACCGATTTTGCGAAAGCCAACGGCTCTTCCATTACCCTACCGGTCACCATCAACCTCACCGCCAACCGCGCCGACATTGCCTACTCCTCCACGACCAACTATTTGTCCGTGATGGGCAACATCGCCGTCGACTACCAAAACAACCCCTACACCGTCGTGCGGCAAAAAAGCTACGATCCAAACGACATTAACGCCGACAACGAGTCCATTGTGCTCGGCTGGAATGGAAACAGCTGGACGAACTATGGTGAAATCGTGGCCGCGACCACCGACTTTCGCCTCGTCCACGACCCAGCGGGCGTCATGAGCTATATCCCAGATAGCCTGAACAAATTCTATCGTTTCTGGCATCCGACGGACACCCTGCACGAAGTCGCGCTGCCCGCCACCTGGCCCTACATCAAAATAATCGACTATGAATACCTAAAAAAGACCGGCAACATTCTGGGACTCTCAAAAATCAATGGCGAACTGACCCTGGTCAAGGTTGAGATCAACGACCGTCCCGGCATGGTGCTGATCGATCCGCCAACCGAAGCACCTGCGAACCACCCGCCGAAAATTACTTCCCCAGCGACAGCAACCGGCTACGACCTTTCCGTGGCCGCCACCGATGCCGATGGCGATCCACTCACCTACACCTGGTCCAAATCCTATGGGCTGGGCGAAGCAACCTTCACCCTCAATGGAACAGCGGCTAGCGCCAACACCACGGTCTCCTTTACGGAAGCGGGCGCCTACGAACTGAAGGTCGCAATCTCCGATGGGACCGACCCGCGCATTTCAACCTGTTACCTGCTGATCACCAGCGGAATCACCCCGCCTACAACCTTCCAGATCGGCGGCATTGATACGGAGCGTGATGCGCGCTGGGACAGCCTTTCGGGGGGCAGCTATTCGTTTGCCGACGCAATCGATCCAAACCTGGTCTTCACCATCACCGCCGTGGCGGCCCAGGGCGATTCGCTCACCCTGAGCTCCAGTTTGATGGGCATCGACAGCTCCGCGCGGCAAACCGATGATAACACCGGACGCATCTCCCTAGATGAATCCCTTATGCTGACCATCTCCTTCGTCGATCCCAGTCACTCGCTGGCCTCGCTGGAAATCGACCGCTTCGGCCCCTTCTACGGCAACAACAGTGGGGAAACCACCGTCTTCACCGATACCAGCGGCAACAGCACAAACGTGGTCGCGTTCGACCACACCATCCCTAACAACCTGATCGACTATGCATCCACCGGACTGGACGCCCTCACCAAATACAACACGTGCAACTGGTCGTTGACCGTCTCGCCCGATCACACGCTAGGTGCAACGACAACCGGCATGGGCGGGTTCATGCTGGCCTACACCGTCGATGTGGGCGGCGCCAACACTCCCGCCTATTATACGCAATGGATCGACGACTTCAGTCTGACAGGATCCGATGCGGCATACAGCGCCGACCCCGAACCAGACGGCATGATTAACCTCTTGGAATATGCCCTCGGTGGAAATCCGCTCGTTGATGACGCAGCCGAGAAACTTCCAACTTTTGGAACCAACGAACAGGGAGGAACCAACTGGTTCAACACGATCTACAACCGCCGCCGCGATGCCGCCGCACGCGGCCTCGCCTACGACGTGCTGGCATCCGATGACCTGGTTTCCAATCTCTGGACAAACAGCACCGAAGAGGCCGGATCCGTAATCCTCGACGCCGAATTTGAGTCCGTCACCAACCGCGTTTCAACCCAGGCGGAGGCACAACAGTTCATGAAATTGAACGTGAGCCTGCCCGATGAACCGGCCCCATAATCCTCCAAGGCCATATAGACACCGGGTCAACGCCCGCATCATCTCAACACGTGGGATCTGCGCAATAGGCACAGAACTTTCCACGGAACAAACCACACCCCAGCGGAAAATCGAACCCGATGCCCGTTTCGAATACCTGCCGCCCGGACCGCCAATGCGTTACTACCTCAAAATCCGTAAAGACTGCCCCGCCCGGCTGTCGGAATTATTTCAACCCCATGGCTTCCCGGCGGCGGCGTTCGTCATCGACAGAACGTGCTTCCGGATTCTCCCAGTTGACCTCCAGAAGCCGTTCCAGCTCCGGCAGGCTTTTGCGGTAATCTGTCGGGGTCATGCGCGCATACTTTCTGAACGTCTCCGCGAAATACTGACTGCTACTGTACCCACATTCAAAGGCAATATCAGTCACCGAAAAATCCGAATTGCGTAGCAAGCTGCAGGACCGCTCAAACCGAATGCGGCTGAGGTATTGCATCGGCGGATAGCCAGAAAGTTGCCGCGTAATATTGGAAAAGTAGGTTCGCTTAATTCCGCAGTGCGCCGCCATGGAATCGAGCGTCCACGGATAGTCGAGCTGACTGCCGATCCCCTTGAAAAAGTCGCGCACTCTAGCAACAGTTTCCGAACAGTAGCTTCCAGAATCCGATGCGCGCTGAATCGTCTGCGCCAGATCAGCAATAATCGTTCGCAACAACGAATACGCCACGGTGATTTCGAGAGCCGTACCGGCTTCCAGACGCTGAATCATTTCCGGGAACAGCTGGCGCAACAACTCCGAACCGCTCCATGCATGACGCGAAGCCGTGATAAACGTCCGGCAGAGCGCATCCTGTTCTTCGGAAGAAAACCCGAGCGCCGGAGGAAACAGAATGCTGGAACCCTGCCGCGCGCAGGGATTGTGCAGTTCAAAAAGGGTGAAATAGATCTTATTCTGCGGCTCCCGGATATGCATACTGCCATGCGCCTGCCACGGTAATGTGAAGAAAACCGTACCGGGTTTCAGTACTTCCGGCACCCCGTCCACCGCCCACTCAAGACCACCCTTCTCCACCAGCACAATCTCCATACCGGGATTACGGTGCGGATACATCTGCTTATTCTCCATATACCCACAACTAATTATCGGATTGGAACTCATGTCGGTTTTTTACCACAACAAAACCCGAAAGCGAAGACAGATATTTTCTGCCGCAGTAACTGAATGTGATGTAAATCTAAGCGTCAAGTGCATTGCACCGTTGCAGACCAAACAAACAGACTAGAGAAGGATCAAGCATGTTGAATATTTTGGACTTTATAATTTTGATTGGCTACGTGCTAATAGTCATCACGGTCGGTTGCAGTGCGGCCTGGCTTCAGAAACGTAAAGCCGCGCGACTGGACAAGGCGCAGGACGATGAGGCCTACTTCTTGGCGGCGCGCACACTGGCCTGGCCGATCATCGGCCTGTCGCTGTTCTCCACCAATATTTCAACGGTTCACATTGTGGCCTTGTGCGAAGAGGGATTTCGCAGCGGTTTGGCCTTTGCCAACTTTGAGCTGGCGGCTGTCTTTACGCTGGTGATTCTGGCGGTCTTCTTCGTTCCATTCTACCTGCGGTCACACATCACCACCCTGCCCGACTTCCTTGAAAAACGGTTTAATCGCAACTGCCGCGACTTCCTCGCCTTTATCTCGATCATCTCCGCCATCTTTATTCATATCGGCGTTTCGCTCTATGCCGGCGCGGTCGTTATCAACGCCATGCTCGGCTTCGGTACGGAAGTCGCGCAGTTGATGCCCACGATGATCATGATCGCCATGGCCACCGACGCCAGTGTCGACCCGTGCTGGCTCGAAGTGGATCTCGGCAAAGCGGAAACATTTGACCACGCTGTTATTGAAGAATACAGCAACCGCGTTAAATCGTTTGAACTGCAGTACAAAGACGGCGACGACTGGAAGACGTTTTATCAAGGCGGAGTAATTAACAACTGTCTCACTGTGAATTTCGATCCGGTTACCGCACAGGTTGTCCGTTTTCTGATCAACGGCAAAGGCGGTCCCTCCATCTATGAGTTTCAGCTTTTCCCTCAGGAAAAGCCGAAAAAAAAGTAACGACAACCAGCAGGCCGATCTGCTGGATGGAGAAAACGAAATACTAACCAGCGCATACTATGTGTATGTGCGAAAAATATAAGAGTACACCATGAATGGGTTTAAAAACCGCCTGATCGTTATCACCACATTTCTGCTGCTACTGTATGCCGGCATGGCTTCAGCGGTCTCGCAACAACCGAACATTATCGTCATCCTCGCGGATGACATGGGGGTGGACTCGGTGTCCGCATTCAATGATTCGCTGGGTTTCGAAACCCCGTGTATTGATGCTCTCGCCAGCGAAGGCATGGTCTTCAGCGATGCGCATTCCGGATCGGCCGTTTGCACCCCGACCCGGTATGGCCTGCTCACGGGACGCTATTCCTGGCGCTCCCAGCTCAAGGCGTCAATCATTCCCCAGTGGGATGCCCCCTTAATCGAAGAGGGTCGCCTCACCATCGCATCGATGCTGAAAGCCAAAGGGTATGATACCGCGGCAATCGGAAAATGGCATCTGGGCTGGAACTGGCCTTTTCGATCAGAACAAACGGTTCCCGTGGGGAACGGAAAAGAACTCGCTAAAATGACGAATCAGGGATTCGATTGGAATGCGCTGGTAACGGGCGGCCCGCTCAGCTGCGGCTTTGACTATTATTTTGGTGACGACGTCATTAACTGGCCGCCGTTTGTCTATATCGAAAACGAGCACGTTCTCGGCACCCCGGATTCCAAGAATAAATGGAAAGCCCCTGATAGCGACTGGGCAGCGGACAAGGTCCTCCCGACGATCACCGCCAAAGCCATGGCATACATCGGGGAAAAGGCAAAAACGGACACGCCGTTTTTCCTCTATTTCCCCATGACCTCACCGCACAGCCCGATTGCACCCTCCGTAAATTTTAAGGGTCTTCCGCCGAATCTGTGGGTAAAAATTAGCACACTGAGCATTTTATCTCCATGATGTGGTTTCCTCAAACAACA
>Ga0307990_1001589_pt1 | contig 18988 bp, 7 predicted proteins | sample EllFjometagen129_FD_203168 | JGI IMG/M metagenome (GOLD analysis project Ga0307990, IMG submission 203168) | Marine microbial communities from Ellis Fjord, Antarctic Ocean - #129 | ecosystem: Environmental > Aquatic > Marine > Unclassified | place: Southern Ocean | collected 2014-10-08
GGATTCACCTCCACCGAAAACTCTTCAACAGCTTGCAGGTTTCCAATGCTTGGCCTGTCCGCCGTAGCCTTGGCGAAAGAGGAAAAAAAAGCTTCCAAGGTTTGGAAATCCGGGGCCGTCGGCGTGCCGCCGCCGATAAAAATGGTCTCCGGTAAAAAGTCTGAATACAGACTTTTTATATTTTTTATTTCAGTTTCCAGAGATTGGAAAAACAGTTCTTGTTTTTTCCAATCCTTGGAAGCAATGGAATAAAAAGCGCAGTAGGAACACTTGCGCTCGCAGAACGGAATATGGATGTACAGGCCTGACATAGGTTCTTACCCTTTGCGTAATTGCAATGTCTCTACGCCCCGTACATATGACGAAATGAAAAAACGGAATTAAAGACCTAAAAGATTCATCATAGCTTTTACAGCCACCTCTGCAGGCTCTATTACGAGGTTTCCGGTAGCCGTTGCGAGGGAAACGACAGCCGTTCCGATGGAAACGACAGCCATTCCGATGGAAACGACGGCCCCACTGTTGTCCTCAACATCCCCTTCAATATCTTCCATATCGCCCCCCATCTCTATCTGGGGCAGTGTTTTTGCAACGATTTTGTTTACGAGAACCTTGGAATAGCGGTTTTGCTCAAACAACTCCGCGAGGCTATCCGTTTTATACTCGTCAGTATCAAAAACAGCGACCGTTCGCCCGTCAGGCAACAGGTGCCCGTATACAACGGCCCATCCTGTTATTTTGGCATCAGGATCAGATTCCTGATTAACAAACAGATCAAGCTCAGACTCACACAAATAATCATAGGTCGGCCCGTTATATAAATACTCAGCTGAGGACCAATATCGCGCGCCTGTCTTCCGGTTCGCGAGCTCAACGCCCACTAATACTATTCCGGAAAATCCGGCACCCTCAGATTCGGGAGGGAGCTCATACTTCACCAACACCCCCGGAATATCATCGCCTAGGATAGTTTGATATTCTCTAGAGTTCTTTTCAACCGAAATAATTTCTTGGAGCGGCTTGGCCTTTGGATCGATATCTCTAATCGGCCGCAGTACATACGGAAAACGCGCGAGTTCCATTTCAGCGAGGCGGCTCTTTGCAGCTACATTTCCCTGGTCAGCAGAGCATTTGTACCAGAAATCAGCCTTCTTAGAATCTGCATCGCCCCTTAGGCCCTTCTCAACCATCATCGCCAGCTCAACCTGCGCCGTCGCGTCTCCTTTATCAGCAAGCTGCTGATAAAGGACGAGGGCCTGGATCTCATCCTTCGGAAGGCCGCCGAGCCCCTCTGCATGCATGCTAGCCAGACGCAAAGTGCTTACAACATCTCCAATATCCGACAGTTTTCTCAACAGAGGTAGCGCCTCTTCATATTGCTCGTTCGAATACAAATCGGCAGCCACCGGAGCATAGAGAGAGAGAGTTGCCGGGGCATATCCGGCCTCTGAGCATTTTTTCAAAAATGCATCCGTTGTCCCTCCAGCATCTTTCTGGTCCTGAACCCATGTCTTGAACCGTTTCTGCATCAGAGAATCCGCTGGATTGGTCATCAATGCGGAAATAAACAGCGACTCCGCCTTTTGCAAATCGACGGGCACACCAACCCCCTCCGCAACCATCTGGCTTAATAAATACTGGGCCTTTTGGTTTTTGAGTTCAGCCGACTGACTCATCCACGCGAAAGCCTTCTGAGCATCGGCAACCACCTGATGTCCGGCATAATAGCGTAATGCCAGCTCAAGTTGTGCCTCGGAATTTTTTTCGGTGGCATGCCGTTCAACAACCTCCAGAGGTACCTTACGGAACCCCGTTTGAGGAATCGGCAGCTTCGCAACCACTGATCCCGCCGCAATCACCAACACCCAAAGGAATATTTTTTTCACAATCGCTCCTTTTTAAAAACACATTAAACACGAGCAATGTATCGACCTACCCATCCACACACCAGAAACTAGAAGATATTTTTTCAACCAATTCACCCGCACTGCTTGAAAAAATCCTCCGCTCGTTTTCAGTGAATAGCGATGGAATTTCGCATTTTGAAAAAAATCCGACTGCACCTCCTTGCAGGATCGAACCTACCCCGTCACTCGTCCCCAGTTGAGACGATATTAATTCAGATCTCATTCGAGCCGGTTCTCCTCTTCCGAATTAGATTTGTTTTGAACCCTGAAGATAGGAGCTGAGTCGCCCCACGTATGGTTCCCTGATTGAACCAACAAGCCGCTTGAGTCGGGACTCGGGTCGACGTATTATTATTACGATGATTACGAAGGGTGTTTGCATGCATGGCCGGAAGCCTCCGTTTGGGTGTGGTAAAGCCATCCGACTGCCTGAACCCTCGAAGGTGCCGAAGATGATATTATTCGCGCAGTGGTTGCTGTGCCTTGGCCCGGCGGGATAGAGAGAAGATGGGTCAACAAGGAAATATGATATGAAAAAAATAATACAAATTATTTTACTGGTCGGCGTTCTCGGGCTTTCCGCCTCGATCACTTCCGCGGCCCACATCAAGCTCTTTGTCCTGACGGGCCAGTCCAACTCTCTGGGCACGACCAACGGCGGTGAAGCGGATCCCACTTCGGGCTCCGATCCTGCCGACCAGCACGTGCAGTTTTTCTGGCATAACGTGGCGGGTGAAGGCGTCACGATCGGAGACTCCGGAGGAGTATTCACTACCCTGCAGGATCAGCAAGGCGGGGTTTATGCAGGCAGTGCCACCCACTGGGGCGGGGAAATGGAATTCGCCCGCACCCTCTATCGTGCCGGTGTACGCGACTTTGGCGTCATCAAGGCCAGTCGCGGCGGCGGCGGCAATACCTACTGGCTTAAGGGTTCGGCAGACGACCACATGTACGAACACGTCACCAACACCGTGGCTGCCGCCACGGCTGATCTGACCGCCAACGGACACACCTTCGAGATCGTCGGACTGCTCTATCTTCAGGGAGAAAGCGACAGAGACGCTGAAATCACAGAAGCAGGAACCCGGTTGAAGACCCTCACTGATAACCTACGTATCGATCTGCCGAACGCCTCCGCGATGCACACGATCGCTGCGGGAACCACGGCTGCAGGTCTCACATCGAGCGCCAACCAGGCTGCGACCGCTGCGGTTACAGCTTATATGGACACCTTCCCCAACACCGACCTGACGTTATCCCCAGACGGCCTGCACCTCAACAAAGCGGCTAAGATCATTCTAGGCAATCGCTGGGCGCAGGCGTTCCTCAATGCGGACATCGTCGACCGCCACTACGGCAAGCTCGCCTTTGTCGGTGACTCCATCACCCAGGGCGGCGGCGGCTACTCGAGCTACCGCTACCCGATCTTCAAGAATCTCGCCAACGCAGGCGTGACGAATATCGCCGCTACCGGCTACGAATTTGTCGGAAGCGTTACCGGCGCCTATCAGACGAACCCCGGCACCACCGCCAATGTCAACGGACAGACCTTTGCCAACCAGCACGACGGCCACTACGGCTGGCGCGCCTTCTGGGAAAATGCACGTGTCGCACTGGATGCCAACCGCTATAATGTGAACAATCTCGGTCAAGGCACGATCGAAAACTGGACTGGACAGACCCCCACCTTCGACACGTCGGATGCGGGAACGCTCACCTATACCGGCACCACCTATGTTCCGGATACAGCAGTTATCATGATTGGTATCAATGATATGGCGGGGTCTTCTTCCGCCATCCAAGCACGGGATGATATTAGCTTAATGGTGGATCAGATTCAGGCCGCCAACAGCAACGTCAATATTTTCCTCAGCCAGACGCTGCACACCGATCAAAACAATGCCACCCTGGACATCAAGGTAGATGACCTCAACAACCTGCTTCCGGCTCTTGCCGATTCAAAAACAACCGTCAACTCATCAGTATGGGTCATCGAAACAGATACTGGCTTCGACCCTGCCTCTCAGACGCATGACAGCGTCCATCCAAATGTCTCCGGCGAGATCTATATCGGTGATCGTATTTCCGGCGGGCTAGGCATCATCGAAATGCCCAATGCAGCCGGTCCGGCCGCAACCCCTTTGACGCTGGAGGAAAAGGCGAGCGACCGGCTCGGCGGCCTTCACTTCGAAGGTGCCGACATCTATAACACCGGTAGCTATGCCAGCGGCTGGTCGGCAACCGGAGATCTTGATCCGACCGCGGCGGATATCGACGATCTAACCATCAGCCATCCTCCGGGCAGTGGTGCGGCATGGCTCGAAGGCACTTCCTCCGGGTGGTCCGACTTGAACGACGGGGTCTGGACTTTTGAAGCACGACTAAAATTCAACGCCAACCCGGAGGGCATTATTCTCTGGCTGGGGACGGGCACGGATTTAATCCTCGTCGAAATCTATGGAGACCACACCCAGGACAACGGGGCAAACAGCTTCAACGTGGCCCATAACAACCTTGATGGAAGCTACCACACCTTTACGGTCAAGCACGATCCAAACGCCAATGTCTATTATGTCTGGCGCGACGACGTCCTCCTAAATCCTGGCGGTACACCGTACGATTCCACGGCTGACGAGGAACGGCTCATACTCGGCGACTACACCAGCGGCACCTTCGGCGACGGGTTCGATGCAACGATCGACTACATCGATATCTGCCGCGGCTACGAAGGCAATGAGATCTACAGCGGAACCGGATGGATCAATGGCTTCAGCAGCGTCGGCGGCGTCAGCCCGAGCATCGTGGATACCACCGACCTCCAGATCGCCAATACCACGGCTGGAGGTAGCTGGATAGAGGGAACGAGTAGCGGTTGGTCCGCGATCAATGAGGGCTACTGGACGTTTGAGACCCGAATTAAGTTCGATGCCAATCCGAACGGCTTCATCCTTTGGTTGGGTACCGATACCGATGCTGCATGGGTCGAGATCTATGTCGACCGCACGCAGGATAGCGGAGGTCAAACGTTCAGCGTCGCTCATAACAATCTTGATGGCGCATTCCACACGTTCCGGGTGGGCCATGATCCATCGAACTCCGTTTATCACGTCTGGCGTGACGGCGTCCGCCTCACGCCTTTGGATGGCGCTGGCTATGACAGCGAAATAGACAGTGCCCAAATGATCCTCGGAGATTATACGACCGGAATCTTTGGCGATAACTTCGATGCCACCATTGATTATATCCACTGGGATACCGGCAACGTCTACCTGCCGCCCGGAGCCGATGCCGATGGCGACGGCATGAGCGACTTGTTCGAGGACACCTACTTCGGCGGTCTCACCAACGGGGCGGCCGGCGGCAACAACGATGGCGACGACCAAAACAAGGGCGAGGCCACCTTCCGGATTCTCTCCGGCAACGCCGTGCTGTGGGAATCGGGAACCATGAAAACCGGCGACGCGGCCAAGCCGTTCGATGTCGAGCTTCCCGCGGGGTGCGCCAAGCTGTACCTGCAGACCGACGATCTCGGCAACAATGCATACGACCACGCCAACTGGGTTGACCTCGCCTGGGAAAACGGAATCCGAGCCGCGACCGTTGACGCACGCACTTTTTTGGGCAAGGACTTTGGCCTGCGTCCCGGCAGTCGCGACGATCAGTCCGCCGCGTTGCGCAAGGCGCTGCAGGCGCTTCAAAAATCCCCCGACTCGAAGCTGGTGCTGGAAAAAGGCACCTATCACTTTTGGCACGCCGATGCCCTTAAAAGGCATATCCATATTTCCAATCATGACCAGCCGACATGGCAGCCGGTCTGCATTCCGCTGGTTGATTTACATGGTGCAACCATTGAAGGAAACGGGTCGCTCTTCCTCTTCCATGGCGACGTACAGCCGATCCTGATCCAGGATTCGGAAAATGTGACGTTGAGCGGAATCGCCATCGATTATGAAATTCCGCACCACTCGCAGGGCATCATTACCGACGTCGATGATTCGTCGTATGAAATGACGGTGGACCAAAAACAGTTTCCGCACCGCATCGTCAACGGATGGTTCCTGTTCAAAGGCGAAAACTGGGAACGGCCAGATGGCAATCATGGCATCATCTTTGATGGACGGACCCGCGAGATTGTTGCGGGAACTTCCGATTATGACTACAAGGGTGAACTCAGCACGATTTCCGACGGACGTTATCGTGTTCAGAAAAACGTTAAGAGCTCCGGAATCAAGGTCGGGGATGTAATCACGATGCGACAGGGTTGGCGGCGGCCGCACCCGGCCGTGATGCTTTACCGTGCCAAAAACACGGTGCTACAGGATTTTTCCATTCATTCTTCCGACGGGATGGGGCTGCTGGCGCAACGTTCTGAAAATATTCTCCTCAAGGGCGGCGGCGTCTATCCGCGCAAAGGAACCGGGCGCTACTTTTCATCCGGCGCCGATGCCACGCATTTCTCCAACTGCAAGGGGGGAATCATCACGCACGACTGCCTCTACGAGGGCATGATGGACGATGCGATCAATGTTCACGCCACCTGCCTGCGCATTGAGGAAAAGATGGACGACCGCACCCTGCGCCTGCGCTACATCCACGGTCAGGCCATCGGCTTTGAAGTGATGCTTCCCGGCGAAGCGTTACGTTTCATTCACGCGAAGCACCTCGCCGTCGGCGAGGCACGAACCATCGCCTCTATGCGGCGGCTCAATACCCGCGATCTGCTGGTGACGTTCGACAAGCCCATCCCGGATGGCGTTGGTGTTGGCGATGCGGTGGAGTCGGCCGATTGGCACGCATCCGTCGAATTCCGCGGCAACACGGTCCGCAACAACCGTGCGCGCGGATCGCTCTTTACCACGCCGCATCCGGTCGTCGTCGAAGACAATGTGTTCGAAACCATTGCAGGATCGGCCATCCTGCTGGCAGGCGATGCGAACGGCTGGTACGAGAGCGGTGCCTGTGCCGATGTGCTGATCCGCAACAACCTCTTCAAGAACAACCTGACCTCGCGCTTCCAGTTTACCGAAGCGATCATTTCCATCTTCCCCGAAATTCCCGACGTGGCGGGGCAGGAGGACTGCTACCACCGCAACGTCCGCATCGAAGACAACACCTTCGATACGTTTGACGTGCCGCTCGTCTTCGCCATCTCCACCGACGGCCTGAGCTTTACGGGCAACCGCGTAACCTACAACGACGACTATCCCGCGTGGAAAAAGACGCCGTTCATCCTGAGGCGTTGCAAGGATGTCGAGGTGACGGGCAACAAGGTGAAAAACGCGCCGCTTGAATGGAATGTCAATAGCGCTGTCCGGCGCGAGCTGACCGAGAAGAGCGAGGTCAAGTTCCGTCCCTGACGGGACGGCCTTCATCGAAGTGGCTTGGAGACGGTTCTTCCAGACGGAACACATCCTAACGTCGGGTAAGACCATCATCTATGTTGCAACCTGACCCTATTTTACGTTTTCCGTACCCCCAGGCACAAAAAACCAAAGAGCGTGTTTCCGCTCTTCGGCTATTGGTTAAACGAGCTTCAGGCTATTCTGAGGTAACCCGGAAGAACAGCAGCACCTGATCGGTGCCGGAAGTAATGGTGACGCCTCCGCCATCGCCGATCACGGTATCAAAAACGCCCCAGTTCGGGGTCGTCAGGTCGGCGTTGGTTTCCACGTTGTAAGACTGCCCGGCTGTCGTAATCCACCCAAGGGTAATGTTGCCGCCAGAAGGAGTTCCCATGGTGAGATTGCCCACCGGTTGCAGGCTGCCGCCGATGTCCGTTGTCGTGACCACCTCGAATTCCATATCCCAGTCGGTCGCAAACCCGTTGGCCTGCCACGCCTGTCCGCCAGCATACGGATTGCCGGTATTCAGTTCGAAGCCGGCACCCGCAAGGTTGCTCGAATCACCCATCGTTGCCGCCGTGGTATTGGTTGCAAGGATGTAGAAGTACCCAGTCGTCTTGTCGAGTTCATCGTCGGCAAAGTACCATGTGACTTCCTCCAATGTGCTGACTACTCCAAAATCAACCGTATTGGTGGAAATGGCCATGAGATTTCCGATGTTGGTCACAGCACCGTTGCCGTCGGTGCCGAAACCATCGTAGACGTGCAGATAGGCCACCGGCTTTACTGCCGGCTGACCGGAACCCGACGTCTGGAAAGAAACCTGCCTCAGGCCCACCGTCTGTGGAATCGCTCCGTCATTGATCGTTGACCCCACGTTGATGGTGATGCTCTGGCCCCAGACTGGACCGGCCTGGTCGGCATCGTCCGCGCCATCAACCGTGCCATAGGTAGTGGCGATCAAAATCACTTCCGGTTCCGGCGGCGGAGTCGTGACGAGCACGCTATCGACCAGGACGCCTTTGCTCCCGATGACCTGGAGCCGAAGATCCACATCGCCCGGCTGGTTCACCTCGACAGAAATGAACGGCCAGGGCTTGCTCACCCAGTCAGGACTGGAGCCCGAAACACTGGTCGACCACGCCTGCACCCAGGTGCCGCCGGAAACGCGATACCACAGGCCAAAGTCGACACTGGTGCCGCTTGAGAACGAAGCATAGTCGAACCGCACTGTTCCCACTCCGTTCGTGGTGCCAGGGATGACGATATCGACCGTGTTGGTGGAGCCAATCTCGCCAAGCATAAGACACTGCACCCCAAGCGGCGGAATGTCCGAACGGTTCCAAATGTGGGCATCATCCGGCGTGCTCCAAGTGGCGCCCTTGTTGTCCACAGTGGTGGTCAGGGTCGCATGGTCCGGCGAAACATAGCCCGTGAAACCATCGGACGTCTCGAAGTGGGTGTCGACCAGAACTTCGACCGCCGTGATAATCACGGTAGCGGTATCGCTGAGAGGCGGCGTGCCAGCGTCGGTGCCCTGGATTTCCAGGACAAAGGTCGCCCCGTTGGTCAACGCCGCGCTGTTGGTTACCGTGATCTGGCCGGACACCGAGTCGATGGCGAACGCGCCGGACGTGTTCCCAGAAAGGATGGCATAGGAGCCGACCGTGTCGGCCGGATTGATATCCGCTCCCGTGATCGCACCCACCACGGTGCCGTTGGCCGAATCGCTTGCCACGATGAATGATTCATCGTTGAGCACGGGGCTGAAATTGTCCGTATGGGGGGCAATATAGTTTCCGCTGACAATCTGGCGGCTCAGGGTCGGCCCCTGCCAGCCAATGGATACCCAGTCGCCGAAGGTGGATTCCTTGTGCAGGACTTCGAAGTAGTAGGGTTGACCCGCCTGCAGCACCACATTGGAACTCTGCTGTTCGGGATACTTGTCCCACTGCTTGAAGTTCGCCCACTTGTTTTCAGCGATCTCGTGGAAGGTGATTGCGTTGGCGGAATTATCGTCGGTGCTGAGAACCAGCCGACCGGAATCGCCCATTGCCATCCAGAAGGTATAGGTGCCGGTGGCGGGCGGAATCAGGTAGCCGCGCATGCGGGTGCCGTAGTTGTCGCCGTAGTCCGTGCTGCCCAGTTCGGTACGCACGTACAATTCGTCGGGTGATGCGGGATACTTTGCCGCCGATGTCAGGTCGGAAATGTCCGATCCGGAGATGCCAAGGTAGTAGGCCTGGTTGACGGTGCCCGGCGCAAACCCTTCCTGGATATCGATCAGGTTGATCGTCACGACGGTGAAGTTCGTCAAGGCGGGCGGGCCCTGGTCAGTGGCCGTTACGGTCAGGTTGTAGTTGGACTGCACGGTGGCATCCGTGTCCGCGGCGAATGTGATCTCACCCGAGCTGGAATCGATGGCGAAAATACTGCCGGCATTACCAGCCGTGATGGAAAAGGTTGCGTAGTCATAGTGGTCGACATCCGACGCCGAAAGCTGAGTGATCAACGTTCCGGTCTGGGTGTGCTCCAGCAGGGTGAATGTGCCGCCCGCACTGATCGTCGGCGCTTCGTTGACATCCGTAACCTCCACCACCACGCGCACAGCTTCGTTCAGTGCTGGGGTCGTTGCGTTGGTGATGTCGACAAAGAGTTCGAAGGTTGCTGGGTCGTCATAGTAGGAAGAGAGCGCTTCGTAGTCGAACTCGGCGGAATCAGCCACTGTCAGTTCGCCCGAGGCGCTGAGTGCGAAGGCCCCGCTTCCGTTGCCGGAGGAAATAGCAAACGTGATCGGATCCGCCCCGTGCACATTGCGCGGAGTGACCGTGCCGACAGCTGTAGTATTGGTCGAGTTCTCGACCACCGTAAAGCGATCCGGTTGCACCGCATTGAGAACCGTACCCGTCACGTTGTAGAAGCCGAGAGAGCCGTAACTGCTGAATCCATCACTCAGCGGATCACCCAGTCCTTCACCTGTAACGCGGAGGAAGTAGTCCCCGACAGCGAGAGTCGCACCCACGGTGGCCGTGAGTGCTGCATCCGGATTGGCTGTGGCAACCACCGTATTGTTGCTGTCCACAATCTCTGCGAGCACATCCAGGTTGGCCCCCGGTGCCGCTGTGTTCACCGTCAGCGATACACTGCTGGAGGCCGTAATCGTAAATTTAAAACCATCGGAGTCCGCGTCCGTTTCGATCACTCCTTTGCTGTCTACTGAATTATCGGGATGCACTTCCAGCACTGTTGCCGTTACGAATGAGTCGCCATGGTCGTCGACACGCAGGGCAACGCTGTTTTTTGCATCAATAATGGCCAGGTCGTCTTGCATCTGGTCTGCATTGAGATATTCACCCTTGCTCCAGTGCGTGATGCTGGCGCTATAAGGCGCTCCCATGATGGGGCCCCAATTCCCAGCAGCGGTACTATGCCCTCCATAGTAGCCTTCCGACGGCGTGGTCCGTCCGTCGTGGCTCAAACCGAGGGTGTGACCCACCTCGTGGGCAATCACCAATGCTCCTGAACTTCCGTAGTAGAAACACCAGCAGGGTGTGTCGCCCGTCCAGTTGAAGGAGTCGACATAGGCGACGCCACCCGCTCCAGGATGGATGGCTGAGGTTTTTGTGATGATGCATCGTTGGCGGCTGTTTTCAGGGGCATCCAGGTAGACCTGCAGGTCGGTCGTGACGTTAATGTTAAAGGGGGCAAACTCCTCCGCTACCCGCGCCCACATATCCTTGATCTGGGCGGAGGAAAGGTCGAAGGGCTCGGCATCAATGTTGGCCCAGCCAGCGTGCGGGCCTTCCTCTCCATCGAAGTCCAAATACACCACGCCCAGTGCATCCGGCAGGCTGGAAAGCGGAATGACGCCATTTTGATAGCCGGGAATCGCAATGTCGTCGGGATGGTCCGCCGGAATTTCCTGCGGCTCGTCTTCGGGTGGAGGCACCTCCGCGAAGTTACGGCAGAATACGTTGTCCGCGTGTTTCTCCTTCAGCTCAGGCCATCCGTCCGCTCCGGGTTCCACGCTATAGGCCACATCCCCCTTGTCAAAGACCACCACACCCACCATCGATCCAGCCCCACCGGGCATCGACTGCATTTGGAAGAAAAACCGGCCTTTCTGCGGGGCAGACAGCGATCCCTGCACCATGACGGTCTGGCCATTCTCCTGACGGGTTAGCTCCACGATCCCCGAGGCGGTGACAGCGCCTGGCAAGGCGAACGAAATGGGTGAGTTCTTGCCAAGCGAAACCAGCTCCTGCTGGATGGCCTCGGTCATTTTCAGTGCAGGCCGTTCTATTTCGGTCGCATCTGTATGCGCTGCATGCTGCGCGCATCCCGTACAGCCGGAATCGGCGTGGAATTTAGCGACATCGGAAGAATATTCCTTCAAAGGCATCGGGTCGCCGGCATCGACAGGGACAACGGATGCCGCCTCGGCAGCCTGTTCGAGTCGCGCCGCTTGGGGCTGTGTTTCATCGCTAGCCGAGTCCAGGCGCGCAAAAAAACCAATAACCACAATGGCCAGCACGGCCAGTATTCCACCAATCCACAGCTTGCTTTTCACAATTTACCTTCCGTCTGGCAGGGGGATGATTTACATAGGTATAAAAGAGAGTAAATGTATCATCTCTGGGGCATCTGATGCACCCCAGAGTTATTGTCCCAATAAGGAACCGGCGGGATCTCTTGCTCTGAACCTTGAATATCCGGTTGCCTCCGGTGTCGTCAGGATAGAAGACGCCTTCGACATAGAGCTCTTCAATGTTTTCATTGCATTATGACCAAACGCAGCCTTATTGAAAATTTGGATTGGGAACCGGCATTGCCGCCCCGCTGGACTTGAGATAGGCATCCAGTTTCTTTTTCAACGCCGTCGCCTTTTCGGGATATTTTTCCGCCAGGTCGTTTTGCTCACCGATATCATCTTTTAGATTATACAGCTCAACAATCCCGTCTTCATAAAACTCCACCAGCTTCCAGTCGCCCTCGCGGATGGCACTGCCGGGAACCCAACCGGAACCGTGGTAGTGCGGATAGTGCCAGACCAGCGGTTGCGACCGCTTGAGCTTGCCGTCCGGATTCTTAAGCAGAGGCAGCAAACTTACGCTGTCTGTCGCCTGCTTCGGCCTGAACGAAAGGCCGCAGCGGTCAAGAACAGTGGCATAGATGTCGGTGGCCACAATCGGCTCAGAGCAAATGGATCCGGATTCAACTTGGGGGTCGTCAATGATGAACGGAACACGGGTTCCGCCTTCGTAGCCCCACCCCTTACCGGCACGCAGCGGAAGCAGGCATGTTGGCCCCGACCCCCATTCCAACGTCGAAAGCCCGCCGTTATCGCCGAGCAGGATCACCATGGTGTTTTCATCCACGCCTGTCGACTTCAGCGCATCCAGCAGGCGTCCGACGTTTTCGTCCATTGCATAAACCATGCTGGCATAGGCCGCATTGTCCTGGCGCATGCGCGTGGTGCCCCGACCCTCTTTTTTAACCGGTGTTTTATCGGTCATTCCCATTGCAGCCCTCTTCTCCTTAAAGCGCGGGAGGTGGCGCTGGCAGGCCTGGATCGGGGTATGCACCGTGTAGAACGGCAGGTACATGAAAAACGGTTTTTCGGCGTCGCGCGTTTCAAGCAGGTGAATCGCCTCGCTCGTCAGGCGGTCAGTCAGGTACTCGCCGGCCGGCCCGTCTTCAAGATTCGGGTTTCCATAGGGCGTATAATAGGCATCGGGCTGGCCGCGGTGGTAGCCGCCAACGTTGACATCGAACCCGTGCGCCTTCGGCCACGAGGCCGCCGTTTCGCCGAGGTGCCATTTGCCGAGGTGCCACGTGGCGTAGCCCGCATTTTGCAGGGTTTCGGCAATCGTGGTTTCCGACTGCGGCAGGTTGTTATTCAGCGTGGGCGGGAGCAGCTTTTCCTTCTGCCGTTGCTCGCCGGGAATCCAGTCGGTAATGTTGATCGCCTCACGGCAGGGGTTTTTCCCCGTCATGATGGCCGCGCGGGTCGGACTGCAAACCGGATGCGATGCGTATCCATCCGTGAAGCGAATTCCACCCTTCGCCATGGCATCGATATTCGGAGTTTCGTAGAATTCACTACCGTAGCAACTGAGGTCGTTCCATCCAAGATCGTCCACCAAGATCACCACCACATTCGGACGGGCGGACGTCCCCTCCGACCCCATAGTCGAAACGGCCAGCCCAACCCCGAACGTCAGCACTAATCCAAGCTGTTTCACTTTTCCACCACAATTTCACGGACAATCAGCCATTTGGAATGCGGACCCTTCGGCACAATGCGGATTTGCTTCGTTCCGCGCGGCGCAGAACCGGAAGCCTTGCCGTCCCTGAACACGGCAATCTGCTTCCATTTCTTTCCATCCGCAGACACGTCCAGCACACCCTGTTCAATGCGGTCAGCGGCTTTCTCACCGTCACCGCCGGTGACGACATCGACCCGACTGGATTTCGCCAACGGTTTATCGCAGGTCAGCGTGATGCGATCGTCGTCGCCGGGAGCCGCGTTCGACCAGTAGAAGGTGTCGGGATCGCCGTCGTGAGCAAACTCGATGGCATAGTTGCCGTGGTGCATCATAGTCGACTTGATGCTTGTGCCTTTGAGCGAGCGGGGAGGCATGGGAAATTCGCCATCGTAGGCGTTGAGGCCGGCAGCCTTGTAGCGGGCGCGCATCGGACCCAACCGGTCGGTAAAGGCGCCATAGTCTTTGTTTTCCGGCAGAGTCCATGCCACTTCTGCCAAAGCTGCCATGCGCGGGAAGGCCATGTATTCCACTTTGTCCCAGGTCTTCATGTATTCCGTCCAGAGCTGCGCCTGGACACCCAGAACATGCTTCTGCTCTTCGGGCGTTAGCGTGCCCGGCAGAACCGGATCAAACGAGTAGACCTTGTTGATCGGCAGAAAACCGCCGATACACTCGAACTCGACCCCTTTAGCCAACTCGGCGCCGGCAGGGTTCTGGTAGTGGTCAAAGTAGGTGTGGCTGTTCGGGGCCATCACCACATCATGCCCCTCCTTCGCCGAGGCGATTCCGCCGTTGACGCCGCGCCAAGACATCACGGTGGCATTCGGCGACAGGCCGCCCTCGCGGATCTCGTCCCAGCCGATGAGACGACGGCCCTGTTTTTCGAGAATTTTTTCAACCCTCCGAATAAAGTAGCTCTGCAGCTCGTGTTCGTTGTGCAGGCCTTCACGTTTGATGACCTCCTGCGCATTCTTTGATTGCTTCCACTGGCCCTTCGGGGCCTCGTCGCCGCCAATGTGGATATATTTCGACGGGAAAAGATCGCAGACTTCCTCAAGCACATCCTCCACGAACTGGAACGACGTTTCCGTCGGTGCGAGAATGTACGGATGCACGCCCCAGCGGCACACCACCTTCGGGTTATAGTTTGGAATGTCGGTGTTACCGACCTCGGGATAGCTAGCGACTGCCGCCGCCATGTGGCCGGGCATATCGATCTCCGGCACCACGGTAATGTGACGCTCAGCGGCATAGGCCACGATCTCGCGAATCTCTTGCTGGGTGTAGAAGCCGCCATAGCACTTGCCGTCGGAGCCGCCGCGGTTGCCATACGGCGGGGTCGAGTCGCGGAAGGCACCCACTTCGGTCAGCTTCGGATATTTCTTGATTTCGACCCGCCAGCCCTGATCTTCGGTCAGGTGCCAGTGGAAGGTATTCAGCTTATGGGCGGCCAACATATCGATGAAGCTCTTGACATCCTCCTTTGCAAAGAAGTGGCGTCCCACATCGAGATGCATACCGCGCCATTCAAAGCGCGGCATATCGCGGATTTCAACACCGGGAATCGTCCATTTCACCGACACCTTTTCCGGACTGAAGATTTCGATCGGCAGTAGCTGGCGCACCGTCTGCGCACCGTAAAAAAGGCCCTGCTCTGTCGGCGCTTCAATCATTACGTATTGCGTACTGCGTACTGCGTATCCCTCTTTGCCGAGGGAAGAATCATTCGTCGTTTTGAACACAATGGAACCCTTGTTCCCCTGCTCAACCGGCAGCTTGAAGCCCGTCGCGGGACGCAGGTAGGATGCCAGCATCTCGGCGGGCTTGCGCGCCGTTTCATCGGCATACGAAATGACAGATGCCGCACTCAGTTCAACCCCACCTGTGGTCTCCTTAATTTCGTTCGGAACAGGAATCAACGCCGTTGCAGCGCCGCTGTTACATGCCAGTAACATCATACTCCCCATAAGACCCATCAACTTCTTCATAACTGCGCTCCTTGGCTAAACAAAAAACGGGGGCGGGAAACCGCCCCCGTTTCGTGGGTGATTATCTGCTATTCAGCACCGAGTTTTCCAAACGACTTGAACAGGATAAACATAGCGATGGCCGCCAACACCGTCATCGCCGAACCCGCTCCAATGTTTCCGTAAACAAAGTTTCCGACCGCGAAGAGCGAACTATAGATCGCCACGCAACCGAGGAAAACACACAGCAATTGGACGGGAAGCTTCCAGTCGGTGATCCCCTCTTTCTGGTCAATCTCCTCGCCATCGGCACGGGCGTCGAGCACCACCTTTTTCCAACCGGGTCCACCCGGATGGCAGAGCTTGTAGAAGCTACGTAGGGTTGATGCACTTGATGGTTTGGTGAGGAGGGTTACCATCAGCCAAGCCAACGTTACAAATCCAACGCAGATCAATAACTGAACGGGGAAGACTAGATTATCTACACGCGAATCATAAATGTAGATCTTTCCGTTTTTGATTAATGCAACGGGAGCCCCATCTTTCTCCGTGCTGGCGATCTTCTCTTCTGCAAGAGCAAGTGCGACGGGATTCTGTGCCTTAAATAGAGCGAGCGTTGTATTCGCGCCCTTAAGATTGACTAGATCTTGGAAGTTCGCCCGATAGGCATCTGCCTGCGCATCATCCCCGCGCAACGTTTCCACCTTTTCGGAAAGCTCCTTAATAAGAGATCCTGCCGCCGCCTGCTGTTTTTCAATGGAAGAAACAACGTCGGGCTGATCAACCACCTGCACAAATTCTTGCACCGATTTATAATCAACAATCCATTGTTTGGTTCCCATATCGCCGGGGCCGGCAATAATCCAGATCGCCACAATCGAAGCCGCAACCATCCCTGCGATTTCCGTCCATGCGTTGACCCGATACCAGAACCAGCGCAACAGATAAATGGCTCCGGTTCCCGCACCAGAGAGCAAGAGAAACTTGAAAGCCTGTCCGGCATTCTGCAAGAATTTCAGCGCGATGACACCCGCGATTACCATCAAAACAACCGTCATGATGCGTGCCACCGTTACCTGCTCCTTGTCACTCGCATTTTTACGAATGAAGCGGGCGTAGAAATCGTTCACCGCATAAGAGGAACCCCAGTTAAGGTGGGTTCCGATCGTGGACATATAAGCCGCGATCAGCGAGGCAACAACCAGACCCAGGAAGCCCGGTCCCAGTCGTGAAATCATGGCGGGATAGGCAATGTCCTGCTTGAGGTACGTTGGGTCAATGTTCGGGAATGCCGCATGAATGTCCGCAAGCGTCGGATAGCAGAGAATGGACGCTAGCGCCACAATGATCCACGGCCACGGACGCATCGCATAGTGCATAAAGTTGAAGAACAAGGTCGCGCCAATGGCGTTCTTTTCATCTTTCGCCGCGAGCATGCGCTGGGCAATGTATCCACCTCCGCCCGGTTCGGCACCCGGATACCAGACGGCCCACCATTGAACCGCCACCGGAATCAGCAGCATCGGAACCCACGAAAGCCAAATTGAAAAATCGGGCATGACGCTTAGTTTTGAGGTAATTGCCTCGTTAGTCAGCAGGGCATGCAACCCGCCCACTTCCGGCTGACCGACCGCGACCACCGCCGCATAGACCGCACCGGCCATGGCGATAGAATATTGGAAGAAGTCGGCCCAGATGCAGCCCTTGATTCCGCCAGCTGTCGCATAGATCACCACACCGATCGAAGCAAAGATCACGGTCGGCAACGGGTCGATATTGAAAATGATCTGGCCAATTTTAATGGCCGCCAGCGTTACCGTACCCATGATCAGGCAGTTAAAGAAAACGCCGAGGTAGATCGCGCGGAAACCACGCAGAAATGCCGCCGGCTTACCGCTGTAGCGCAACTCATAGAATTCAAGGTCGGTCATCACCTTGGAGCGACGCCAAAGCTGCGCATAGATGAAAACCGTAATCATCCCTGTAATGAGGAATGCCCACCAGGCCCAGTTGGCCGTTACCCCGCCACCACGAACAAGATCCGTGACCAGATTTGGCGTATCGCAACTAAAGGTACAGGCCACCATCGAAACACCCAGCAGCCACCACGGCATGCCGCGGCCACCCAGGAAAAACTCAGAGGTATTCTTGCCCGCTGTGCGCGCTGCCATCAGACCAATCCCGATCACCATCACAAAGAAAATGCCGATGACCACCCAGTCGATGGTTTCCAGCAGCGGTGTCCCCAATGGCCCTGTTGTTGCTTCCGCTACCGTTTCAGCCATGGCCAGAACGGGAGACAAAATTGCAAGAGCCAGTAGTCTAATTTTCTTCATCCCTTTTCTCCTATTTGATTTATTTCGATGGTTGCAAACTTCAATTATTCAAACACGACTCCAAAAAACAAAGTTCGGCATATTCCTGGGTCAAGTGGTAGTTGGTGGCCGAAAGCGGGGGTGCCATGCTAAGCTCCGGGTTTTTGAGGTCATCGCTGTTGTAGTTGTAACGGCCGCAAAAAATTGTCCACGGCGTGTCGTCGCCCCACCCCGCACCCAGTGCGGTCAGCTGCGAAGCCGGCACAAACATGCGGGCGTTCCAACCCTTGGAAGTTTCTTCAGCGGAAACTTCCAACCCATGGAAGCTGTGATCGCGGAGATGTTGCTCAACCGTCATTCCATCCCGGTCGCGCGGAAAAAAGAGAGTTGTTTTGTTTCCGGAAGGAATGGCGTACATTTCCCAATAGTAGTCCTCGTCGCGAGGTTTGATGAAAAGCTCGAATACATCGCCATATTTATAATGGAGTTGCTCGTCCTTCCGGTTAAGCGCCACCCGATGGGAATCCTCAAACTCGGCAACCGCGTATAGCCCCTGCTCGCTCCATCCGAAGCGAACACAACCCCCTTCAGCAGGGTGGCCCGGCTGATCACGGCTGTACTCAAAATGGTATGCACCGGCACGGGCCTCGCCGCGGCTCAAATCCGCCACCGTTGGTGACGGACAACCGTACGTCGCCTCGAACACCTGCTGCCCAATTTTCCGGTCCATTCTATTCAAAACTAAACCCTATATTTTATGATTTTCAACTAACGGGTGGAATATATTTTGTTATCTCAAATTTTTCCACTTAAAAAGAGGAGAAAACTTGATTCCACGCCATTAAAACGGCACGAAATTCGTGCGCGGTGTGATCGCGGCAACCGTCTTAGCCAACAGTTTGGCAGACTCCTCTAAATCTTTAAGGCTGATGGTTTCGCAGGGGCTGTGCATGTAGCGCAGCGGAATGCTAATCAACCCGGCAACCACGCCCGCGCGGTTGAGTTGAATCGCATTGGCATCGGTTCCGGTTCCGCGCGGCGCAGCGTTGACCTGATACGGGATTTTTTCCGCCTTGGCCGTTTTCACCAGCAAGTCAAACAGCTTGGAGTTAATATTCGGCCCGCGGGTCAGAACGGGGCCCTTGCCCAACTCGATCAGATTTTCGCGTTTCATCACCTCGCCCATAT
>Ga0307990_1001590_pt1 | contig 18975 bp, 18 predicted proteins | sample EllFjometagen129_FD_203168 | JGI IMG/M metagenome (GOLD analysis project Ga0307990, IMG submission 203168) | Marine microbial communities from Ellis Fjord, Antarctic Ocean - #129 | ecosystem: Environmental > Aquatic > Marine > Unclassified | place: Southern Ocean | collected 2014-10-08
GTTTCTAATAAACCTAAAGTAATACCACCTACCATAGCTCCACCTATATTTCCAATTCCTCCAACTACTGCAGCAACAAATGCTTTAAGACCTAACATCATACCCATAGTAGGATAACATTTAAAATCTAGAGCAATAAGCATACCACCGGTTGCAGCAAGGGCTGAACCAATAGCAAAGGTTAAACTAATTACAACATTAACATTAATACCCATAAGTCTTGCCGTATCTTGATCCAAACTAGTTGCTCGCATAGCCTTACCCATTCTTGATTTATCAACGAATATTTTTAAAGCTACCATCATCACTAGAGAAACAACTAATACAAGAACTTGGTGTGGTGTAATAACAACACCACCAATTTCAAAAGGAGTATTATCGAAGGGGTAATTTAATTTTCTACTTTGAGTACCCCAAGCCCAAGCAGCACTATTGGATAAAACAAAGGATACACCAATAGCTGAAAGGAGAGGTGCTAATCTAGATGCTTTTCTTAAAGGTTTATATGCAATTCTTTCAATTACAACACCTAAGGCAGCTGTAACAATCATTGAAATTATCATAGCTAGGAAGAATGCTATAAAAGTCCAAACACCTAAGGGTGCACTTCCTCTTAATGCATCGAAAGCAAATAATCCTATGTAAGCCCCAACCATAAGAACATCACCATGGGCAAAGTTAATAAATTTTAAAATTCCATAAACCATGGTGTACCCCAAAGCAATTAGAGCATAAACGCCCCCTAGGGTAAGTCCATTCATTAAATGTTGGAAAAATTCTGAAAGTGATCCCACGACGGGTCTCCTTTTTATATTATCTTATTATTTTTCTTTATTTTTCAAACTCAAAGCCGGCTATTAAAGCCGGCTAAAGTTTTATAAGCAGTTAATATTATTCTACTAATTCTAAATTACCGTCTATAACTTTATAAGAACCTAAATATTCAGGAGTAGTTCCGTTAACTCTGTAAACACCTTGATAAGCAATTAAGTCACCATTTTCAGCAAAGTTGATTAAACCACCAACGCCATCATAGTTTTTAGTTGCTAAAATTCCATCTCTAATAGCTTGTCTTGTAACTTTACCATTAGCAGCGGCATTTTTCATTGCATTAAGAATAATATTTGCCCCGTCATAAGCATTAATTGCAAATGAATCAGGTTGGACACCATATTCAGCATTATATTCTGCTACAAATTTATTGAAAGCTTCGCTTTCTTTTACTTTTGCAGGACCAACATAAACAACACCATCGGTATATGCACCAGCTAAGTTGTAAATATCAGGATTTGAGAAACCATCACATGATAAGAATGGAGCGCCAACTTTTAATTGAGCAGCTTGTTCTAGAATTTGTGCCATTTCTACTGTGTAGTTAGGAATATAAATTGCATCTGGACCTTCAGCTTTAATATTTGTCAATTGAGTTTTAAAGTCTTTGTCTCCAACCATACAGGTTTCAGCAGCAACAATTTTACCACCTAATGATTCAAATGTAGCACTCATGCTTTGGAACAAACCTTGTGAATAGTCATTTTTAGCATATAAAACAGCTAAGTTTCTATAGCCTAATACTTCATAGAAATAATGACCTGCTACTTCACCTTGTAGTCCATCAGATACAACAGTTCTGAATATCATATCACCAATATTGGTAATATCAGCATGTGTTGCTGAAGGAGTAATTAAAGGAAGACCAATATATTGACATCTATCAGCTACATTAAAAGTAGGACCTGTAAATACTGGGCCAACTAAAGCTAAGATATCATCAGACTCAGCTAATTTTTCAATACTTGAACTAGCTTTTTCAACATTACCTTCTGAATCTTCTGTAATTAAAGTTACAGGAGTTCCATTTATACCACCAGCTGCATTGAATTTATCAACTGCTAATTTTGCACTGTTATTACATAAAATACCATAGTTAGCATTATCACCAGTCATTGGTCCAATAAAACCTACATTATATTCTTGATTTTTAGTTGAGGTTGCACTTTCACTTTCGCCACCTGCAAAAACAGTTGTTACACTAATTGATACAATAACCAATAATGCTAATAAAATTTTTTTCATTTTTTTCTTATACTAAGGGAACCTTAGTTTTCCTCCTATAATGTGTGTGTAACAAAATTTTAATAAATATTGTTGAATTATATATACAATAAACTGCATAAAAATTCAACTTATTTTCACACAAATAGTTAAAAATATCAAAATTACCTAATTATCATATACATTTCAAATAAATATTATACAAAATTAGGAATTATGAGTATTAATGTTTTACTAAAGTTAAATATGCATTTTTTTGTATTTCACTAATAATTTACTTGTAAAATCAACTTTATTATTAATTTATCAAATTTTTATCACACCATCATTATCTTAAATACTTTAGTAAAAGGTGTTAACAACATAGTTGATTTCTATTGTTAAAAATAAATTTTTTACATAAGAATATTGAACTTAGAATATTAATATAGCGAGTAACATAAATTGCTATCATAATTGCAATTTGATACATAATTGCTTCAAGGGGTAGACTTCCACCTAATATGTGACCAGTCATCATGCTTGGAAGTGAAACTAGCCCAATTGTTGCCATAGAAGAAACAGTAGGTCTTATAGAAGCACTAAGAGCATTTTTAATATATGGCTTTATAGCTTGTAGCATAGTTGCACATAAGGCTAAACCATAAATAAATTAGGAATCATCATTGAGATAAAAACAGGAAGATATAATTTTTTATTTTTTAGCTTTGTTGAATTCGTAATAGAAATTGAAGCGACCAACATCATGATAAGTAGATAGGAAACATTTAATATGTTGTTATTCAAATCAAAGATATATTGTAGATATATTCCTGTTATTGCTAATTGATTTTGTCTTTTCTTTGATTCTCTTTTTGTCAAATAATTACAAAAAAAGAAAAGTTATGTTGTCATCTTTCTTTTTGAATCTGTTGGATTTATAATTAAATATTAATTTATTTAAAATCTAAAAAGAGGAGAAAAATAGGACGTTTTAACATAATCGCAATAATTATTGCAAGTCTTTGTCTCTCCCCGCCTGATAAATTTTAAATATCTTTATCTAATAAACTTAAATCAAACTCAAAATATTCACATAAAGCAGAATCCAATATTGGATTAAAATCATTGCCACTAAATTTTGATATATCTTCAAGATATTTTTTTGCTGAAATTTTTCTAAGTGAAATATCTTGATCTACATAAGCAAATCTTTTTCATATATCAAAAAAGCTGAATTCACTTATATCTTTTTTGTTAATAAGGTATTTACCACTATCAAAAACCTCAAAACCTAATAATATTCTAAAAATAGTAGATTTACCTTTACCTGAATTCCCACTAATTAAAACTTTATCTCCATCACTAAGCTGTAGTGAAAAGTTATTTAGTATTTGTTTATTATTAAATTTCAAATTTATATTTGATAACTCAAGAAGATTATCCATATTATATTTTCCTTTAATTTATCAAATTGAGCATACCTTTATACATAAGGTGGCTAGTTTTATTACTGTTGTTAAGACCTTTTACTTGTTAATAAAAAGCCCTAACTAGAGAAAAAACAGGTAAAGTATAATAAAATTATTAAACAAGACTCCTGTTTTTTACTACAAATAACTAAAGATATCTAACTCTGATTATCAGATAAAACCTGCATTAGGCTTTTTTATTACCAGATTCTATATTTCTCTAATTATTTCAACAATCCATCGGCTAAATTTCTTAGAAGCTAAATTAGCTGTTGCAACAACATTTGCATGTGAATGCTTTTTCTTTTGAATACCAGTAGCCATATTTGTAATACAAGCTATAGCTAAACATTTTATTCCAAGATAGTTTGCAACAATTGTTTCTGGAACAGTAGACATTCCAACTGCATCAGCACCCATAGATTTAAAAGCTCTAATTTCACTTGCACTTTCATAGTAAGGACCAGTAAAGCCAGCGTAACAGCCTTTTTTATAATCAATTGCATTTTCTTTGGCTAATTTTATTGCTAAATCAATAAGATCAGTTGCATATGGTTCGCTCATATCAGGAAAACGAGTACCAAATCTTTCATCATTTACACCAATTAACGGATTTGTTCCCATAAGATTAATGAAATCATCAATTATCATCAAATCACCTGGCTCTAACATAGTATTTATACCACCACAGGAATTAGTTACAATAAGTTTTTCTACTTTTAGTAATTTCATCACAAAAATATTAAAAGTAATTTCTTTCATGCTATAACCTTCATAAAAATGAATTCGACCTTTCATAGCTAAAACATTTTTATTTCCTATCTTACCAAATATTAATTCACCTTCATGGCCTTTAACGCTAGATTGTTTGAAATGAGGGATTTCTGAATAAGGAATTACTATTTTATCGGTTAATATATCAACAATAGCACCTAGTCCCGAACCTAAAATAATAGCAACATCAATTTTTTTGTTATCAATTTTCTTGTTAATATAAACATAAGCTTCATTAGCCTTTTCAAATAAATTTTCCATACTGTTTCCTTCCTCTTTTATTTAGTAACACAATTATAAGAGCATTCAAAATTAAATAAAATGACAAATAGCATCTATTCTATACTTTCTTCAATCATTTTAGCATAAATATTGCTCAATAATATTTATTTTTACTTTTCTACTAATATGGAGCCAAACTAAAGAACCTGTCATTTGAATAAATTCTAACTTCTAGTTTGATATTTAACTTGTAAAAACATATATATTAATTTGCCCTAGATATTTAATTTTATAAATGATAAAAAAAGATAACAACAAATAAATTAAGGAATAAATATTCAAACATGAGTGAAATAAAACTAATCTGTACTGATATTGATGGAACATTATTAAATTCTAAAAAAAGAATAAATGAAGCTGATAAAATAATGCTTCAAAGAGCTTACAATGAAAAGAAAATTCCAATAGCTCTAGTTTCTGGAAGATTTAAAGGTGGCTTAACTTTTATAGCAGAAGAATTAGCTATTCCTTGTATCTATTCTTGTTTTAATGGCGCTTATGTTGAATGGCAAGGCGATATCATTGAAAATACAAGAATCCAATTGGAAGATTTGAGAAAAGTGCTTCCTGTTATAAAGAATACCAATTCAACTCCTCAAATATTTGATATTTTTGATTATTTTTTCAATGAAGAAACCCATTGGAGTGAGCATCAAATTACAATGTGTGGTTACAAAGGTATTATAGGAAACTTGGAGAAACAAATAGATATTTGGGAAAAAGAAAACTTTAAACCCTACAAAATGCTTGCTAAAAATGGTAATCCCAAAGAATTGGCACAAACTAAAAAAGCCTTATTAGATTTAAATCTTAAATCACTCACAATTGTTCAATCTGCAGATTTTATTATTGAAATACTACCTTCCACTTCTAATAAAGGAAATACAATAAAGCTATTAGCTGATTATTTTAATATAAGTACTGATGAAATAATGGCTTTAGGTGATTATGATAATGACAAAGAGATGCTACAACAAGCAGGTGTTTCTATTGCAATGGGAAATGCTACTGATGAGATTAAGAGTATAGCAAAATATCAAACCGCTTCAAATGATGAAGATGGAATAGCTATAGCCATTAGTAGATTTGTCTTTAATAATTAAAACCCAAACTTCAATAAAGCCTTATAATAAGGATATAAAACCTTCTTTTTATTATTAAAAGAGACCTCTAAAAATTAATTGAATGAGCCATAGTAGTACTATGGCTCATTTTCTTTAAGTTAGATTTGCTTATGTGAAAATTAGTTAAATCCTTTAGTTTGCAACCACTACTTTCCAAGCGGAAAGTAATTTTTCTTCTAATAAAAGTTGAACATTAAAGGTACTAAATTTTGCTTTTTTATATTGTTTTCTAAACTCATCAATAACATTATCATTAACTGCAATTAAAGCTTTTTCATAAGCTTTCTTACAAGCAACTTCGATTTGTAATTTTTCTTCATATTTTTGATATAATGTATTGATATTTAATAATAAAGTATTAATATTTTTTATTGCTTCACTATTTTTTGCTTTTAAATAGCCATTCTTTAATTCACCAATTAAATCAGCAACAGAAACAATTTCTTTAATTTTATACGCATTAGATCCAGCAAAAACAAAGCCTTTATCAAGATTGCCTTTTCTAGCATTGTTTAGTGCAACAGAAATACAATAGTTAGCATCATTTGCTTTACAAGTTGATAAACACTTCCAGCTACAAGTGAACTGGTGTTTTACACCTTCTTCACTTTTTTCAATAAAATTATTTCTTATAGCTCTACCAACCATTCCAACAGGACTTTTAATTAAGCCAATATCTTCTTTAGTACAATTTACATAAGCTAATTTAAAATTTATATCAGCATCACATTCATTTGTTGCTACAAATCTTGTAGCCATTTGAACACCATCTGCACCGGCATTTAAAATATTAAAAACATCTTTACCAGAATATACTCCACCACCTGCAACAAGAGAGAGTTTTCTATTATATTGTTTTTCATAAACACCTAAAGTTTCTTTAATTTCTTTAACAAGATGATCTAATTGATATTCTTTTTGATCTAATTGCTCTTTTTCAAAACCCAAATGGCCACCAGCTAAAGGACCTTCAACAACAACTCCATCAGGAACATCATCGTAAATTTTAGACCACATTTTAAATATTAAATTACAAGCTCTAGCTGAACTAACAATTGGCACAATAGCCACATTGTTTTCTCTCAATCTTTTTACTGGTATATTTTTTATAGGTAACCCCGCACCCATAAAGACAACATCAACAGCTTCTTCAATAGCTACATCAAGCATTCTCTTAAAGTTGTTAATAGCTACCATGATATTAACACCAATAATACCTTTAGTTTTTTCTCTAGCTATTCTTATTTCTTTTCTAAAAACCCTAACACTAGCTTCATCTCCATCACTATGATATTCAGGATCTAATAAGCCAATGCCATTAGCAGCTATTACACCAACTCCACCTTCATTAGCTACTGCACTTGCTAATGAAGATAAGGATATACCGACACCCATTCCACCTTGAACAATAGGAAGTGTTGCTACATGATTACCTATTTTCAAAGAAGGGATTTTATTTTTACTACTAGTATTATCTATTTGTTTAATAATACTTTTTACAGGTAAACTCTTTTCTACAGTTTGAGTTATTTGTTTTAAAGAATTAACCATACTATCAATATTAAAAGTTTTCATTTAAGCTCCATTACTACCCCATTTTTTAAATTTATGGGTATTATTTTGTTTATCATACTATTTTTACATTTCTTTGAAAAGTGTCAGAATAAAATATTCGCCATATTTTCTACTTTTTATTTGATTTTACTTTTATAAGTGTTTATATTGTTAAAATTATCAACATTTACCCTTAAAGGTATATATGGATACTTTACCCTTAAGGGTGTATAATATTATTTTACCTTAAGAGGTAAGTTTTTGCATTTTACCCCTAAAGGTATATTTACAAATAGGTATAACTGTTCTATAATTTGAATTATGAAAAATAAAATAATTCGATCTTCTCTTCAAATGGGGCCGTTACTTAAAGAATTAAGAAAAGAAAAAAACCTTACACAAATAGAGTTGTATGAACAATCTAATATTCTTCCAAAGACCATTTCAGCATTAGAAAATGGAAATAGTAATTGTTCTATAGAAAGTTTATTAAATTTTATAAATTCCTGCGGATATCACATTGAACTTTCAAAAAATGAAGTAAGTAACAATACTGGAGGAGAATGGTGAAAAGATTATATGTAGCTATGAATAATACTCTTGTTGGAACATGGGATCATAAACCAAATGGAGAAGAATCTTTTCAATATTTAGATTCCTGGATTGAAAATCCCCTTTCTCGTGGTATTTCATTAAGCATGCCTGTAAGAAAAGAAAAATATTCAAAACAACTAGTAAAAAATTATTTCTCAAATTTAATACCTGAAAGAAAAGAAATTATTGAGTTAATTCTTAAAAAATATAAAATTAAACAAAATAATGCCTTTGAACTTTTAGCTGAAATTGGAAGAGATTGTATCGGAGCAATACAAATTTCTGATAATCCTGACTTTTTAACCACACCACAAGAAATCAAAGGAGAGGCCATAAGTGATGCAAAAATAGCTTCCATTTTAAGAAACTCAAAAATTAATAATTCTCAAACCTTTTTTAATGAGGATGATATTTTTAGAGTATCTCTACCTGGTACTCAAAATAAAACAACATTTTTATATCACCAGGGAACTTGGAAAATACCAATTGGAGCAACACCTACAACACATATTTTTAAATTACCAATAGGAGAAATTCAAAATCAAATAGACTTATCTCAATCTGTTGAAAATGAATGGTATTGTGGTAAATTATTTAAAAATATGGGACTCCCTATTGCTAAATCCAATATCTTGACTTTTGAAGATCAAAAATTTTTATCAGTAGAGCGCTTTGATAGAATCATCGATTCAAATAATAATAAAATAATAAGGCTCCCTCAAGAAGATTTTTGCCAGGTTTTAAATATCCCAGCCCAATTAAAATATCAAAATGATAATGGCCCCAGTGCAAAAGATATTATGAATATATTAAAGAATTCAAATAATGAAAAAGACCCAATCACTTTTTATAAAGCATTAATACTAAATTGGTTAATCGCCGCAACAGATGCACATGCAAAAAATTATAGTATATTTATAAATAGAGATAATTCTTATAGTTTAACACCCCTATATGATATTATGTCATTTGCTCCATATTTGGGAAGCAAAAAAAACCAAGTTCATAAATCGAAAATTAAACTAGCGATGTCAGTAAGAGGGAGTAAAAAAAATAAATATCATATTGATAAAATTAATGTTGATAATTGGTACACTACAGGCTCTTATTTAGGCCTAACACAAAAAGTTTATAAAAATATAATTAAAGAAGTTATCGAGCAATTTCCCATAGCTTTGGAAAAAACAAATAACAACCTACCTTCAGATTTCCCTATCTTTATAGCTGATTCAATTTCATCAGTTGCTAAGGATTATTTAGAAAGACTCAAATCCAACTATTAGTATTATATTTACTCTGAAATATTCAAAACTTCTAAAAAGTTATTTTTACTAAATCCATTAATATAAAAAAAGATATTTATATTACTTTTATATATAAGAAACATATTCTTTTGATTATGTTTCTGTTTTGACTAAATTAATTTCAAATAAATTATTAGACACTAAGGATATTACTATCCAGATGATGATTATTTTTTCCTAAAACTCCTTGATGTAAGTAGAAAAAACTATATCATAAATCCTTTAGCTAACAAAATTTCACAAGTTTTGTGAGTGAGCCAACTTTTTCATAATATAAAAAATAATTAATTTTAAAGAAAAAATACTTTACTCATAATCACAAAAATAATCCAAATTAAAATAATACATTTTTCTAATTTTTTCATATGAAATTTCTATATCGTATAAATGATCTATAAATAATATAAAATCTTTATCTGGAGGAAGAGAATTATTTATTTTCCTTAGGTCTTCTACAAATTTTTCAATTTTTGTAGAGGATTCTTTATAATCACTATCACTTATAAAATGTAATGTATAATCACCACCATCATCCTCAATATCTGTTTCAATATAAATCGATTCTAACTCCTTACCAATATCGTCAAATTTATCTTCGATTTGTTTTCTCAAGTTTATTTTTTTAAAAATTCTATCATTGACGTTATTCGGAAAAGCATGCCTTTTATATCTTGATGATAACCAATTTTGAAACAGGCTAAGTGTTAATTCACAAGAATCATACCCAACTCTTTTATCCACACTAATATCTGTCTTTTTTACAAAAATTTTTTCATGGGCTTTAAGCTGAAGGATTTTCTCTTCTCCGTTAAAATTAACTTCAAAATTAAGAGTTCTCGGACTCCTCCCATTAAAATCAAATTTATTCAATTTAGATATTTCATGACAGGGTAAAATTTCAATAAAAGGTTCTTTATCATCATTTGTTATATCACAGGAATGAGAAACTACAATACATATCTCACACTCTTCATATTTATTAGTACAATTTTCAATAAAATCCATTTGTAATAAATCCATAAATTACTCCTCAAAAAATATTGGAGTACTAAAGGCTTCATTATCTATTTTAATCTTTTTATCTTTCTTTTTTATTTTATTTCTTCTTTCTATCTCTGATAAACAAAGAGAATTAACAAAATCTTCAATATTAGGAAGATCCTTAATGAAATAATCAACCAGAGTATTGCCGCTCATATCTCGACGCTTAAATAATGTAGTGAAAGCGTGCAAGTTATTTTCATTTCTTACAATTTTTAAAATAATATCTAATTTTTTTATTTTATCAGATGTTAATTTACCTTTTGGTATATGCCCAGCCATATATGAATAAACTGTCGGCCTTGAAATATTTAAAATTGTTGAAATTGTTGAAACATTTAACCCTAAATATTGCTTTGAAGATATTAGTGTTTCTTCTTCTAAAAGTAGTTCTTCCTTAACTTCTTCAAGCACTTCAGTATGTAAAATTTGTAATTCATGAGTGGATTCACCATAATTAGTTATTGAACACAAATTGCCTTTTAAAATTTTACAAAATTCATCAAAAATTGGAATGTTAATTATAGATGAAGGATAAGAATTTATATTCTTAGATTCATCTCCTTTATAAAACCTATCACTATGTATAGAATTTGGATAACAAGGTTTAGAAAATCCTGAATATATATTATTTATATTACATAACCCAAAAGTTATTGCCATTCCTTTTCTCCTTCTTTTGTAATAGAATCAAAGAAAATCTTAGAAGCTATATCATTTAAATTTTGAGCAAATTTAGAAATTTCTTTCAACTCCATTAAAACATTATTATTAAAGACCATTGTCAAATCTAAATCAAAAAATGTGATAACATCAAATTCGTCTGATTTTTTTTCTTTCAATGCAAGAATATTCATCGGAATCATAATACCAATATCATTCTGATATACTCTTAATAATAAATTCGTTTTTTTCACAAGATCTTCATCTAACAAACATCGAATAGTTGAATTAATTAATTGAAAACCTTTTGCCTTAATACTCTCTGGTAGAGTAAGGCCATGATAATTTTGTTTAAAAAAAAATTTGAAATTATCAGGATTTTCAACACAATTTGCATAACGAAGACCAATCTTGTTTATAACTATTCCATTTGGAATATCAATAACACTAGAAAAATTATTTAAAATATTATTAAATTTATCTATAAAAATTCCAAAATTAGTATATTTTGTAACTTGAAGTGTTATTTGAAATTTATCTAGTAAAATAAGTTCTTGCTCATCAAGAGAGATAAACACCCACCTTTTATTTCCAATATTACTAGTTTCTTGAGTGTTACTATCAATAGTATAAATAGTATCTTTAATTTCTTTAAATATAGGGAATCCAGTTTTTCTAAATATCTCTTGCAAATCATTAATTGATTTTTCAATAATTAAAATGGGAGAAAAACTGATTTGAATAAGACAAGTATTAATTGGATTATTCTTTAATTCATTAACCATATGTTACTCCTCTACTTGAATATTTTACACTATACTTTACAGTTTTACAACAAAATAATATTTAAATCAGAATATTAATTTATTGAACTACTTGAAAAATAAATTTCAAAATTTAAATGTATAAAAATGATCTTTTTGCAAGACTAAATCGAACCCTTATGTTTGCAAGACTAAATGTTAGATATTTAATTTAGCAAAAGGCATTTACTTTTTCAATTAACAGTTGCAATTTGGTTGTAATTCACTTATTTATTACAATTGACACTCACCTGCCAATATGGTATTTTGACGTGTAAACTTAAGTTTCAGTAGAATTACGATAGTTACAAAAGTTGATTTTCTGGCCCCGTTAGCTCAGCTGGATAGAGCACTTCCCTCCTAAGGAAGGGGTCAGACGTTCGAATCGTCTACGGGGCACTTCTTTTAAAAGTATATTTATCTTTAATCTTTCAAAACAATATCATTTATAAGTAACCACAATTTTCATATATTCTTTGATACTAATTTTAAAGTATTGTTAGGACGTAAAACTACATCCTATTTTATTATGGTTCTAATTTATTTCAAAATTTATAATCTTTTCTTGTCTCTAATTGAGTGTCACCAAATATTATTTTATTGACGTGGTATACTCACTCATATAGTCTAAAAAGAAATAAAAAGTTATTAAGATAGAGCTATTTGTTTGCAACAACAAATATACAACTACTCTATTTTATGTATTTAAATTATCATTTTTTACTTTAAGGAAAACTAGCATGAAAAAATATTTTTTACTTATTTGCTCTCTAATTGTTTCACTTTTTTTTGGTATTAGCTGTACTACGAATACTGCTAGCAATCAATCAAAAGCATTTAATGAATTCATAGCAAATAACTCTCCTATTATCACAGCTCATAGAGGTTATGCCTCTATTGCACCGGAAAATACTATTGCCGCTTTTGAAGCAGCAGTTAATATTGGAGCAGATGCTTGTGAATTTGATGTACAAATATCAAAAGATGGCACATTAATAGTAATACATGATAAAACTGTTGATCGTACAACCAATGGAGAAGGTAAAGTTGCCAAATTAACCGATGAGTATTTAAGAAGCTTAGATGCCGGAAGTTGGAAAGATGAAAAATTTAAAGGTGAAAAAATTCCAACCTTAGAAGAAACTTTGATATATCTAAAATCTCATGATATGGTAGCAGTACTTGAAATAAAAGCTTCTAATATTGAAGATGCTGTCGTAGAACTTCTCTACAAAACAGAAATGGAAGAAAAAACTATCATAATCTCCTTTGATGAAAATACAGTTAAAGGTATATTAAAAAATCATCCTAAAATTCCAGCTCTCTTATTATTATCTAAAAGATATATGTTTGGAGATGCTGAAATAAAAGCCGCTAAAATTATGGATAAAGCTAAAAAAGTAGGAACAACTTATATTGGACCTTTTTCTTTCCAAGGAGAAAACCTAAGTGATGAAGCAAAATATAATCTATCCAATAGTATTGATCCAGGCGAATTAGTATTAGCTCTTGATTCAAAAACAATCAAAATTTTACATGAAAATGGCTATATAATAGATGCTTGGACAGTTGATTCTGTAGAAAATATTAGAGATTTGATAAAATCAAATGTTGATATTTTAACTACAAATTATCTTGAACAGGCTATAACTGCAAAAAGAGATATAATTAATAAATAAAAGCTATTTTAACTACATATCATTTGCTCTGCTTTAAATTAAGAGATCATATGATATCTTTTCTTAAATTTCTTCACTACTGCTATGTAAGGAATACTTAATACAAGATTCTGATGATCTATGAGGAAAAAGCAAACCCCAAATCAAACAATAAATTAAAAGCCTTCACTTTAAAATTCTTTGCCGGTTTTAATAGATCTATCATATTTTCAGGTTTATTTTCTATTTACCTTCCATTCAATTTAAAAATGATTACATTACTTCTTACAGATTTAAAACCGATTATGGTAGATAATAAAATATTATTGGAAATCTGTAATAGTAGAAAACCACTAATCGCAAATTACCTTATAATTGACGACTGCTGTATCATTAGCTACTTATCCCTATCTGGAGGTCTCAATGGAAACCATATTTTCCTACCTTACTTCATTCATCATAATGCTCATTATTATAGCTCTGATCTTTCTTGTTCGTTTCTTTTTCAGGAACACTCTGGAAAGTACAAAAAAGTGGCCGTATCAAAGGCAATTGCTAAATACAGGTATTGTACTCTTGGGTGTCTTCCTTGCTATTGGATTTCTTCCCCTCGAACATCAAGTAAAAAACCAGATTCTTAGCATCCTAGGAATATTACTCAGTGCCATCATAGCTCTTTCTTCTACTACATTGGTTGGAAATACCATGGCAGGTATCATGCTTAGGCTGTAAAAGTCACCAGAAGGGATGGAACCTTCATCAACCTTGCCGTATCGCTTGGATACTCTCTGGACCATGTAAAGGTGGAAGAGGCCCTGAAAGAAGCTGCTGTTTCTTGCAAACTTTCTTATCCTTTTGTATTCATTGAGGAATTCCTTGACCATGCAATCAAATACCGTTTATATGGAATGCTCGAGGAGTCAACAGAGAGACTAATAAGCAAGACCAGTGAACTGCACAAGGCTGTTCTATTAACTCTTAATGCAAAAGGTATGGAGATAGCGTCTCCTACTCTCATGGACAGAAGGGAGTTTAGCAAAGAAGCTCAATATATTTCTAAAACCTCCAAACAAAGCAAAACTGTAACAAAAAAGAAGCCGGACATTGAAGAAACAGTCTTTGACAAGGCTGATGAGACCCAATCATTAGAAGGATTACTTCAAGCTCATGAAAAACTTACAAAAAAACTTGGAACCTTGAAAAATGGGGAGAATAAGACTCAAAAAGATAAACTTGATGCTGAGATTAAAGTTCTTACCAAGGAAATAACCAAACGGGAAAAACAAAAAAAGGAAGAAGCTTAACTTTTGCTTAAGACTTTTGTAAAGCTTAATTCTATCCTTTTTTTCTCAGCTCTCTTATCCCAATACAAAATCCAGAGCAACGAGAAACTTGTAATATTTTGCATAACTTCTTGGGCTACAATTGGCTCCTTTTTCTACAGAATTTCACAACCTTCTTTATTTTTATCCATTTATCAGGTGTGACCTAGATAGATTGCTTATAGTGTTAGATTGTACTAATATTAATACAAGAGAATAATGAGTAAACATTTTGTCTCGACCTATATATTTGGGGATGGATTAATTTGAATTACTCATACCAAATTTTTACTACTAATTTTTGCTAACAAATTTTAAACAACTTATCTAATTTTTAAATATCTAAATATTAATGGATTGATAAAATGGAAAAACGTAAAACAAGAAGTGATTGCACAGTTGGGACATTAGAAAAAAAGAATGGTCTTCCACCTGGTACAATACGGAATAAAGATGGTAGAGATACAAGAAGTGATAAAACAGTTGGTATAATACGAGAGGAAAGTGAAAAGAAAGAATCATAAATTATGTTGTTTTAACATATGATTAATTCAAAAGTGTTTTTCTCTTTACTGCTAATAAATAAAAATATATAGCAAATTGCTAAGCATACTTTTAACTTGCCCCTTATTATATTGGATATATTAAAATCCAACATTGAGGGGTTTTTTAAACCTTCTTCGTAACTCATTTTTTCCCAAATTATAGGAATTTTTTCTATTCTTAGCTATATAACAATAAGTCTGTGACTTTGTCTCGCAACGCCACTAAAAAAAATGATATATTAAATTATATTTAATAAATTGGTCATAAATAAATTGGTATTAAATGCAATTATTGTATATGATATAATTATTATTAATGGAGACCAGTTAATATTAGGAGGAATCTTATGAAAAATAAAATTAAAATTTTTGTTGTAATCACTTTTTTAGCGATGGTAATTATTAACGTATTGGCAAATACACTCCCAATAAATGGAGTTGATACTGGCGTTGTTTCAGACACTTATCCAAACCTCTTTGCACCAGCTGGAATAACTTTTGCAATTTGGGGTCTCATCTATCTACTACTTGGTATGTTCACTTTTTACCAACTAGAAATAATTAATAAAAATGATGAAATTAGCAATGAATTACTAAACAAAGTTGGAATACTTTTTTCAATATCATCAATAGTTAATATTATTTGGATATTTAGCTGGCATTATCAAATTATCTATATATCTATAATTTTAATGCTTGCTCTTCTAGTTTTATTAATCAAAATTGTAAATATAATCAGAAAAGAAAAATTAAGTGCTAAAGAAAAACTATTTGTAAAAGTTCCTTTTAGTATTTATTTTGGTTGGATTTCAGTTGCAACTATAGCAAACGCTACCACATTACTTGTTAGCCTTAACTTCAATGGCTTTGGCCTTTCAGAAGCTTTATGGACAGTTCTTATAATTATTGTTGGAGCTATCATTGGTATCATTACTCTTCTTAAAAATAAAGATTATTTTTATGGATTAGTATTTGTTTGGGCTTATTTTGGAATAATTATTAAGCATCTAACTGAATTTAACAGTATGTATCCTTCAGTAATTGTTACAGCGATAATTTGTATTGTATTTGTCCTATTAGCAGATATTTATGCTCTAACAAAAAAAGAATACTAAACTTTTACAGCCCCTTAGGCTATTAAAATATAAACAGTCTATGGGGGTCTTTTTACCAAGGATATAAAAATGATTAAAAATCAATGGTATTCAATATTAAGCTCAAAAGAAGTTCCTAAAAAAGGTATCGTTGGAGTTAAAAGGTTAGGAGAAAAACTTGCTTTTTGGCGAACTGAAAATAACAAGATCGCCTGTATTTTTGACAAATGCTGTCACAGAGGAGCTTCCATAAGTGCTGGTAAAATTGTTAATGGCCATGCAGAATGTCCTTTTCACGGATTTCAATACAATGTAGATGGTAAAGTTCAACTAATTCCTGCAAATGGAAAGATAAAACCGGTTGCTGAAAGATATAAAGTAAATGCCTACGCTGCCAAAGAAAAATATGGTTTTATTTGGATTTATTGGGGAGAAAAAAAAGAAGACTTACCAGAAATACCCTTTTTTGAAGATTTAAAAGAAAACTTTTACTATTCACAAATAATTGATCATTGGCCTATGCATTATACTCGTTGTATTGAAAACCAAATGGATGTCGTTCACATTCCTTTTGTTCATCACAATACAATAGGAAAAAGTGGTAAAACTGTAGTTTATGGTCCAAAGGTAAAATGGGATGGTGATCAATTAACTTGGTATGTAAAAAACCTAGTTGATGATGGTAAAATAGAGGCCAAGTCTGCCAAGGATATGGGAAAAGAGGAAGATCTTTTTTCACTGCAAATAATAATGCCGAATATTTGGCAAAACATAATTGCTGAAAAACTTAGAGTCTTTGCAGCCTTTGCTCCCATTGATGATGAAAACACTATGATTTATTTACGCTTTTACCAAGCTTTTATGCCTGTTTGGGGTATACGCCATTTTATTGGAGCTGTTGGTAATTTTTATAGCAGAATAATTCTAAATCAAGACAAAAGAGTTGTTATAACACAATTGCCAAAGCATACTTCTATGAGAATGGATGAGAAGTTAATTCCAGGCGATAGACCTATTGCTGAGTTTAGAAAGAAAAGAGACGAAATGATGAAGGAAAAGGATATTTAATATATTCAAAATATAAAAAACTATATTGTATTATCAAAAGTTCCTTTTGAATGAAGCTTAAAAGCTTAATATAGATGTGGACCCATCTCCACTATTATGTAACAGATTTAAAATATATCATCTACTATTTTAGATGGTACTTCACATAAAATTTATACTGGTATTATAAGCCAGTTATACAATATGATTATTAGGAATTATAAATGAGAAAGATGCTCCTGTGCAGTTTTTTGTAGAATATGAAAAAGGATTAGTATCTGTATTAGCTCATAATATACAGATTGGTTCTAGTGGCACACAATTTGATTATGTGACTCAAGGTGGACAAGATATTCTTTTCCCCTTTGAGAGATTAAATGTAGGTGCTGTGATAAATGATAACCACCGTGTTTCCTTTCTCTACCAACCTCTTGAAAAAAATACAGTGGTTCCCTTTGAATCAACAGTTACTATTGATGGAAAAGATTTTGTTGGTACTCCGACTGACCCTGTATCTATGGAGCTCAAATATGGATTCCCTTTTTGGAGAGTAACATATTCCTATAAAGTTCTAGATAAAAAAGATTTTACTCTAGCTGTAGGAGCTGCTCTGCAAATTAGAAATGCATCAATTATCTTTAAGGCAGTAGACGGATCAGAGGTTAGTGTATCACAAAATGTAGGTCCATTTCCGGCTCTTCATATATATTCAATGTGGAAAACTCCAATTGGGGTCAACCTAACAGCTGATATAACAGGCCTATATGCATCCTCAGCTTTAATTAACGGGGCAAACTTCGAATTTGAAGGCTCTATTTTAGATGCATCACTTCGAGCTAGTTATGAACTAAAGAATAGTGTAGATATTTTTGCAAATGTTCGTTTTCTTGGAGGAACCTCTAAGGGCACAAGCTCTTATGATGGATCAAACTGGTCGGTATCCTCAAATGATGATAGATTCAGTCAAAACAATCTAGCAACTTTATCTACAACCTTAGGCTTAACAATAAGATAGATCTTTTTACATATATTAAAATGGCTCATATCATAGGGTTGGTGTACTTTTCACCCCACCACATATATGAGCCATTGTTATTATATCATCTTACTTCTATATAAAGGAAAACAAATGGCTATTGGATATGCTTGCTTACAAGTTGGAAGTGATAATACAAAGTTTTCAACACTTCAAATAAAAACTTTTACCGAAGAAAAATTTGTATCAGTTGTTACGACCAATTTAAATGCTTTAGAGCAAATTATTAAATATAATATAATCAACGATATTAAATTGTTCAGAATTAGCTCTGATATTATACCACTAGCCTCTCACCCTATAAATGAACTTCCTTGGTGGCAAATGTTTGAAGATAAATTTAAGTCTTTAGGTGCTCTTATAAAAGAAAATAATATAAGGGTTTCAATGCACCCTGGCCAATATACTGTAATCAATTCTCCAAACCAGGAGGTAGTTGAAAAATCTTTTAAAGATTTAATATATCACAATAAATTTCTAGAATGTCTTAATTGTGATAATACTAGTAAATTAGTTTTACATATTGGTGGCGTTTATTCTGATAAAAAAAGTGCAATAGAGAGATTTATTAAAAATTTTGACAATTTAGATATAGCAATTAAAAACCGATTAATCATTGAAAATGATG
>Ga0307990_1001591_pt1 | contig 18972 bp, 11 predicted proteins | sample EllFjometagen129_FD_203168 | JGI IMG/M metagenome (GOLD analysis project Ga0307990, IMG submission 203168) | Marine microbial communities from Ellis Fjord, Antarctic Ocean - #129 | ecosystem: Environmental > Aquatic > Marine > Unclassified | place: Southern Ocean | collected 2014-10-08
TTACAATGTTCGACATATCCATGGGAGAACACCATACATTCCTAACCGAAGAAGGTGTATTTTTGTTTGACACTCTCTCTGTCCACGTACCTGTTACTGGTAAAGGTGTAGAGGAAGCCAAGATGCTTCTACCTTCCAATAACCTAAGATGGGAAGCTACAGGCAAGATGCTAACTAACCCAGAACACGCCGCTGCAACAGGGTTATATAAGTTATCTTCCACGGTAGATGGGCGTAAACAAATAAACGCAATCCTCCCAAAAGCTTATCATGTTACTGGACCTACATCAAAAAATGCTTTCTCGGAAATTTTTAGGAGAATAGATGAATCTGATAATTCTAAGACTGGAGAAATTATTGATAAGTTAAGAAGACTAGGTGATGATTTTATCTACAGAGACGGCTTTTCTATTGGCATTAATGATCTAACCCCACTTAAAACAGTTAGGAACCCTATATTAGCTAAAATGACCCTAGAGATTAATAAAATACCATCTCACTTAAGAACACAAGATAAATTAATAAAAATTTATACTAAATATAGCGAAGACCTCGCTAAAGATACTTCAAATTTTTTGATCAAAGACAAAAGTCCCCTTGGCGATATGCTAATATCCAAAGCACGTGGCAAACCTTCTCAATTTAGAGATCTTTTATCTTCTCCATTAGGAACTCTTGGGAATAGACTTCTTGATACTCCAATAAAACATTCATATGCTGAAGGTCTTTCTCCATGGGAATATTATAATGCTGCTTCAGGTGCCAGAATAGGCATATTGGGAAGAAGCCAGGGAACCGCTTTACCTGGAGCTTTGGCATCAGAACTTCTTATGACAGCTAATCACCTTGTAGTTGGTAATAAAGAAGGACTCAATATGAGGGTCATTGATATACCTATTGAACCATCCATAGACATACTAGATCGCTTTATTGGTAAAAATGTTATTGGCGCAGGCAACGCTATCCTTATTAAAAAGGGTGATCTTGTTACTGCCAGAGTTCTTCAAATTGCAAAGAAACATAGGAAGAGAACATTACCTGTTTACACCCCACTAGGTTCTTCTAATGCAGATGGATCGTTACCAGCTATGTCTTATGGCGTAGACAACAAGGGACAGCTACATGATGAAGGGTTTAATATTGGAGTACTTTCTGCTAGTGGTATCGTAGACCCTCTTTTCACAAGCTCAATGCAGTCCTTCCATTCTGGTGGCTCCTTACAAGACACTCTATCTGGATATCCAAGAATAAAGCAGTTGCTAGAATTGCCCAAGGTATTACCGTTAAAGGCTGTGTTAGCTAATACTGATGGTACTATAAAAAATGTAGAGAAAGATGACCTTGGTGGACACTCTGTTTTTATTAATGACTCTGAACATTACGTTCCGGCGTCTAACAACTTGAATATCAAAGCAGGTGATAAAGTTAAAAAGGGAGATCCTATATCTAACGGTCCTCAAGATGTTAGGGAGATTTATGAACTTACTGATTTATCGAGAGCTCAGGATTATTTAGTGGATGAATTAAAGAAACAGGAACCAAGCATAAGACGTAGGAATGTTGAGACCATTGTAGAAGGGATAACTAGATATGCTGAAGTTCTTGATCCTGGAGATTCTGATCTTCTACCAGGAGATGTAAAGCTTATGTCTAAACTATCCGAACTAAATAATGATATAAAAAACAAGATTACATTTAAGCCTATCTTTAGAGGGGTTAACACATTACCACAAGCAGCTCATGGATGGATGTCTCAGCTAGGATTTAGAAACTTAAAACGTCAAATGAAGAAAAACGTAGCATTTGGAGCAACCGAAGATATACATGGATATTCACCTATCCCCGCACTTGCATACGGACATGAATTTAACGAAGGGACTAAAGGTAAATATTAAGCAGATCATGCAAATACAATAATTACCCCAAACTGACCACGTGCAGCTTTAATACCTACAACCCAATCAAACTTAGATAATTCTGGTCTATCCTTACAAATAAGATCATACCTACCGCTTGCAGGAAATGAATATGCTAGTTCACCATTATATGCCGTTACAACTTCATCAATAACCTTAAGACTACCTCTATTTCGTATTATTATAACATGTTTTCCTTTAGCAAATGTTATTATATCTTCCATTTCACCCTCACAATATAAACACGGTTAGAACCGCCTAAATCTATTTCTTCTATTGATGAAGCATTCAAAGATATAGTTGCATTATACTTCCCATTATATTCAACATTGGAATCACGTGCTCTTAAGACCTCCAACGTAGACATATAATCCATCAAGAATACCTCAGTGCCAACAGGGAACTCCTTCGCCACGGTACCACGTTGTTCTCTGTCTGCTGCATCTAATATAATAGTATACTCAGTATTATCCAATCCAACATTATTCTCTAAGACATTGATCATTTCTATTTCACTATCTACTCCGGATCCTATCACTAACATCTTTTCTCTTGAACCGGTTAAATCTATGGGATCATTCACCGCATCAACCTTAAAGGTGCCATCCTCTAAAAAATCCAAAGGATCCGTGGAACTAATATAACCCATTAATATTTTTGGATAAAGTAGAACACCTATATAATAAACAACATCATTAGTATAATGTTTTTTCATCGTTGTTCTAGTATCTATTGTGATTACACTTCCTGATTTTGTACACTTAAATCTTTCCCCATTGATTACTATATAAATATAATCACCACTTGTATCGGGGACACCAACATAATCACTTAACGCAATCACTGTGCTATCTTTATTTATATCACTCGTAATGAATGTTTTCTTAGTTTTATAGTACAGATCATATCCATCTTCTGTATCCTCTACCCATATTTTCCTATCGACATCATCTTCACCCAACAATTCTAGTTCTTCAATATACTTACTTATGATATCTATGTGAGACATATAGGGATACTTTTTTGTCCCCTGAATAAAGAACCACACTAACTCATCCTTATTGGTAAATGTCTCCTGCCCTTCATAGGCTACCACGTCCTTCATATGAAATTTAATGTTTCTGTCTACTGGATCTACATTAATCCCCAAGTTAGTATCGCCCTCATCTTCATATGTCTTTAATATCATTGTCCCTTTATTACCTGGTATATACATTCCTATATTGACGTCAAGATCATCACTTTGAAATATCTCTCTTTGCCCGGATTCTTGTCCTATCTGATTGTTTCTACCATAATATCCCATTTCCACTACCCTAATATAATGAAGCCCATTAAAATCATAAGCGCAATTACTTATCAGAGAGGCAAGTCTCTTACTGCTGCATGCATATGATCCTATCTTCATAATCTGGTCATACGTATGAGTTATCCTCCAATTTTCCAAGTCTGTTGCTATAGCAAAAGATCCTACTCCTGTAACTATTATATATGATACACTAAGAATCGTGATCAAAGCGAGCTCACCTGTATCATCATTAATAAATAAATCACCCTTGGCGAACGCTTTTGCCGCAATTGCATTCTTTAGTGTTAGGCTGACTCCATCATCATTTATTCTAAATGCGGTTCCACTTTCAATAATATCTACCTGATCTGCTGCTGAATCACCAATAACCTTAGCATCTTGGACATTACCAGTAGATTGATAATCTCTTATAATATATTTTATAAGGTCAATATCTTCTAGCCCTCTAGTAAAATATATGTTCTCACTGATCTCCGCTACTGTTCTAAATATATATAATTTCTTTGGTGTTTTAAAGTCTGAAGGAGAAGATGAGTTAAAATCATCTCCATCATAATATTTAGTAGAACCACCCGACGCATAGTTATCAGGAAGCCAATAATTGTAGATAGTATTGTATCCAACTACTAATGTACTAGTCATCCATGTTTGCATCTCATTAGTACCATATCTAGGTAACCCCGATAAGTCTAATCCAAAGAAAGAATAGTGCATTCGAATAATGTAACTATTAGTCCCGTCATTCATGCTTATTTCTAAACAGCTAGGGCTAAATTTACTACTCCCTGAATTCTCTGTCATTGCTATACCTAAATGTGACTTAATAATATATTTATTATTCCCAGCAGCTGTTTTGATACCAGTGGTATATTTTAACCCTCGCCATGTTGTTCTTTTTCTACGTGTTCCAGTCTTGTTAGATAAACGATAAAATTCTTTGGTTGGTATTTCTTTTTGCTGCCGATTATCCCAATTGCAGGAATATTCTATCTCTGGCATACCATTCTGTCCAGATGCCCATACAGTTGCATGCACCTCTTTATACCCATCATCAAGGGTAGGGAACATATTCTTATTCTCGGCATCTCTCATCAAGCCGTAGAATTCTTCATCTAATATATCTAAGGTATAGACACCATCAATATTCTCTATTGTATCTATTTCGAATATCCTCATGCTGATGTAGAGATAATAAGTTGCCGAAGAATCATACCCATCACAATTATCAAAGTATAATTTATACTTTTCATGCGTTTCATCATACATAAACTTATTTATTTTCCCTAGAAACCCACTATCTACTATCTTATAATATATTGTAGGGATTACATCAAACATCTTTGCTCCTGGATCTTTTCCTATAACCCCCATAATACGACAAAATTCATCGCCGGTTGGGATATCACCAATCTGATAATATTCTCCCTGTCTATCTATAATCCTATCAAATATTTTCATAACACGTTATCCTCTATTAAGTTGCTGCAGGAGCGTTAACTGCCTCCACTAGCAAATCTATCCTTCCATTATTGGCGCCATTGTCAATCTCTAATAACCGTACCCTTTCAGCTAATGCTGTATATTCTGTTTGCAATGCTTCTAGTTCGGCATGTATCCCACGTACCTCCACTAATCCAGCTAAAAACTGATCCTTTAGGTCATTTAAGAATGCTACCATTTCTGTTGTAATCGTGGCATCAAGATATGATGCGGCAGGGCTTAATAATTCATCTATCTCTATGGAAAGAGATATCTCATTTTTACCAAGTTCCTCAAAATCATATTCTATTGCATCCGACCAAACAGATACCATCCTGTCCTCGGTGACTGAGCGTACCCTTACGGATATCCTCTCATTTGGTTGCATAGGGATCACTAATCTCCTAAACTCTTCAGCCGGCATAGAGTCATAATCGTACGTCTTATCACCATAAGAATTTATTCCGTCTGGTGTTAATAGCTTACTGAATATCTGTGATTTTATTGCCTGGTTATCTATAACTCCAACTGAACCTTTTGGTTTATAGGTAACCTCTGCCTCATATTGAACTATTTGCTCATCGTCAATAAGAGTAGGCTGTTCAAAAGTAATTATTGCAGCATATTTTTTATTTGCCGGGCTAATTACATCGTATACTTTACTTACCTGGGCTGTTAACTCATTCTTTCTTACACTTACATCAGCTAATTCTAGTTGTGATTCCGCTAAACTTTCCTGTATACTAGTCTTTTCACCCTCATCTGTTTCTTCGATAAGAGCTCTCCTACTTGCATTAATATCAGACGTAAGAAATTCCATTCTGCTTTTCGCTGAACTAGCCTCATTTACTAATTCTTTTACGGTAGATGATTTCCCAAACCCAGTTGATACTTGGTTTAGCCATACAAGGCTAATACTGCCCTCTTTTATGTACGGAACGCCAGGGGTATCAGCAATTTTTTGTGTTTTAAGCCATCGATCACCTGCACCCTCTCCGTAATTTATAACACCCGCTTTTAATAATGCTTCAAACCTCGCATCTCCTCTTTTGAATCTCGCAACATTAATCTGTCTCATGTCAACTATCGGGGATACGGTAACAACCACCCCATTCCTATGTAAAAGATCATCAGAATTGCTACTTCCTCTCTCTATTACGGTAAATATTTCAGTAGTATAGGCAGATACCGTCATTAACTCATTACCAACCTTAATTAAATCTATATCTCCCAAAGTTATAGCTCCAATACCCGCTGTTGTTAATGATCCAATATCGTCCGTATCTACAAATGGTCTTGCCACAGACATATTAACTGTTCCAGCCACATCGGCAGCATAAACTAATTGATGAGACCCTCCTGAATATTCTACATATATATTAGCCAGCAACAGCCCATATGAATCACTTTTATCCACTTCCTTCACTATAGTTACGGAATAACTATCTTCTTCAAGCATATATATATGACTTGACCCAGGTATTTGTCCAGGCTTAAATGTCTCATTACCTGAAGCAACCGGAGCTGACGAGTGATCTATATATACTAATGCCAAGCCAGTATATGCTTCTGATGGATCTATATGATCATCAATAGTTACTTCTATTTCACTTGGCAAAACTATCACTTCAGTATCATAATGAGCAGCACCCAATATTATAGCAATACCAGGACGTATACTTATAGCCTGCTGGGTAACACCAAATTTAACCTGTAAATTATCACCCGGGATTAATCCAGTTCCTAATAAATCACCCATCACTCCGCCTGATTCTAGCATAGGAACCACAACCTCTGTTAAGTTCTTATATGCTTCCTCTTGGGTTAACCTAAAGGCAACCTCCCTACTAACAAGCAACCTTGCATAATGTTTAAATGTATTCATCTTATCTCCTTAAATATTAAATTCTCCAATCATACTGACTTCCTGCAGGCAATAATTTACTAAGTACTTTGTCAACGTTATCCTCAAAATCTGGGTAATCTGACAATATTGTTGCAGTACTATAAGCATTAAGAGGGTTCTCTATTATTCTAAACCCATTATGGTATGGAAGCGTCTTCACGAATATTGCTTTTAAATTCTTAGTAGTATCATAATCTCCAACAACAGTATCAACAACAGTGACTTCATCTCCAGTTATAGAATCAATTTCACACAATATAGCTGGGTTAATATCATCCTTAAGAATTAAATAATGATGATCATCCTCTTCTGTGTAGCTTGCACTCAGTGTTATAACCTTACCAACAATACCAGTAACCGACTTTATATTTATATCTCCAAAGTGTGCACCAGATTTAGTCTTTTTTATAATCACAAAAGAATTCTTGAGAGCAGTTATATCTCCATCTAAAGTTAACACCCTTAACGCTATACTTTCAACGGTTCTTAAGTTATGTATTTTGGTAATCCTTTCAGCACTAGCTCCAGACACGACGTACCCAGCTTCAACATCTGTTAAATCCTGATTAACCGTTAAGATAAATATTCCATTCTCATACTTACCCCCTATAATTGTGCATAACTCTCCTATATTTCTCTGATTCGTTACAACATCTGGTTGATAAACTAATATATTATCCCCTACTGCATAATCATACGTATCAGTTAACTCTATCACCCAATTATCATCATCGTCCTGGTAAATTGACGATATCGCTATTGTATTTTTCTTTAATTCCACAATATCTATTACATCACCATCAGATAAATGATCAAAATATAAATCAGAAGCCTCTATCTCTATCTCATTGCTATCAGTAACCCCTGTTTTTAAATGGTATATTTGATTAATCTCTTGATTATACACATAGTTGATAAGATCATTTTTTACTATATCTAGTACTGCCTCATCGTACACTACATCTGTCCATTCATGTATATCAAAGACTTTATATATAGGAATAAATGCCGGTAACCATGACCCTGTTGCGATATCTGTTCCCTTAAAGGAATTTACCGCAGCTCCTACCATCTTACTCTGAGAATCAATCTTTTCATTATTATCAGATAACCTATTTAAGTAATGATGGGCAAGAGTATATTCATTATCATCCATGTTAAGATCTGGGATATTCCCATTGATAATATTATAAACATCCCCGGTATCTGAATTTTTAAGACTCCCACTAAATAGTAACTCAGGATAGATTTTACTTCTTTTAAACACATCACACGTATAAGAATAATCATCTATCATAGGATATATATAAAAACAATATGTTGTTCCTGTTCCTTCTATTAAGTAAAAAATTACTTCTTTAGTATAATCTACTAAAACATCACCAGCTGCCAATACAGGATCATCCGTCACGTCTTCAATCCCACCAAGACTTACTAATTCTTCATCTACTTCTATAATGCCTTCTGTTAATGGACCATAATAAGCTTCACTATGCGCAATATTGTCCGCAACATCAACAGCTAATCCCTTAACAATTTCATTATAGATTATACTTCCATCATCTATTTGCTGTCCCCTTACTATTAGCTTATAATCAATATCTATATTAGATCCACCTAAACTTATTTCACCAGTGTATCGCATAAAAGGCACACCTGCTAATGCATTAATCACCGCAATAATATTAGCCTTCGTAGGACCATATATTATAGCATTCCAAACTAATCGTAGAATGTGCTTCCTTTGGTTTGGATTATATTTAGCAAGAACCAGATCTAAAAATCCATCATTATAATATTTTTCTACCCTATCGTTATAGTAATAAACTATTGGCGCCCATAAATTCGTATCTGTTGGCTGTGCAATTATCCAGGATATGGTAACTTCGGTTGAACTCCATACAAGAGTATAATCAGTTTCTTCAACATAAATATCATCTACACTATTAATTCCATCTTGCATGGTAGGAATAGACATGATATTGGCATCTAACGAATTTGTATCTATATCAACTTCCTCCCACCTTACCATCTTTTTAACTGGCATATCCTCTATAGAATAATTAACTACATCACTTTCTTTAGACGCAAGCTCCGTTATTTTTTCTAACATAGCCTGCCATACCAGGTTCATTTCCGGAGTACTCCCAAATAAATCCCAAAAGCCACCCTTTGCTTTCCATAATCCTTGAGCTTCTTTATAACTGCTATGCATCTAATAATTCCTCTATCTTAAATGTTTCAGTCTTTCCTATTTCAATATATTGATTAACCCCTAATATCTCTTGCTGTTTTAAAACACCATCTACCCTGTAATTATCAGTTATAACGAGAGTAGAAATAGTTTGATCTTCTAATATATACTTGCGAACATCATCCCATCTAAGAAAATATTTACCATCAGTCTGTTCTAACGTTTTAATATATTCTTCAACCAATTCCGCAACACCAGTTCCATCTGAAGCAATCTCCAGCATATGTATTCCCATATGTTTAACTAACACATCCTGCCCACAATATGACACATAATCATCATCAACATGATTTTGAGCGGTAACCACCACGTGGCTATATCTAAAATCTATCTCTATATTGCCAGAGATGCTTGTGTTAAACCTTATCGAATGTACAACTCTCGTAGATCCTCTATAATTCTCGTCATTAACATGCCAAAAATAATCCACTCCCTCTAGTAATCTATATCTAGCAGTAGCTATTATTACATAAACTCCCTCAATCCAAACTACCGACCTATCTACAAATTCAGGAATTGCATAATATGCTGATGTTGGAGCAAATTCAGCAGTAGTTAACGGTTTAATGTGAGGATCATCCACATAAACGTCGGCACAACCGCCAATATTCAATGACGCATTAATCGCAGCCTGTAATTTAAAATAATCTACTATAATAAACGCCTCTTCATCGCCAGCGTCTCCAGAAGGATATATCGATACTAAATGAAAATCCACAATGTTATTTACGTCTTTATACGTGGATGTATTCACTATCCCTTCACTAATGGTAATAAGATTTGTAGCACTCATATCACTATATGTATTAGTTGAAAGCAATTCCCATCCAGGGGTAACCCTATTATAAATATATAAATTTAACCCATCTGTTGGAGTTCCTGAATTATATCCATAACCTCTACCTCTAAACTGAGCTACAAACTCATCCGGTAACTCTGTAGTATCCATCTTAAAGAATATCCCTGGATATTCTCCGGCTATATTAGCAATATAAATGTCTCCAAATTCCCACGTAAACCCTCTGGTATTAGCGATACCTATACCAAATGCATTCATATCACTTGTTTCTAAATATTCTGCAAGAGGGGTATATGCACCGTATCCTATTACTTCTGTACCCATAGAATCAGGATCCTCAGAAATTAACAGAGACATTGCATTGTCACTCCCTATGGTTAATTGATAATAATATAATGTATCAGGTTTTATTTCGTGTACACATGAAGTAAGATATGACATAATCCCAGAATCATATTCTATTATATTATGATTATAAATATCTGATCCTATAAGGTCATTATCCACAACAAAGATATTATCAGCTGCTAAGTTTACTGTACCAGTGTCAACCGGGATTATATTTTCTGGAAATGCACAGTCTATAAGGTTATTACCACTAGTGGCCCCATAATAGAATATTACCCCATCTACTCTAGAATCTGAATAATACGCCATGCCACCCGTAGCAGAAAATCCAACATCCAGTGTTGCTGCCATTGGTAAATCATATGTATTGGTACCGGTATCAAGTGCAGGAGTACCATCTATTACCCCAGCTATATCCGCATCTGGAAACGACGGTCTAAATGCTATCCCATAGCCACAATGAACCATAGCTTTACCAGTAGAATTTCTTCTAACAGTAATATAACACATTCCATCATAGCCAACCGTATCGCCTGGAGAAAAATCTGTTCTAAAACTTCCATTTATCTTCACGCCCATACATTGCTCAACTCCAATTACAACTTGTGCTACCGGGCTATAATTTTCTACTAATGATCCTAATTGCTGATCTACATAATGACCAAAAAATTTATTGAGATCAAAGTCTACTTTTATCGCACCATCGCTTATTACTTCAGTCTTCCCAACTATCATTACGGCATCTTTCGTTGATACACTTACCGCTGCCTTAGTCATCATTCCCTCCAATTCCTGTAACTACATTTCTTTCTACCATGGGGATGGTCGGATATGTCTTTTCTTTCACTTTAGATAATTTTTGAATTATTATAGATTTTTTAATTGCATCTAGAAAATTAGCTACCCCCATTTTAACTATTGTCTCTACCACAACATTCCCACCAAAATCAGCGTCAGGAATACCCAACATTAATTTACCATCTACAACCATTACTTCTTGGTCAGATAATGTTCTACCAAGACTCATACCGTCTTCACCTCTAACCCAACCTTGTCCTAATGAATATCCAACTGAATCTAGTATCTCTATATATGGAGAGGGAATTGTAGTGCTAGTTATAGCTTTTCCAATAGATGTATAAAGTGTTATGATCATTGTGCTAGTATTTACCTCTTTGATTACATTTAATACTGGTTTTTCTTTTTCACCAGACCCGTCATAAGAAACTATTTTTATCATTTGCCCAGCTTCTAAAGATGTCATATCGTCAAGATGGAGAGTAACATCTGTTAATAAAGCATTTACGTCAATTACCCTTTGACTACCACCAACCTCTGACGATAACCCAAATTCTTCTTCTAGGACACTCTCAGTCGTTATTGTAATAGTGTTAGTATCTACATTTGATATTGTAATATACCCATCCTGTAGTAACTCTATCCCATCCTCTTCTGTTAATTCTCCACCAAGAGCACTAACAAATACTTTAAAAGCCTTGTTAGCATTATATACTAAGGAGCTTGCTCTTCCTCTTATTTTTCCAAAAAATCCTGACTCAGCATTAATATTATCATTTGACCCAGATACATTATAGGCACTATCTCTAGCCATCAGATCATCACCTTGTCCAATAACTTCAACCCTAACATCTACTCCACACGCACGATTTATCGCTTTTTGAATTGCTAGGCTACTAATATATTTACCGGCCGATAACGCACCTAATATTCTCGCATACATTTCATTTGTTGTTTTTTGAGACATACCACTATATAAATCAAGATGAGTTATTTTTATAAGCTCATCTGGAGCACCGTCTATACTGCCAATAGTATTGGCTTCTGCTGTTAATCCATCAGAATTTTTTATCATGATTGATGGTGTTTTATACAATCCATCTTCTATCTTGTAATCACCTTTGGCAAACTCTATATCATATTCTAGCTCAAATTGATTTTCACCAGCATACAAAATTGCCCCGGCTTCTATAGACACATCCACGGGATCAGATAAATGCATGTATACCTCACCCTTAGTTACATTGTCTTCCGGTACCTCTATAAAATGGTTTCTTGCAAATTTTATTAATTCATCGTATGTCATAGTCGCATACTTAGATAAATCTAATTCATCAGAAGTTCCCTCTAATATTTCTTCATCTATATTTTCTTCTAAAATAATAGCTAAAGGTTTTATTACTAAATCATAAATATTAGATCCTTCACTAATGTCCATATGCTTTAATCGCGTATCCTCAGTAAATATATCTTGCACAAATGTTATATAATCCATACACTCCTTCCTATCACACAGATATGACAGTAGTATTAGCTACCGTCTTAAAGTTTAATTCTAATGTTACTATCTTAGTATTTTCATCGATGTCAAGACTTTTAATTGAACACCCCACAAATTCTTCCTTATCTGTTAATTCCTGGGTTGTCTGCAATTCCCTTAAAGTATTGTTAGTATCGGTCATACCAATATTTATTATCGCTTTCATATCTGCAGCACTTTTACTTTTTGCTAATTGTCTAACTGTATTATTATAATATAACTTTAGCCAGTGTTGTATAGTTTTGTCTGTACTAACCGCCCGACCACCAGTATTATATATCTTAAATGTAGCATTACCGTCATCATCAAGATTCATAACACTTAAATCTAATTTTGCCATTAATTACCTCCAGGGTTAACTAGATAGATCATTAACATAGCCTGTTAGTTTCTCTACTTTCTCACCCTTATTTTTAATCTCTTCCATTCTCATTTCCTGCGACTTTACCCATGCTACATTTACACCAAATGCATTTAATATATTATCTAGAGTATCATCTAAAACTCTTTTTTTAGTAGTTTGGATATACCGAATAGCTTCTCCGGCACTCTCTTCTATAAATTCTTTTGCCCTATAATCTGGAATATCTTGCCCAATGCAATCCTTAATCGCATTTAAAGCATTGAACGCAACCATTGAAGATCCTATTAAAGATCCCATGTCCATATCCTGGCACATCTGCATTGCGCCACCTTTAATATTCTGTACTAAATTATCCATACCAAAGCTCTCAAAGATACCTAATATTGCATTAATATTCTCATTCTCATACGCTGGAATGTCATTCAATATTTTTCTATATCTTTTTAATATGTCTAACCTTATCCTAAAATGATCTATATACTTGTCTGAAACAATTTCCCCGCTACCTCCAGTGAATATTTTAGCAGCCATAGTCATTAACATAGTAACTCCTTTGGCATCCGCAGTCTCAATATAATCACTAACTATCTCATCTGTAAGAATTGTCATCCCCTTATTTACATATAAGGACTTAAGTGTGGAGTTATCTAGATCATTAAGCTCTGTCTTAGCTTCTACTAAAGCCGTGTGAAATTCTACCATATTCTCCGACGTTAATGCTCCGGCGACTTCTCTTCTATTAACTCTATTATATTTTCTTAAAACTTTCCGGATCTCGAATAATAAACCTAATCTTCCACTATTATCAGATATAATATTTTTATCATTTTCATCTTTACCATTATATATATAAGATTTATTTATAGCTAACACAGCATCGTTATTTAATACTTTATCAAATACATCTTCTTTTATTAATTGACTAATCTTATACTGAAGCTCATATCTCGTCTTTACGGATTGTTCTACTTCTTCTACTGTTTTATTACTCAGAGATCCTAACAACGATCTAAACACGCTGTAATCTCCATTAAACTTAGTTTGCGCTCCAACTATATGTGTATCTTTTGTCATATCTACCGCGAGTGTTTCCTTTAATATAACTTTCTGGTTTTCTATCCATGATTTTCCAATACTATTTGGAGCTGGTACAGCGCTATTCCCCGTCATATTCTTTATTAAATATTCTAAATTTTCAACAATTGGATCTATAATAACACCTAAATCTCTCCCAAGATATAAACTAAATATTGAATTATAAGTTGTAAGATAGAACTTCCATACTTCAAATAGTTCACTACTAGCTTCAGTGGGAGCCATAAATAGATCTTTAACCTCACCCATGATGTCTTCACCCTTAATACTATTCCTGCCTTCAGTAGATGTCATTTCATCAAGGGTCCCTTGGATACCACCAATTACACTATTAATTACTTTCTTTCGCTTATTATAAGACAAGAGATCTTCCATGCCTTGCATTTTTTGATATGATAAGCGAAAGTATGTTACCATCATATCGGACGTTGATTGATCAACAGCCATAACTAAATTTCTATGAGCCGATATCAACCACAACGCAACTATCCTACTCATCTTTGCATACTTATCATTATCTGATACACGACCTTGTATGTTTTTTAAATGAGCTATAATTGCATTAATTTGAGTTATCTCCTTACTTAGTGTAGATTTCATGGTATTCGTTTGCTCCCATAAAACAAGGTATATCCAATCATCACCATTAACAAGAGCAATTAAATTTCCTATAGTAGACGTCATATTATCAAGCATAGTGAGAGATTCATTATATAAATCATTTGCAACATCAAACACCGCAGATATCTGATCTATTATTTTTGATGCAATATACCCGAATAAAGAACTTTTTAAAGTATTCTTAGCTTGATCGATTATTTCTTTAACTGCAAACCAGTCTATTACTAACTGACATTTACCACTCATTAAGCATACTCCTTGACTATTCCAATAAGTTTTTCATTCATCTTTCTAATGTATGATTCCGACACTCCCATTAAAATAGCGATATCTACATTCTTACTAATCTCTTCTGATCCATGTAGCCCAAACTTATACTTAAATAATTCTTTAAGCTTAGGATCTTGTAATTTATTATAAATAAATTCTAACAATGTATCATTGTTTGTTAAACTACTAGCAACTAACGCATCAACTTCTACTCCATATATTAATCTTCTACCGGTTTCTTGTGATAAGCGCTTTACTTCTGCCACACTTAAACTCATTTTATCAGCCATCTCTTCGCGTGTTGGAGGTCTATGGTGTTTATTCTCGAACTCCATATAGACATCTTCATAAACAGTTAGCTTTCCTATTCTATGCTGAGGAACATACATTATGCTTGCATCATTCACAAATCTTTCTGTACCTTTCATATAATTCTTAGCATGAGAAGCGAAATGCCCCTTACTTTTATCGAAAGTATTAACTGCATCAGCTACTAATATCCTACCATTTGCCTCAATAATTCCACTAGGCATAACTACTCTGCTGAACCGATTAGCCGTACTTTTTACTAATGGAGTAAACTCATCTAGTATCTCTTTTAATAATGCTTGGTCTTTAGTTCTCTGATATTTTAATACCTTATCATCCATATTTATATCCATAATTTACCCCTCTTTCAATATAGTATTACCAAGCTCTACTATCATAGCTTTTATGACCGCTTGTCTTTCTTCTACAAAGATGTTGTCACCCCAATCTGCATCATCTAATTTGTCACGTTTTTCTGTTTTACTAATAATTTTATTATATAGGTTTTCAATAACTTCAAACTTACTTTTTTGATCACTATCATTTAACAGTCTCCTAAAATATTCAGTCATGGTCACTATTTCCCGGTGCTTATATCTTCTATAGGATGAATCGCTATTATATTGAGCGCGCATATAAGACAAAACGTCTGTAGTTTTTAGATAATCTTCACCCTTCACACCATCTATTACACACTGCCATCCTTTACCGGCACTAGAGCTACCCTTCAGTAACTTCTCATATAACTCACTCGTCATTAAAGATTTTCCGTTATTATCAGCATTTACATCATAGTCATAATACATGCTTGGATGCCACCCTGGTATTTTATGATGTTCCCATTTTTCTATGCTACCATCTTCTGTGTATCTTGGTCTTGCGGTTACTTCCCTAATATCTTTAATTTCCCTAGCATTCCTTAAAGTAACAGAATACCCTACATTCCCATTTTCTATGTCTATAGTCTCATGCTTAGCTTTTATGGTTCCATAATAAAATTTGCCACTCTCTACATCTGAGATTATACCCGGTAATCCAACAATGCTATACGGATCAAATCCATCACCGGCAAGAGTTACAGTATTACGACTATATAATATTTTATAAAAATCCTCTCTCGTTATATATTGTCTTGCATAAGATAAGGGATCTTCTTGGTCTTTTTTAAGATTACTGGGATCATTAACCATCATCTGATATACATCGTCTTTGTTCATTGCTATGGGCTTCATACCAACATCTTTCTCTATATCCAGCAATCCTAGCTTAACTTTTTTAATGCTGTCATTAGAGGTATCTAATAATTCTGGAGGGTAATAATCAATTGCGGAGATACCATTCTTTTTATTGGTAAAATAAAACTTATTCATTAGCCTCGTAATAGAGTTCTCCACGATATTAACATCCAACATCATATTTTTATCACCATATATAACATTACACTTAGGCGGTAATGTATTGTCTACCTTTGGCAATACTATATGCTTTATTAACGAGTTAGCATCATGGTATATAGCCAATTCGTCAGGTTCAGCGGTAGCTGAGTCACTACCTACCTTATCCGCTACCAGGCATGGGGTAGTTACATTAACATAAGAGCAATCTACATATTTAAGCTTATCTAATAAATTATCCAGTGTCCTTGCTCTTGCCTGTATTACTTTCCCATTTATATTTCTGAGAAGATTTAACATTATTTCAGCTTTCACCACGTCCGCAAATCTTCCATTATCTATAAAGGTGTGATCACGCCTGATACTATGCCGTCTTCCCATATTTTTATAGTATTCTACCCACCCCTTCTCGCCAATAGCTAAATCTATGAATTTAGAAAAATATCCTGTCAGCGTTTTCCTATCTTCTTGTAAAAACTCTGCGGGTAAACTTAAGTACGTATCAACTGCTACTTCGAGATGCTTTGCCTGCCCAGCTTCATCTGTTGGCATTCCATAGAAGGCATACTCTAGGCTGCTAAATATATTTACATCCATAAAGTCTAAATATTTATTAGGTAAGTCATTCAAATAAGTAACAGCACTTATAGCTGTTATCGTTCTAAAATGCTTCCCATACTTTTTCCCATAAGTTTTGCCTGGAGTGGTTTCTCCATCAAAGAATAATCTCCAACATCTATCATATTTATCATAATAAAATATCTGCACCATGCTTCTTGAGCTTACTTCCATAAGGCTTTCTGTTGGAGGTATGTCTATTTCTACGACTGGAGGTACCATCTCTACGGTAGATTTAACAACTCTTCTGACGGGAACTTCGATGCCGCTAATAAAACATCTAACCTTTGCCTCAAAATTTCTCACGTTACCGCCCCTCTATCATATTAATATTTATTATTGAGCCGTGCTTCCACTGCCTTTTACCAGAAACCTTTGTGATAACCCCGGCGAATAGTTCATCCCCGCATGATAATGAGACACCCTTACCCCTGAATTCTTCATTGTAATGATTTATGAATTCTTGTTCAGATACCTCTATCTTTCCTTTAGGCTTTTGTTTATAATCATCTGATGCTCTTCTATAATCATCTACAACTATTGATCCAGTCATTTGAATCGGTTCTGATCCAAAGCTAACTACCCTAACATTGCCATATTCTCCAATTGTAGATACTGATAATCTCTCCGTATATTTCCTTGTAAATAATATTAAGAAATAATTAGTAAATCTATCCTCTTCCTTACCTCCGCTTTTCAATATATAACTCTTCCATTCTTCTTTCTCATAATTAGCATCACGGAAAAAGCTAAACCCGTCTTCTCCTGCCTGCCCTATATCAATATCTTCAACGGTCTCTTCGCTTAATATTAACATGTTAAATGTAAACGATGCAAATTTATATTTTTCTTGCACTATCTGAAGGTCTAATATATAACCAGAGACTTTCCTGTCCTTATAAATAACCTGTATTAATGTACCATCAGCACTATTTAAACATAGACTGGCTCTCCATTCATAAAGATATTTATCAATAAAAACACTAACATAGTTTATTAACAAGTGCTCCTGTTCCTCTGCGTCATCAACGTAAGTTTCATCTGGATCACGACTATATCTGGGGATTACTCCAGAAAAATTCTTAATAACCGGCTTATCTTTAGTCTTCTTGATCCACCATCTTGGATTAGTTTTATAAATAGTGATATCATCAGCCTGCCCCTCAGTTACATTCTGAAGTATAAAGTCTCCATACCCGACACTACTCTTCCCTGGGATTACCTTCAATATCTTAGCACGTGAGTATATTAATGCTTTTGCCATTATTTCTTCTTATCCTCTTTCGACTCTACTTGCTTCTGTAGCGATACAAACATAGCGTAAATTGACTTATATGTTTCAACTGCTACCTGGTGTTCCGCGGCACTCCATACTCCACCACTAGTTTCATTGCCTGGGGAATCGTCTCCTATACCTTGTTCTTCAATTCCATCAGCAACGGATATTCCTGTCTCGTTATCATTCACTTCCTTTAATATTTTTTTAGAAAGCTTTCCCATCTTTTCCTCATCATCGGCATATGCAGGTATTATGTCTACAGCTCTCCTAGACAATTCTATGGAAAATGCTTGTGGATCATCATCACCGTAGCCTTCTTTCATTAACTCATTTGTAATCTCTTTTAGTGATGTTATGGTTTTGGGTTTTATGACCACGTATTCTTCAGATATATCTTTCCACGCTTTCTTTTCAGCTTCATCTTTTTCTTCTCGATATTCTTTTGTGTTTTTCCCAGTATATACATCTACTACGTAGAGTGGTAATTTGCCCACTGTCTTTTCGCCATATCCTTGTTTCAATACTGTCCCAAATGCGGTCATAGCCACCTCATCAGCATCTTCATCTCTACGTAGTATCTTACTAAATTCAGGATATTGTTCAGCAGCGTTATAAAGTAATTGGGTTACATACTGAGCGGTAAGAGGCTTGTCTTTATCAATGTCCATGGCAT
>Ga0307990_1001592_pt1 | contig 18967 bp, 29 predicted proteins | sample EllFjometagen129_FD_203168 | JGI IMG/M metagenome (GOLD analysis project Ga0307990, IMG submission 203168) | Marine microbial communities from Ellis Fjord, Antarctic Ocean - #129 | ecosystem: Environmental > Aquatic > Marine > Unclassified | place: Southern Ocean | collected 2014-10-08
CCACCCATGAATTTTTTCATCATAGGATTCAAGTCCATCATGTGTTGCTTTGATATTTCTTCATAAAGCTTGTAGATTATCATAACTGCCAGCAATATTCCTGTTCCACTGGTTAAAGCGCCTGTCAGGTCAGCTATTGAAGATAAAAATCCGATTGCAATCGCGCCCATTATTGTTAATGGGTGAATATACCTATTCAATAAATGTTCTAAGATTCTCTGGTCTTTCCTGAATCCTGGAATCTGAAGTCCAGAGGACATTATCTGCTTTGCCTGGCTTCTTGCATCCATGCCTGATGTCTGAACCCAGAAGATTGAGAATATTACACAACCTGCTATCATGAAAAGCATGTAAACAAGGGCATGTGCAAAGTCAGCAGGAACAATACTTCCTTTTATTATCTTACTTATTATATTTGGTGAGTAAAGCCACATAATAAGCCCTGAATGAGGACTGTTTCCAACAAAGGTTCCAAGAAATGGATAACCCCAATTCTGCAATAATCTTGCCCATAATTTTATATTTGCCATTAAGGCGGAAACAAGAATAACCGGAATAACACCTGTATAAATAAATGATAATGGCCATCTCATTCCATAACCTCTAACCCTGCCAAAGCTTAATGGTATTTCTATTTTCATTGCCTGTGCATAGACTGCAATACCAAAAACAACTATTGTTGCAACAACTGCAGCAAGCATTAATCCAGCTGTTATAGGATCTCCTGTTGCCAGTGACTGGAACAAAGCAGGTATTGCACCTGTTGCTATTTCTGGATTAAATGGTGATGGCAAGGGGGATAATGCTCTTATGAAAACACTCTGGCTGACACCAGCTGCTATAAATAAGGATATTCCAGAGCCAAAGCCCCACTTACTTACAACTTCATCCATAAACAAAATTATCATACCACCTAGGAATAGCTGGAATACAAGTAATAATTGTAATTGTAAATAAGCAGCTGTTCCAATAAAGTTTGTTGCAGGAGCCAAACCTCCCATAAAAACAAAAATGCATGATTCAGCAAAAATAATCGCAATTGATAACATTTTTTGTATTCCCTGAAATCTTTTTTTGCCCTCATGAGTTGTTAAATCCATTTTAAGAATACCAGAACCATTAAGCAACTGAAGAATAATAGATGCAGTTACTATTGGACCAATACCAAGTGATATTAAAGAACCAAATTTTGCAGCAAGGATTGTTGATAAATATTCAAACTGTGTTAATGCATTCTGGCCAAGCCCAAACAGAGGTATAACTCCAAGAATAAAGAATAAAACAAGGGCAATGCCAGTCCACTTTAGCTTTTCTTTAAAAGAAATTTTTTTTTGTGTTGGACCAGATACTTCTGGCAGGTTGTCTATAATATTATCGATAACGGACATTTTAAAGATTTTAATTAATTTTTAACTTCTTTTTCTTTTGTTTCAACTTTCTCTGCTTTTTGAACAATAGGTTTTTTTTCTTTTAAGGTTATATTGCCACCAGCATTTTTAATTTTATCAACAGCTGCCTTTGATGCATATTCACATTTTATACTCCACTTTTTTGTAACCTTTCCTGTACTCAAAAGCTTATTAAAGCCCAATTTCTTTAAATCAATAACATAAAAATCATTTTTCTTTTCAATAATCTTTTTTAATAATAATGGCTCAATGTTTTGCTCAATTGTTTTGAGGTTTATTGCTTTTATTACAACAGTTATCTTCTTTGGTCTTTTGAAGCCATACTTTCCAAAGTATTTTTTATTTTTCCAGATGCTTGGCTTTTTTGCATCGCCGCGCTTTCCTGTTCCGGCCATGCCTCTTCCACCACGAGAGCCTGCACCCCTGTGCTTTTTCATAGAGCCCCAACCATGTGTCTTAGAGCCTCTCATCTTCCTGTTTTTTCTTGTTTTGTAAGTAACCATTTAAACCATCTTTTTGATCAAGTCATTGATTTTTTCTTTTCTATAACCCAAAGCTCCACTTTTGGTGAATGGAACCTTGATACCTTTTCTTTCAAAGCCCCCTCTTGGAGGATTTAATCTAAAATATTTTTTATATTTTTTATTATTAACAATTATGAATTTTTTATAGCTTATCTTTTTCTTTGTATCAGTTAGTCTTCCTTTGTATTCCTCTCCCCTCTTTTCAACCAAAAGCTTGTATGTTTCATCCTCTATTTCGCCCCATGTTACATAATCCTTCACTTTTTTTATCATTCCAAGCAGATTATTATTAACAACAACACAATAATTATTGTGGTAAAGACAGAGCATGTTAAGAGTGTCCTTTATGCCTTTCTTTATTCCGGTTATGCCCCTTATTCTGATAATAGCCAGATTTTTTGGCTTGCTTTTTTCAATCTTTTTTACAGGTTTTTCTTCACTCATTTTTTTCTTCCTTTTTCTTTACATTAGCTTCTTTTTTAGGAGCATCCTTTTTTGCTTCTTTCTTTGGTTTTACTTTTTCCTTAGTTTCTTCTTTCTTAACTTTCTTCTTTATAATCTCCATCATTGTTTCTTCTTCAATTTCTTTTTTAGGAGCATCAGTCTTTTCTTCTTTTTTTAGTTTTACTGTTTTCTTAGTTTCATCTTTCTTGACGTTTTTCTTTATAACATCAATTATTGTCTCGTTTTCAATTTCTTCTTTCTTGATTGCTCCTTCAATAATACCAAGATCTTTATAATGTCTTTGCTGAATTCTTGTTGAGCTGAGCTGTTTCAAGGCTTTAAAGCATGCAGGTATAAGATTTGTCCTGACTTTTGTCTGGCCTTTTGTTTTTGACCACACATCCTTTATACCAGCCATCTCAAGAATTTTCTGGCATTCTTTTTCAATGCAAAGGCCTTTTCCTTTAGGAGCGGGCATTATTCTTATTATAGATGAACCACATTTCCCCTCAACATTAAATGGAATTGAATGTGAATCTCCGCAGCTGCACTGCCATGAACCACAACCACGCCTTATTTTTATAATATTAAGTTTTGCATTTCTTAGGGCTTTTTCCCTTGCAGGAACAGTTTCCCTACTCTTACCATAACCTATTCCAACATAACCATTACCATTGCCAACAACAGCATATGTTGCAAAATTTGGTTTATTTCCTTCTCTTGTTTTCTTTTGGGTCTGCCTAAAAACTCTTCTTTGACCACCGCCAAACTTTCCTTTTGATTGGCCTATAAGTAATAGCTCTGTTTTTAGATTAGGTAATAATGAATCAACTATTTCTGGCTCAAGTATTTTTAATCCATTGTCAAGGATTTCATCAATTTTGGTTATCTCGCCTGACTTTACTTTCTTTCCAATACTTGTTTTTGGATTCCAGGCTTCTTTATCAAAAACAGTTTCCCTAGGAGCTTTTCTTGGTCTCCTTCCATTAGTTTTTCTTCTTCTTTTATTAAGCATTTTTATACCTTTATAATCTTATCTTTTATATCATTAAACTGCTTTTTTACATCTTCAGCCTTATTTTTAATATAAGATGAAAACTGTTTTTCATACATTTCCTTATTTTCTTTTTTTAGTTTTTCTGCATATTGTAAAATATGGGTACCATTAATTCTCTCTTCTTTAGGAAAAATATCATCTGAGCATGGAATTTTCAGACCAGAATCAACAACTCCTTTCAAAGCAGCATAAATTTTTGATCCTTTAATATGGGTATTAAGACCAATATCAAGAATTGCTTCCTTTACTGATTTTTTCTTTGCTTTCTGTCCAAGCAAAAGCCCTGTTAAATAAGCAGCAGGAATATTGCCCCTGTTAAGGTTATATCCTAATTTTATAAGTTCCTTTGAATTTGCTGATACAATTATATTATCTCCCTCTGGCTTGTACTCAACAATTTGAAGGTTAATATTGCATAATGATCTTCTGATAACAAGCCTTTGTTTTCCTGAAGTAAGGAGACTAATTCTCTTTTTATAATTAGTTTTTCTTTCTCTTTTTCTCCTGAATTGAACTGGACGAATCTTATTTTTTACCATTTTCCTTTATTAAATTGTTTTCCTTTATGTATAATTTTAAATGTTTTTTGCTCCTGAAAAAACCACCGCTTATTTTTGAATAAAGCAGTTTATATGACTCAGTTACTATAACTTTATCTTCTCTTAATTTTTTGATTAAATTTCTTTGGAGCCTTACCTTATTCATCCATTTCTGTTTTTTTGGCAGTCTTGCTCCTTGTTTTCCTTTCCTTGAACCGGGACCTTTTCTTCTCCCCTTTGCTTTCTGTGTTTTGATTTTATTTGCCCTTACTCTTGAAATTCCCTTAGTTTGTTTCTTTTTGATAGCTTTGTCTTTAATCAAACCAACAATATCCTTTTTTGTAATTGATTCTTTTATTTCATCAAGCCTTTCAGTATCAAAAACAATTCTTTTTTTACTGCATTTTAACAAACTTGAAGCAAGCCTTTTTTGAGTTTTGAGTTTCATTTTTATTTAGTTTTTTTTGTTAATAATTTGTCTCTTTTATTTTTCTCCTCTTCTTTTTTCTCTTCATCTGTTTTTTCAATCTTTTCATCTATTGTTTTTTTCTTTGTTACTTCTTTTACTTCCTTTTTCTTTACTTCTCTTTTCTTCTTAAGTTTCTCTTTTTTCTCTCTACTTTTCTTAAATTTTTCATCAACAGCTTCCAAGAAAGCATTTATATCTTTAACATTAACAACTTTAATTCCTTTTTTCATTGCTTGTTTTAAAACTTCAATTTTTTTCTTAAGTCCCATAGTTTTTGCAATAGCGATGCATTCTTTCTTAGCATCAATTTTCTCAAAATCTTTTAGCGATTTAATAATTATTAGTTTAAGTCCTGATTTGTCTAAACCCCTTGTGTTTTTTTGGCTTCCATAACCAATTGAAACAGTCTTGTTATAGCCCTTAAAGCTAAGCCTCATCTTTGAATGCAGGCCTTTTGGCTTTCTCCACTTATTTCCTAATCTAACTTTCTTATGTGCATCCTGCCTTGTGAATTTTAGTTTTTTCATAATAATCACTTAATTTCTTTTCCTGCCTTTGAGACAATGTATATTCCATCCTGAAATATTCTTCTGTCTCGGTTTTTTATCTTTGTAAGAGTTTCAATGCTTCCTGCTGTCTGTGCAGTAAGTTCTTTGTCAATTCCCTCAACATACACATCCTTGCCGTCAATCTTTACTTTAACTTCTGGATTTATCTTAAGCTTTCTTGGGGTTTTCTCACCAAAAAAATTCTTTATAGTAAAAACATCCTTATCCATTGACACATTCATTGGGAAATGTCCAGGACATATTTTTAATTTATATACAAACCCTTCTATTACCCCTTTTATCAGGTTATTTATATGTGCTTTAAAAGTATAAATTATTTTTTTCTCTCTTTTTGATGCTTTCTTTGAGATTATTTTTACTGAATTTTTATCTACAATTATTTCAATTTTTGCGCCAGCAAGCTTTTTGCTTACCTCTCCTTTAGGCCCATTAACTTTAATTAAATGACCCTCTTTGCTTATTTCAACTCCTTCTGGAATATTAATTTCCTGAGTGATATCTGATTTCATTTTTAGTAACAGTATGCTAAAAGCTTTCCTCCAATTCCTTTTTTCTTTGCTTCATCATTGATCATTATTCCTTGGGGTGTTGACACAATCAGAATTCCAAAATTCTTTGCAGCTAGGAACCTTTTCTCAAATTTTTCATATCCATCTTTTTTCACTGAAAATCTTGGCTTTATAACTCCACATTTATTTATTTTGTTTAATAATTGGATACTTAACATATTTCCTTTTAAATCTTCTATTTCTTTAAATTCTCCGATATAATGATTATCTTTCATTATTTTAAGTACTTCTTTGATTACCTTTGATGAAGGTTTAATTATACATTCTTTTATTCTTGCATTTTCCTTATTTAAGATAATTGATAATGCATTTGCTAATGGGTCATTTAACATTTTTACACCTTAATTATATTTTTTAAATCCTATCTTTGTTGATATTTCCCTGAAGCATTGTCTGCATAGATTAAGGCCATACTTACTTATATGGGCACCTGATCTGCCGCATCTTTCACAATACTTTTTGCTTACTCCACAGCTTCTTTCTTTAGGGGAGCTATGTTTTAGGAAGCGCTTTAACTTTACAGGCTTAGCCCGCAATTGCTTAAACACTTTTTTATAATTGCTTACTGTCATTATTTTCCCTCTAATTTTATATTGAATTCTTTTTGCATAAACTCAATTGCCTCATTTTTTGTTATCCTATGTGATTTTGGAATAGTCTTTTTGAAAATTTTTCTTCTTTTGATTCTAAATCCATTCCTTTCAAGTGTTATACATGCTTCTAATCCCATAATTCCTATTTCAGGATCGTATTTAAGCCCAGGAATATCAATGCATTCTTCTATACCAAATGCTATGTTGCCATTAACATCAAATTGGCTTTCTTTTAAATCGTTGTCTTTTGCCTGCAAAAGTCTTTTTAAAATTTCTATTGCATTCTTTTTTCTTAATGTTACCTTGCAGCCAATAGGGAGCCCTGGTCTTAATCCCCACCCAGGAATTCTTTTTGATGTAACTGTTTTAACAGGATTTGCATTAGTTATGCTTTTTAAGAGTTTTACTCCTTTCTCTAGCTTAGTCTGGTCCTTGCCAGCCCCTATATTAAGGGTTACTTTGTTAATTTTTATGTTTCTTGATGGATTCATTGTTAAAACCGTTTTAGCTTAATGTAATAATTGATTTCTCCTTACCAACAACAAAAGCAAATTTCTTTAATGTTTGAAAGCTTTCGCCAGATTTTGATTTTACTTTAATTTTACTGTCTTTTATTTCCTCGATCATTCCTGATTCACCCTTATGTTTTCCTCCTGATAAATAAATAAATGAATTTTCCTCAAATTTTAAGTGTTCCTTTATCTTCTGCTCAGGCAATTGAATTACTAAGGTGTCTCCTGTCTTGTAATCATTCTTATTAATGATAATATTTCTGCTATCATTGAGGTTAAGCTGCATCTTTCCTTTTTTGATGACACTTTTTCCAACAATTTTGCATAACTTAATTTTAGTTTCATCCTCTTTTATTTCAATAAGAGAAAGATTACCTTTTTTGTTTAATAAAACTCTAAAGTATTTGTTTATCTTGGGCAGGTCTATAATATCCATTACACCAACCGAAAATCTGTAATCTTTTATCTGTTTTTTATCTACTAAAATGTTGTTATTAGCAAGCATCATTTTTACATCTCTTGTTGTTTTTGCATAATTTAGCAAATCCCTTAAAATCACATTTATTGAAGTACTGTTTTTTTTGCTATGCTTGCCTGGCTTTGGCCTCGTAATAAATGTTATTCCCTTTCTCTTTATTTTCCATGATTTTGGTGCAACCAATCTTTTTAAATGTCTTTTAACCATATTGAATCACTTTTTTTCTTCTTTATTTTTAATTATTTTGTCAGCTTTTTTTGATTTGTTTATAATTGCCAATCTTTTTTTATCATCTAACTTAAGTTCTGTTACAACCAGATTTGATGGATGTATTGGATACATTACTTTTGTTCCATCCTTTTTTATTATTTCAATGCCACTTATATACACCCTTGTTTTTTTCAGATCAACTCTTTCTATTATGCCTGTCTTTTTCTTAAACTGTCCCCTTAATATGTTTACCTTATCCTCTTTTCTTACTTTAATGCTTCTTCTGTTGTATTTTTTCATTAACTCTTTTGATAAGTGGGCAGACATAAACTTACTTCTTATATGTAATGGAGCATTATAGTTATATTTGCGCTGCTTCCTTGGCTGCTTACTCTTTATCCATTTATTTGAAAAATCTTTTTTCATTTTAATTACACTACAATCCTTGCTAATTTTGATATTCCAGGCCATCTTTCACATGCTTCTTTTGCTATGGCTCCCTTGAATCTTGTTCCTTTTGGATTTCCCTTATCATCCTTTAAAACCACAGCTGCATTATCCTCAAACTTTATTCTTGTTCCATCCATACGCCTGTACTCTTTTTTCTGTCTGACAATAACAGCCATAACTACCTGCTTTGCCATATCAGGATTTCCTTTTTTTACTGAAGCCATAACAAGATCACCAACACCTGCAGAAGGCATTTTTCCCTTTACAGTTTTAGATCTCTTCACTCCAAATACCCTTAGGATTTTTGCTCCTGAATTATCACATGTAGGGACTTTAGATCCTAATGTCAATCCCTTTGTTACGTTTGATTTTAATGCTTTCATTTTTATGATACCTTTTTAATTATAACAAAATGTTTTGTTTTGCTTATCGGTCTGCATTCCTGTACCTTAACAACATCTCCTTCTTTTGCATTAATGCAATCTGGATTATGCACCTGTAATCTTGTTTTTCTTTTTTCATATCTTTCATATTTTTGTATATAATTTAATCTATTTATTTCAATAATTGCACTTCTGCGTGATTTTGAACTAACAACTTTTCCAGTAAATGTTCTTCCTCTTAATTTAAGGCTGCCATGTATAGGGCAATTTTTATCTTTGCATTCTCCTCCTTGTTTTTTTGGAACAGGAGAGACTTTTTCTTTTTTTGATTTGTTATCTTCCATGAACATTCACCTTTGTTTTATTCTTTCTTCTGGTCTTTTTGTTAATGATTTTCCATCAATTTGAATTTTTTCACCTTTGATTATAAATTCAAAGACACATTGATCCTTGATTATTTTCTTTCTTGTTTCTTTTGTTTTAATCTCAAACATATTTTTTGTTTCGTCGATAATTTTACCTTTAATCCCTTTGTTGAATTTGTTTTCTGATTCAATAATTTTCATATTTAGGCCTATTAACTCGCTTCTTACAAGCCCTTTTTTATTGAATTTCATTATCTTACATCAATTGTCTCTTGTGAAAAACCCATTTTAACGAGATTCTCCTTAACTTTTTGTTTGTGATCCCCCTGAAGTTCAATTTTGCCTTCTTTTGCTGTTCCTCCGCATGCAAACTTTGTTTTCAGTTTTTTTGTAAGGTCTTTCAGATTAATTTCCTTACTGTCAATGCCTTCTATTACTGTATATTTTTTGCCAAATTTTTTCTTAATACCATACACCTTTATTATCTGGTTTTCTTTGGCTATTGCTTCACAAACACATAGTTCTTTGGGTAGTCCGCACTTTGGACATATTTCACTCATTTCTTTTTTTCACCACCTTTGATTTTTAAGACTGTCAAAATTCTTGCAACAGTCTTTTTTATTACCTTAACCTGCCCAGGACTCTTTGGATTTGTTCCTGTAGCAATTTGAGCATTATGCTTGATCAAGTCTTTTTTAAGCTCTTCAAGCTTTGATTTTAGTTCATCATTACCCATTGATTCAATTTCTTTGATTTTAAGTGCCATTTTATTCCTTTTTCTTTGGTTGTTTTTTAGCTGCTTTTTTCACAGTTTTTTTTTGTCTTTATTTACTTTTTCTTTTTTTGTTTTAACTTTTTTAACAATAGGTTTTTCTTCTTTAACCTGCTTTTTCTCAACTTTTTCTATTGGTTTTTTAGTTTCCTTAGGCTTTTCTTCCACATCTTTTTTAATAGGTTTAATCTCTTCTATTATTTCCTGTTTTTCTTCCAAAAGTTGGATATTATCTGGTAATTTTATATTAGGTGGCATAATGCTTACTTTAATGCCAACAACCCCTGTTTTCAGCACAGCCCTAACTTTTGCTTTGTCTACTCCATTAATTGCTATATCCCCGCATTTTTTTAAATATCCTGAATAAACACGCCATGATTTTGCCCTTGATCCGGGTATCTTACCAGCTATTACAATTTCTGTTCCAAGAGCTTTAGCATTAATTACGTTTTCCATTGTTTTGTGCATGATTCCCTTGAATCTTGAACTTCCGAATCTTTCCAATGAATTTGCAATTGAGTTGGCAACAACCTGTGCATTAAGGTTTATATCTTCAATCTCATTTATTTCTATTTGAGGATTTTCCAGCTCAAAACTATTTTTTAGCTTTTTTGTGAGTTTTGTTATGTTTTGTCCCTTTCTGCCAACAACTAATCCTGGGCGTGCAGCATATACTATTATTTTTTCTCCTAATGGGGTTCTCTGCAGCTTTGTATGACTGTAGCCAGCACCCTTTACATTTTTGGCTATCATTTCCTGAATTTGATACTCTTTCTTTTTTTGTGCAACAAATTTTCTTTCAATCATTTTTTATCAGCTTTGTTTTCTTTTTCCTTGGTTTTTTCTGCTAGTTCAGCAGCTGCGGGTGTTTTCTCTTTTGTTTTTTCCTTTTTTTCTTCTGCTGGTTTTTTAATTTCTTTTGATTGTTCTTTTTTTGTTTCAACTTTTTTAACAATAGGTTTTTCTTCTTTAACCTGCTTTTTCTCAACTTTTTCTATTGGTTTTTTAGTTTCCTTAGGCTTTTCTTCCTGTTTTTTTAATTCTTTTTTCTTAGCAGGCTCTTTCTTAACTTCTTTCTTTTTGGTTTCTTTTTCTTCAACAACAATTTCAACATGTGTTCGTTTCATTGCTATTCTGCTCTGCCTGCCATAATGCCATGACTTTGGTCCTTTCTTTGCGCATATATGTACTATTTCAAGACCTGATGTATTAAGGCCTTTGTGCTGAGCATTTGACTCAACAAGCTTGACTAATTTTAATATTTCATTGCATGCCTTTACAGGATATTTTCCAGGTCCAATTCCATGTTTATGTCCTGCTCCATTTGCAAACTGATTGAAGGGAACAGGCTTTTTCATATCAATAACTTCGCTTAACATGTTAATTGCTTTCTGAACCTTTTTTCCTCTTATAAACTTGCATATTTCAACGCTTTGCTTTGTTGATATAGGCAATAATAATCCAACAGCCCTTGCTCTATGTTCATTAATTCTCGCTGAATAGTTATATGGTGCCATTTTATTACCTTACTGAAAGACTTGAACTTGATCTTGTAGCTCCAACACCTGGTGAATGATGCATTACTCTTTTTCTTGTAAGCACAAATTCACCAATGCGGTGACCAATCATATTTTCTTGTATTAACAATGAAACAAACTCTTTTCCATTATGAATCCTTATGTTTTTTCCGACCATTTGCGGAATAATTATTATATCTCTGCATTTTGTTTTTATGTTGTTTCCATTCATTACTTTTCTCATGAATACTTTTTGTAGGTCTGTTGTTTCCCTTTTAAGGCTTCTTCTTTGTCTTGCAGGAACAAGTTCTGCAAAATCATTAATGCTCATATTATTTAATTCTTCAAGAGTTTTTCCCCTGTAAGTGAATTCTTTTTTTGCCATTTTACTTCTTCTTCCTTCCTGTTCTTCTTGGTCTTATTGCCCCTACCTTTCTTCCCGGAGGTGCATTTTTTGGTGCTATGTCTGGTTTTCCTTTATGGTTTGAACTTGAACCTCCAAACGGATGATCAACAGAGTTTTGTGATGTTCCGGATATGCTTGGCCACAGCTTGTTTTTTGCCTTCATTGCATAAAATTTCTTTCCAGCTTTTAAAAATGGTTTTTCTTTTCTTCCGCCGCCTGCAATAATGCCAATAGTTGCCCTGCAGTTTGGATGAAATTCTTTTTGTTTTTTTGATGGCAACTGAACAACAACCTTACTTTTCATTTTTGTAATAACTTTTGCACATGTTCCAGATGACCTTACAAACTTTCCACCATCTCCTGGTTGCCCTTCAATATTATAAACTAATGTTCCCTCTGGGACATCTTTAAGTGAAAGCATATTGCCATTTTTTGCAGTTATTTTTTCACCGCATTCAACAACCTGTCCTACTTTTACTCCCTCAGGTGCAATCATAAGATTCCTGATATTATTACTATATTCCAAAACAACTAATGGCGCTGAGTGGCCTGCACACTTTATTATATCAATAATTTTTGCATTTAATTTTTCTTTATGTGGAAGGTATGATGCTTTGCCTTTATACCTAAAGCTAGGTGCCCTGTATGTTGGGCCTCCTTTTCCCCTTGCCTGTTGTATAAGTCTTTTACCCATGAGCTTTTTAATAAAAACCTCAGAAAAACATGTGCGACATTCAACTTCGTTGAAGTCCTACTCTTCCCTTAATTTTTATTTTTCCCTCCGTATTTCTACATCAACCCTAATTGTGTTGCAATTTCAATAGCTGGCGTTTCATCACTCAGCTTGACATATGCTTTTTTTTCATTGCCGTTTATTAATAAATTTACTTTTAATACTTTTACCTTGAACATTTCTTCAATAGCCTTCTTTACATCCTGTTTTTTTGCAATCCTATTTACTACAAAAGTTAATTTGTTTTCTGATTCCATAAGCCTTACAGACTTTTCTGTTGACAACGGATATTTGATAACTTTGTATGGTTCCATTTTATATGAATAATTTTTTATCTCCTAATTCCTTAATTGCATTCTGTGTCCATACTGCTAAACGCCCTGGACTAGACGATGGTGCTAATAATTTTGCATTAAGTGATTTTACAATTATTACATTTATTCCAGCTATGTTTCTTGCTGCTTTCAATAGGGCACAATCCTTTGAAACTATAATTAATGGACCTATTTTGCTTTTGTATTTTCTGCCCCTTTTCTTCCCTTTTCCGCTTCTTATTGTTTTTTCATTTACTCTTTCAATCTCTTTTTCAAGGCCAATCTTTTTCAGAACATCCCTTACTTCTTTTGTTTTTTTCATTGATTCAAACTTGTTTTCTATTATGAATGGGTAATTATCAGGAATAATATGGTTCTTGCCTACAAGCTCTTTTGATAATGTAGCAGCAATTGCACTTCTTATTGCCTTTCTTCTTTCCTTTTTGTTGATTTTCTTTGTCCAGTCTTTTCCAGCTTTTGGAGGGTGTGCTCTTCTTCCGCCAACTGTTCCAGGCACAAAAGCACCTACCCAGTTCATTCTTGTTCCACGGCTACTCATGGTTTTTCTTGGAACTCTTGAGATTCCGTAACCATATGATGTTTTGTAAACATGCCTTCTTCTTGAAAGCTCTGCAGATGATTTTTTTCCAGCCATTGGATCTGATCCATAGGCCTGTCTTGTATTGCCCTGTATTGAAATAACAGCTCTCTTTATCAAGTCTGGCCTTACTTCTTCATCAAACTGACTTGGAAGTTCTTGCTTTCCTATTTCTTCTTTTGTTATATTTAATATTGATAATTTCATTTTTGAATATTAATATACTCTGTTTCAAATGTTTCTGAATGTTTTCTTTTGTGTGGCCTTATAGCATAATTCAATCTTATAAGCCTTTTTGCAGGCCCTGGTATAGAACCTTTAATTAAAACATAACTGTTTTTTACAATACCATAATGATTAAAGCCGGATTTAGGATTTATCTCATCTGGCTTATCTGAAATTTTGATTATAATCTTGTTATAATCTGTTCTTGTATGATAACCCATCTGCCCTGGTTGTGCAACCCTCCACATGGCTGACTGGTTCCAAGGTCCAAGATTTCCTGTTGCTCTCTTCTTTTTTTCTGATTTATGGGATTTTAATGATACTCCAAATCTTTTTATAACTCCCTGCAGCCCCTTTCCTTTTGTAACAGCATGGGCATCAATTAACTGTCCTGGCTTTAGGATTTCAGTTGCTATTATTTCCTTGCCAAGTTTTTCCTTTGCATAAGCAAGCTGTTCTTCCTTTGTTCCGCCAATTGCAGTCTCAAAAATTTCTGGCTTTTTCTTTCCTATTCCTGTTAAGCTAGGTTGTGTATATACAACAAGCCTTAGTTCATCATAAGATTCTGGCTCTTTCTGGTTGTTTTCTTTTTTTGGTATGAGCATTTTTCTCTTTAGATTTTTGTCCAATTTCTTTGATAATGTTTGGTTAACTGTCTTTAATCCATAAGCAGTTCTCTTGTAAAATTTTATTGCTGCAACCTTTAATGGGGGGCATTCTATTACTGTTATAGGCCTGAATATTGATTCACCAGCTGTCATTGCATTTGGTCTTGTGCTCTTGATTAATAAGTGGGTCATTCCTACTTTATAGCCTGCAAATCCAAGTATGTTTTTCTCATTTGAATTGGCATAGGCTCTTATTTTAGGATAGGCTCGTTTAGCCCTCTTTCTATGCCAGAACTGCATGCTTCCATGTCTTGGATTTCTTGCTTTCCCCATTGTATTGCCTTTTAATTTGCTAAATAAACCTGAATTACAGATTTTAATGCAAAAATAAGCCTTTTAGTAAAATCTCCCTTCAAGAACAAGTTTAATTGCTAAACTTTGTACTGAAAGACTTTTTTTCAGGCTTGTTTAGTTGTTTATGATATTTAAATCATTTATTTTAGGATTTAAATACCTTTAATCAATTTTTTTATAGAACTAACAAGTGTTTATAAAGCTGTTGTTTTTGCCTGCGGCTGTCATGGCAGAACACACAAAACCTTTAGAGCGAAAGGTTTTTATATATAAGATAAGGCACATAGGGACTCTATAATTTGGAGTAATGATAAGATGCCAACCAAGCTTTTATACAAGAAAAATGATGGAAACCTTCCAATTGTTGAACAACCACCTGAAACTTCAATAGGTTTTTGTAAGGAATCACCTATTGAGGTTTTAGAAAGGGTTTTTGAAACACATAATATTTATTTTTATAAGAAATTATATGCCCCTGTGGACAGAAATCTTAGAGGCAGTTTAGATGTATTAATAATAAAGGAAGCAAAAGATGGCTTAACTGATAAGATTACAAAGAGCATAACTGATTTTGATTTAAGCAATGCAAAGGCAAAACCATTAAAGTCAAGAACAGAAAAAACATACAGGAATGCATTAAGGGAGTGTATAGAACAATATATTATCCTTATTGAAAAAGCAAAACCAAACTTACCCAACTTAAAGATTGAGCCACTTGAGAACCATAAACTAAAGCCCTTTAACCCAAAGGCGGATAATTATCTTTTAAGACGTGAAAGAATAAAAGAGCCCATACTTGAAGCATACATATCCCAATTATTTGATGTGACAAAAGTTGCATTAAAAATTAAGAATCCAAGTGTTGAAGATTTAAAGGATATATGTATAGGATGAAAAATAAAAATTTTGCATTACTTTAAGGGATTATAACATTTTCTCAATAAACTTTGTATTATTGCTCTACGCCCGCCAAAAGAATAACTTTTTATAATCTAAACAAATCAATCACATTATGAACATTACGATTTGTGGAAGCATAGCATTTTATGATGAAATGCTCCATATTAAGAAAAATTTAGAACATCTTGGGCATAAAGTCAAATTACCTCCATTTGAAGTCAAAGATAAAAATGGCAACATGATTTCAGTCAAAGAATATTATGCTAAAAGAAAAGCAGAGACAAATGATACGAGTTGGATTTGGGATAGAAAAGAAGAAGCAATGAGGTTGCATTTTCAAAAAATTGAGTGGAGTGATGCTGTTCTAATTTTAAATTACGATAAAAACAGTATCCTAAATTATGTAGGAGCAAACACTCTCCTAGAAATGGGTCTCGCATTTCATCTTAATAAAAAGTTATTCTTATTGAATAATATTCCAGAAATCAGCTATAAAGAAGAGATTTTAGGAATGAAGCCAACAGTTATAAGTCAAGATTTAACAAAAATAAAGTAAACTTCTTAGGCAACTTACTCACTTCGCTCTGTTCAATTATTTTAGCATTTAATAAACTTTTTGTTAGAAAAAAATAGGTTTTTAAATATAAAGTAATAGCTTCTTTAAGTTCTTAATAAGTTATAAGAAAAATATTTCAATAAATAAAAAAATTATTTAATGCACTTGCAGGGCTTGAAGCCTTCGTTTAGTGCCTTTGTCTTTGATTTAAAAGTTATCTTGTTCTTTGGCTTTATGTTTTGTGCAAATGGGCAGTTTGAGAGATGAAATATCTTGCCGTTTTTTGGTGCAACAAAAATTTTATGCGTTTTTTTCTTGTTGGTCCTGACAATAACTTTTTCCTTCTTCTTAGCAGCCTTTTTCTCAAGTGCCTTGATTTTTTCTATCATTCTTGCTTGGCTTGTTTTCAGCTCACTCAATCTTCCTATTATGCTTTCCTGAGTTCTGCTGATTGAGATTACATCCTGCTTTGTTTCTATAATATCACTCTTAGCCAAACGAAATGAGTTTACGATGTTTTGTTTTAATTGGTCCATTTTTAACCCCTGTAGGTTTATTTACTAGTAAGTAACTACAACCACTATATAAATGTTTTGGTTTTTTAGACATTCTTTGGTAGTAACATTGATAAAAAAGAAAGAGAAAAATTAAAACTTGTAAAGATTTAAACCAATTTCTTCATTAAACTCGCGATCAACCTCGCCGTCAATAACCTCTATTACTGCCTCAAATGTTGCGCTTACTATTGCTGAGTTTAAATGGCCGCCAAAAGCTTTGTTTTCCTGGTTGTATAGGTTTGCATGTATGTGCAGATAAACTTCTCCATTCATTGTTGAAATGTTTCCATATAAAGGTGCAATCTCATGGTCTCCAGTAAGTTCTTTTGAATAATATTTCTTTTCATCGACGTTGAATAGGCCAACCTCTGCCTTGTTTGTTGCTCCCAAGCCAATAATAGTTCCCAGCTTTATACTGTTGTCCTCGCAGAACTTCTTCAATGTTGCAACTATTTCTTCCCCCTTATCAATCCTTACAATATATTTATTTTGAAATTTTTTGTATTTCATGTTAAAAGAAAACTATCAAAACTATATAAAGTTTATCTAACCCTTTTTTCTTTTGCTTTTTTTCTTTACTGACTTAATTTTTATCCTGCTGTAATTAACAGGATTCTTTATTCTATTGCAAAGGTTATCTGGCTCGCATATACCAATATCCTTATAGTAAGAAGCATTATCACAGTTTGGAGGAAGTATTTTCTTTTTGTTTCGCTTGTGGTATCTTATCTGACCTAATAAGTTAACTTCCCTTAATGGCTCATCATTTCTTTTGTTCCACTCTGTCAAAAGCTTTTCTATCTTATCGTAATCCCAGCCCACATTTGTTAAAAAATTTACTAATATGAATAAGAATCTCTTTCTTCCGTCTTTTAATCCTAATAACCCCTTTTTTATACATGGCGGAAAAAATTCCTCCTGAAGTGTAAAACCCAATGGCTCATATTCTTTTTTCTCAATCTCATTTTCTCCTTCCCCAATTTGCGGGTTGTAGTCAAAGGCCTCTATTATTAATTTTCCTGCCTCTCCTTCTTTTACATTCTTTGTGTCAAGAAATTTGAATTTAGGAATCCTTACTATTTCAGGCTTTGCAGCAGACTTATCAAACTCAAGAACCTTATTAGGATCAATTGGAATTGAAACAAGCCCTGATTTTTCATGCAATGAATAACTCATCCTGTAAAGATGCCTAGATGAAACCAATAAAGTATCGATGAAAAGATTGACCTTTTTTCCAAATTTTGTTCCGCCACAATTTAAACACCTTTCCATTTTAGGACTTTGAATCCTTTCCATGTAAATTTTATCTTTATCACAAATCATATACTTAACAGATTCATCTGCACTTATTGTTTTTCCACATTTAGGGCATATAAACTCGACCTGTTTTTTGTCTTCTGATTTTAATTCTACACAGCATTTAAGGCATATATCTTTTGTAAATTCATTAATACTTTTTCCTGTTTTTTTAAGAAAATCATTAAATTCATTGCTTTTAATTATTCTTTTTGAAAGGGCAAAATCATTTTCCTTGCTGTCAATATAATCAGCTAGGTAAGTGACAACACGCTTTGTTGCTTCAGGGAAGAGAAGTTTTGTTTCCTGACCATGCACTTTTTTTGGAAATGCCTCAAATGGAACACCTATATGAAAACCCTTGTTGCCTGAGAACTTGCAGCTTATTGAACTTACACCATGCTCTTTTAATGCTTTTATTATTTCATTTGCTATGTGTTTTGTTATTTCCCAAACCTCAAAATCAATATCTATGACTAAATCCCAACCAATCCTTAAATTATCTAACTCTCTTTTGCTCATCGGGGTTGTCAGCTGCAATGGATTTCTCCAATGCTCTTCAGAAACATGAAATGACGTTGCTCCGTTTTTCACCTGCTCAATAATATCACTTGAATATTTTAGAGTGTCAGGCCTCTTTCCAAAACCCTTATCACCAAACCTTGCAACTACTTCTTTATCCTGGGCAACAGGAAGCATCTCATCCTGCATATCCTTTCTCTTGTAATGCTTTAATGCAGTGCTTAAGCTTATCATACCCATATATAGAAACTGCTGTATTTAATAGTTTTTGGTTTTATAATTTAAAACAAAAAACCAACAACCTTAAATATCAAAAACACATACATTCTTTCTGATAATTATGATAAAAAATCAGATAAAAACAGTTGTATTATTGGCCTTATTAACAGCCCTACTCTTGTGGATAGGCTCTTTTTGGGGTAAATCTGGAATAATAATTGGTTTCATATTTGCAATAGCCATTAACTTTGGCTCTTACTGGTGTTCTGATAAAATGGTTTTGAAAATGTATCATGCAAAGCCTGTAACAGAGCAGCAGGCTCCAAGGCTTTACAAAATTGTGAGAGAAGTAACACAGCTTGCTAATCTGCCAATGCCAAAAGTGTATATTTTGCCAACTGATAATCCAAATGCATTTGCAACTGGCAGAAATCCTAAAAATGCTGCTATTGCATGCACAAAGGGAATTTTAGAGTTATTGAATGATGATGAGCTTAAGGGCGTTATTGCACACGAGGCAAGCCATGTAAAAAACAGGGATATATTAATACAGACTGTTGCAGCAACAATTGCAGGTGTTATTTCATATGTTGCTATAATGGCTCGTTGGGGTGCTATGTTTGGCGGCTTTGGAAGAGACAGGGATGGCTCAAATATTATTCAGTTATTGGCTTTGGCAATTGTAACACCAGTCATTGCAACCATTTTACAGCTTGCAATATCAAGATCAAGAGAATTCCTGGCAGATGAAACAGCTGCACGAACTTTGCATAACAGCTTTGGGCTTGCAAATGCCCTAGAAAAATTAGAGCAAGGTGT
>Ga0307990_1001593_pt1 | contig 18964 bp, 18 predicted proteins | sample EllFjometagen129_FD_203168 | JGI IMG/M metagenome (GOLD analysis project Ga0307990, IMG submission 203168) | Marine microbial communities from Ellis Fjord, Antarctic Ocean - #129 | ecosystem: Environmental > Aquatic > Marine > Unclassified | place: Southern Ocean | collected 2014-10-08
ATAAGTGACAAGCTATAAGTGCCTGTGCGGTTTTGGCTGAATTCTGAAATTAATTGGTCCCTATTTTTTCTTTTTTTCATGCATGGCCTGCTGCAGTTTTTCTCCCAGGGATCCAAGGGCGTCAGATGAGGTGGAAACAAATTTTTTCCAGTCCCCTTCATTTGCCTCATCTCCCGGGGTCAGCGATATTCTGCGATCGGCGCTGTTTATCTGAGCGATAGTGACCGTAACGATATTACCGGTTTTGAGTTTTTCAAGCCGGTTGGCATGGGCAGAGCGCTTGATGGCAGAAGCCGGCAAAAGCCCGGCAATGCCCGGTTCCAGAGTGATAAAATATCCAAAGCTTTCTTTTTTGTCCACCGTGCCGGTGATCGACTGCCCCATCTGATACTTTCCTTCGACTTGCAGCCAGGGGTCCCCCTCCACATCCCTCATGCTCAGGGAGATCCGGCGCCGCTGGGGGTCCACCTCCTTGATCAATACGGAAACGGTCTCGCCGGTATTGACGATTTCTTCGGGTTTCAGGATTCTTTTTTTATAGGTGATCTCGCTGATATGGACAAGGCCTTCGATGCCAGGGGCGATTTCGACAAAGACGCCGAAATCTTTGCACCGGGTCACTATACCGGATATTTTTTCACCTACCTTAAATTTGTCCGCGACCTGATCCCACGGATCGCCGTCGATCTGTTTCATGGAAAGCGCAATCTTAAGCTGGCCAGGCTTTGTCCCTTCCTCAACGCTGATAACCTTGACTTGCACGGTATCGCCAATTGCCAGGGCCTGCTCAGGCGTTTCCAGCCGGGACCAACTGATCTCCGAGATATGGACCATGCCTTCAACGCCTTCATTCAGGGTCACAAAGGCGCCATAGGGCATCAGCCGGGCCACGGTGCCTTCATATATGTCGCCGGCAGAAAGCGTCTCATAGAATTTTGCCCTGACTTTCTCCAGTTCAATGGTCAAAAGTTTACGCCGAGAGACCACAATATTGCGGCCATTTTCTTCGAAACGGGTGATCAGGAAATGAAAAGTTGCACCGGTGTAATCCTCAGGCGTTTCGATATATGCCAGATCCATCTGGCTGATGGGGCAAAAGGCCCTGCGCTGCATAATTGTCACCTGAAAACCGCCCTTGCACGGCTCGCTGACCTTGCCTTCCACGGGCAGGGATTCATTAAACGCGTCTTCAAGCATATTGAGGCCGCCGATACCGGACAGGGCCCTGCTAAGCCTGATTTCATTTTCGTTGACGACCACAGCATACAGTTCCAGCATATCGCCTGTCTCACAGGTCAGCAGACCTTTATCGTCCAGCAGTTCCGATTTGTCCACTGCTCCGTCTATTTTGGAACCTGTGTCCACAAAAACCGTGTCCTGCCCGATGGCAATAACCGGGCCCCTGATCTTGTCTCCGACTTGAATATCCTGGTTCATCCCCTGGCTGTAAGTTTCGAGAAGGTCGGCAAAGTTTTCTTCTTTTTCAGTATTTTCGGTATCTGAAACATTTTCTGACATGTTGTTTTCTCCTGAATAGTTGATGCAGCAGTATGATCGGTGATTTTTTGCAAATTATCAATGGATTCTCCGATTTGCAAGCGTAATTTGAAATTCAATGGGATTTTTTAAGTTGGAAGTATCCTATGGTGGCTTCGCCCACCAATAGACCAAATGCCGTCAACCCAAACAACCTTTCACCTGATCGACCTTCAGCAGTCAGCCTATATTAGGGTCTCACGGCATGGACGGCACCGCATTGGTTCTGATCAACGGCTTGCTTTTTATAGTAGTCCTTAATGTCTGGATAAAAAATAATGACATTATTACTGATATTCCAGGAGCTGGCGGAGAACTCGGATGTCCAGTACCATTTTGCACCACTGGCAGGGTAATAGGGCCGGCTTTTGTAAAGTCCTGCAAGTTCGCCCGGCGACGGCAGTCGCCAGTCGCCAGTCGCCAGTCGCTGTAATTGCCGGTTGAGAGTCTGCTGATATACCTGAGCGCAGCATCAAAAGTCATGCACTTTCCGCCCAGTATAAGATGGGAATCAGCAATACACCACATCAGACCGGAATCCGTATCGGTTACCGTACCGTCGTTGCGGGAAATAAACCGGCCGCCGGATTTGTCAAGTCCGGTAATAACCTGTTTTTCCAGAATTTGCCGTACCTGTCTTTCCTGTGTCTGCCTTGCCCGTTGTTGATCAATTATTTTTTTCTTTTGATCGGTCTGGGCCGTTTTTGTCCGGGGCTGCCGTTGGATTTCCAGTTGAGCCAGCAGTGATTCAGCTTGGCTCATATAAGGGTGTGAAGGGTTGTCCCGGATAAAATTTTTCAGGTGGCTGATTCTTGAACTGATTTTGGTTTGATTATTTTGGCAGTATGCCAGCGTTTCCTGCCAGTTTTTATTCCGGGAAAGCTGTTTTTCAATTTTAGCCAGTTGTTTTTGAATGTGATTTTTTTCAACGGCCTCCGGATGGTTAGCTAAAAAATTAATGTAGGCCAGTTTTAAAGCTTCCGGGTTGCCGCTGGCCCGGGCTACTTGTTTTTCAAGATCGGCCAGATCCTTTTCATGGAGCAGGTCATAGATTATCTCTCTCACCTGTTCCGTACGCGGGTGGCCTTTGAAGTTTATCAAAAAATTTTTGCACAGCAGAACAGATGCGGTCCAATTTTTTTGTTGCCGGTTCAAAACGACTTGATTTTGCAGCGTATAAAATTTTTCATCATGAATGTCGGCGATCATTTTTTTAACATCAAGGCTGTGCCGCCCTTCAGGATGCCGGGATAGAAATTTACGGCAGGCAGCCAGTCTTTCTTCCGGGGCATGCTCTTCAAGACGGCTTAATGCGTGGTAATCCTGCTTTTCAACAATTTCCGGCAGGCGTTTGATTATATGGTGTATCTCTTTAATATGATTGGAGTCGGGATGGTTTTGTAAAAATTTAAGGTAAATTGTAGTGGCATCTGCAATATAGTCATTGGAGACCAGCAGTTGAATATCCAGCAGCATGTTATCAAAATCGCGGTCTTCGATCAGGCGGTAAACTTCTTTCAGTTTTTCATTGGCTTCAGAGGTGTAAGGCCCCTGAAAGTGGGTGTCGATATAGAATTTCAGCGGGATCGCTTTTTCTTCAAGGGTGGGTTGATTTTTGGTATCCTTCAGGGTATTCAAGTATTCTTTTTTGATTTGCAGGGGCTGGATGGCAAACTTCCAGGTTAAAAGTCCGGCGGTAAAAATGATTACAAGAATCCAGATGCCCCCTGAGACCGGCAGCTCCTTTTTTTTCTTTTTGACGGCAGGTTTTCCCGTTGCACCAAGCCTGGATAGCTGCACGGTGTCTGCAGCCACCTTTCGTATCCGGGTTTTCGATTTTTTGGACCGCGCGGCCGTTTTTTTGGGTCTGTCTGTCTGTTTTCCCAATGATTCTTAGTGCCTGCGTGTTTTAGCGCTTTTTGGCTGGACAGTGCTGCCTTGAGACCTTGCCGCGGTATTTATTTTCTGGACCTGCTGAGTGGTTATTTCAATATCGGAATGGGCCGTGGATATTGTTTGAACTTTTTGGGTTGAAATTTCGATGTCCGAATCTCCGGGGCCTTCACCTGGGAGCCTGCTTTCATCTTTGAGCCGCATACCTTCCATCAGGATGGACATCAACGGCAACCTAATCCGTCGTTCTATTTTAGGACAGACAGGGTCGATCTCTATCAGCGGCTTCTCCCAACTGATGATGGCGTATGCGGCGTTCTGCCCTTGGAAGTTGTCTGTTTCAGCATCAATGAGCCGGCCGTCCAGCAGGTAGAGATGCCCCGTAGACATCTGGGTTTGAATGGTCAGCGTGCCCGTGGTTTTTTCCATTTCAGCCATCTGTAGAAACGAAGGCAGACTGACACCATGAATTCGACCGCCTATGCTGTCGCTAATTTTTTCAAGGACTTTCCGGGCCAGGGATTTGCGCACGGCCAGTTCAATCTCAGCATAATCTTTGTCTGGCATTGAAACACTGGAAAAGCCGAGATGAATGGTGATGTGTTTGTCTTTTCGCTGCCATGGCCACAGCGATCCGTAAAATTCACCGTGTTTTAATTTTTTTGTGAATAATGCCTGTTTCAGTTGAATACCGCCCAGGAATTTGGCCGATGAATTAAATCTCAGACTGAATCGGCTCTTTTTCCCGTCGGGCTTAATGGGCGGGCCAAAAAAAATACCAAGATACTGTTTCAGGTCCTCCATGGTAAGGTTCACGGAGACGGTCTGGTAGAGGCTCAGATTTTCCCTGGAAGCGGATTGATTTATTTCAGGCAGGGCATCAATGGCGTTGATCAGATTTAGGAAATCGATAAAAACGGGGAGGTTGTTTCTGATGTCTTCCAGTTCTTTGCTATTGCCGCGCAGAATATTCGAAATGGTTTTTTTATCCACTAAGGGCCGCTCCTGTTGGGTGATTCCTTTTTATGCAAACAAACTATTTGCCTGGTTTGATTGACCGTAAATAAAACGTTTGGAACGAGATTTGATTGCCATCGGTCTGTTATCAGGGCCAATATAGGTGGAAAAGGATTGAATGTCAAAGATGACGGTTACATCAGTTTGTAATAACAGCCTGAAATGACGGCCCAACCCAGTGTGAGGAGGGTAACTGCCATGCAGGTGCCGGCAATTATTTTGTGGGAAAAGCATTTTTTTGTTTTTTCGTTATATCCCAGGCAAAAACCGAGCAAAACGCCTCCGATAATTCCGCCGCCATGGCCCCAGTTATTTATGCCCGGTACAATAAAACCGAATACAAACAGGCCAATGGTCCATCCGCCGATCTGACGGTAAATTGCCTGGCCGTACAACCCGCCCCGGCTTTTGCCGTAATACAGGGCCGCTCCGATCAGGGCGCAGACAGCGGCCGAGGCACCGATGGTCAGAGAAACACCAGCCAGATAGGAAGCTGCAAAGCCGGTGACACCACCAATCGTGTAAATCGCAAACATCCTGTATGAGCCGTATTCGCGGTTGATTAAAGGCGCGATCTGTTTGAGCGCGATCATATTAAAAAAGATATGTAAAATGCCGCCGTGAAGGTAATTGGCAGCGACAAGGCTCCACCAGCGATGCATCTGGTCGATGGGAAGGGTGCCGGTAGCGCCAAGAAGCAAAAGAGACCGGTAGTCGGGGGCCAGTATGGAGAGCGGGTTAAAAGAAAAATGCCTGAACCCCGGATTAAACAGCAGCGTGATGATATACATGGCGATATTCGTATAAATAATGAGCCGGATCAGCCGGTCACCGTCGGCCAATCCTCTGGACAGTACATTACTGTGCAGGCGGGACCCGGGACGGAGAATACCGCAAAAGGGACAGCTATGGTCATCTGCGCTGATCAGTTTTCTGCAATTGGGGCAGAGGGTGGATTTTTGCTGGTTATTTTTCATTATTTTTTTTGGCCGCTGTCTAAGAATCCTGGTTGCGAAAAAGCGTATACAGCAGTTCAATTTTATTCGGCCCTGTTTTGGGTTTTTTGTCGATAATGACTTTCCAGTTGCTGCTTTCTTCCAGTTGCCGGAGTACGGCAGTTATTTTTGCGATGATACCGGCATAATCCCCGCCGGTGTTTATGGTCTCGGATTCCGTAAAGGATACATCATCGTTGACATGGGTTCCTTTACCCATGCCCACCAGTACGGAGCCTTCCCCGATTTCATTTAAAGCCCGGTTGAGGGCCGCTGACAGCCGGGGCGCAAAAGCGGACAGTTCCCGGTGCATCATGCTGGACAGTTCATAGGGCGTCATACTTCGTATTTTCCATTATAGATTGCCGGATTTAACGGTTACAGGTCATGCCCTGCCCGGTGAAAAAATCCCTGTATCCAGAATCGGCTGTAAGATTTACATCACTTACCCGGTAGAAATGGCGTGATGTCACTGTGATATTCGGTAAACACTTTAAACCCGTTTTTTTTAAGCGCCAGGATCGCCTTTTCACCGTCAACAGCGGGTACGCGAAAAACGAATCGATAGATACCAGGGAATCGTTTTTCCGGCCGGCTGAATACACTACGAATATTGATTTGGTGCTCTTTGAACGTGTGGGCGAGCTCAGCCAGGTATCCGATGCGGTCTTCAGCCAGAATGGAAATCCGCGTGCTTTCCCGATCGATACCAATTGCCTGCAGCAATACGCCCATGACATCATTGGTGGTAATTATGCCCACCAGTTTTTGATCTTCCATTACCGGCAGCGAACTGATTCTATGTGTCTGCATGGTATGGGCCGCGCGCTCAATGGTAGTCGCAGGGCTGACTGTAATAATTTTTTTGACCATGATCATCTTGATGGTCAGTTTCTCGAGCAGATAATTCAACTCATGGCTGCTGAGTGTCGTCGCCTGGGATGCCCAGTTTTGTTTGAGGTCACGATCGGAAACGATTCCGATGAGCTTTTCCCTTTTATCCACCACCAGAAGATGGGCAATCCGTTTTTCGCTGATGATCTCTCTGGCTTCTACAAGAGAAGTGTCCGGGGATATGGTAACGAGGTTTGTTTGCATAACGCCGCCGACATACATATGCGTAACTCCTTTGTTTGAATAAGTTAATTTTTTAAACCGTTAGTCGATAACCGGCGACCGTGAACGGTTACCACTATTTCGGTAGTTGCCTTGCAGAGCATTTAATGTTGAAAATTTTAAATCTTTGGAATAAGTTAGTCCTTTCCACGCAAGAGGTTGGCCAGTGGACCCAGGCCAAGAGCAAGCAACACCTTCTCACGGGGGATGCCGTTGTTATCAAGCCCCCGTATTTCATAAAATTCGGCCAACATCAGATTCATATCCGGTACGCTTCCCTTTGTGGGCCCATCCGGCATCGGGGTCATCAACCTTGGGGGAAGGTTATCTTCCAAGACGCCGGCCCCGAACAGGTTGCTGAACCCGCGTTTTAAATACCAGACCCGCCGGCCGATTCTCATCAACTCATCAAGGGTGTAGTCAAAACCGGTGACATGGTTTATTATTGCAATTGCCCGGGTCGCATCCAGGGGCGTTCCGCCCAGGTTGCAGAAGATGGCGCAATTTGAAAAAAACATCCCGTAATCCTGCGCGGCAACATTTAATTTTGCCCGGTCCCTGCTGCCTTCAGGCAGGTCCATGGCCAGATCCGGTATTTCCGGAATGTACATGGCACCGCCTTCCACCTCGAACGTAAGGCTGGCCCCATGGCATGCACCGCGCGGAGAAACACCATATGCCAGACCATAGCCATGGGCACTGCGCGGATCATGCATCGGCGCTTCAAGTCCTTTTACAGTCGTCAGAAACGCGGCCGCCTGATTACCGATATACCTCACGGCCCGGGCACTTCCCTGTGCCAGGACGGCACCGAAACCTTCTTGTTTCCCGATTTTTTCCACCATCTCTACAATGGCCCGGGCATTACCCCATGTAAGGTCCAGCCCGCCGGTATCTTCCGGATCGATAAGGCCTTTTTCAAAGCATTCCATGGCGAAGGCGATGGTTGACCCGCAGGAAATCGTATCCATTCCATAGCAATTACATATTTCATTTGCTTTGGCAACCGATTCGATGTCGGCATTCAGGCACATGGTTCCGAAAGTGGCCACGGTTTCATACTCGGGGGCCGGTCCTTTTTTCATTTTAAAGGCCCCTTTTTTTACTTCAGCTTCTTTTTTGCATGCCACGCCACAGCCGAAACAGGTTTTGCGCCCGGCATAAATTTTTTCTTCGATCACAACCGGACCCAGTTTATCGATTTGTTCCCACTCGGTCATCTGCCAGTTTTTGATAGGAATATCTCCGGAAAGGATGCCGATGTCCATATGAGAGGTTGTACCGGTGGATTGAAGGGCTGCAATATAGATGCTCTCTTCGTATATCTCCTTAAGTTCCCGGCGCAGGGTTTTCAAGCGGGCAGGATGCGCAACCGACAATTTGTTGCTGCCCGATACATAAATCGCTTTTAGTTTCTTTGCTCCCCATACGGTGCCCATGCCGGTGCGGCCCGCTGCATGGCCTTTATTATGGATCAGTGATGCAAAGCGGACAAGGTTTTCACCGGCCGGGCCGATGGTTAAAATCTGACCCTTGCCGGATGATTGAGTCTTCAGGTCGGTCATCATGCGATCGGTTACCGTATATACATCTTTTCCCCAGTAAGCCCCGGCATCTCTTAATTCAACTGTATCATTATTGATAAAAAGGAATACCGGATGATCGGAGGCACCGGTTATCACGATTCCATCATAGCCGGCAAATTTAAGCGCTGCGCCAAAGTGGCCGCCGATATTGGCATCCCCCCAGAAACCGGTTAAGGGCGATTTGGCGCAGACCGTCCATCTGGCCACACCATCCATGTGCATTCCGGTCAACGGACCGGTCATCAGGATAAACGGATTTTCAGCCGAGAGCGCGTCAAAATCAGGATTCTGTTGAATGATATCCAGAAAAATACGGGTGCCAAAGCCCAGACCGCCGATGTTTTCCCTGGCAAATACCCTGTCAAGCGGTTTCGACCGAATCTGACCGGAAGTCAGATTTACATATAGAATTTTACCGGCGTATCCGTTCATTTGATTTTTTCCAGGATTTTATTGTGTATATCCGTTAAGAATGGATATTGTACTTTCCATACCCGTTTTCATCCAGATACTTGGGATACATGGCATACGTTGGTTTGATTGCCGGGAGCAGCTTTAAAATCTTGGGCACCGGACCTTTGGCAACCATCTGTCGGCGTGTCAATGCCATGGTGAGATTAACTTTTCCAAACCAAAATTTATGGCCGATATCAGCCTTCATTTTCATCTCCACAATTGCTTTGGTCTCTGTGTCACCCGCACGAACATCAATGGTATCACCTGAGCAGTCGATGACCAGAATAAGGTCGGGGTCTGTATAATTAAAACGAATGATCATACCGGACGTCAACAGCTTATCGGCCACCAGCGGCGTATCGCCGACAAGTTTAAAAAATCCACCCAGGATTTCTTCAAACTTTTCAGGATTTTCAAAAACTCCCATAGGTTTTTCTCCTTATTGATTGGTTAATAGGCGTTTTCCAGGTGTGCCAGGATCTCACTGGCAACCACTTCACGCGGATTGTATATGCTTGTACCATCTTCGACAGCAGCCTCGGCCAGGGCCACCAGGCTGTCTTTGGTCACGCCTGTGTCTCTGAGGCGGAGCGGAATATTGCCGGCCCTGTTTAAGTTTCTATTAAGATCTCTCACAGCTCCAATAGCCTGTTTAGCGGCATCGTCAACAGGCAACCCCGATATATCCACCCCCATGAAAGGCGCCAGTTCGGCAATTTTCCCCCTGCATTCCTTAAAATTGTACTCCAGACCGTGTGGCAGCAGTATCGCATTGGCGATGCCATGCGGAACCCGGAAAGCAGCGCCTACGACATGGGCCATGGCGTGAACACACCCCACCATTGAATGTGAAAATGCGGTGCCGGCCAGGTTGGCGGCAATCAGCATTGTGCCGCGGGCCTCAAGGTCACTCCCTTTTTCCGTGGCCCGGACGATATTATTGAAGATAAGCTTTACAGCGGCGGCAGCCAGGGCCTCGGAATGGGGTGATGAATCAATGCCGATATAAGATTCCACGGCGTGGGTCAGTGCATCCATGCCTGTGGACGCGGTCAGCGCGGGTGGCAGAGACCGTGTCATCAGCGGGTCTAAAACCGCTATATCGGGTAGCAGAAATCTGTCGGAAAAGGCGAGTTTGGTTTTGTTCTCCGCATCATAGACAAGGGCCACACTGGTGCATTCACTGCCGGTTCCTGCTGTGGTGGGAATGGCAACCATGGGTTTCAAAGGCCCGGTAAGGGTCCCGGCCCCGGAATAATCTTCCACCAGATCACCACCCTCGGAGAATGTGAAATTGGCGGCCTTGGCCGTATCGATAACGCTTCCACCGCCGATGGCAATCAGCCCTTGTGCCCCGCTTTCAGATGCCTGGCGGGTGACTTTTTTGACTGCACTCAACGATGCATCCTGGGGGACATCCAGAAATTGACCGGTAATTGTAAAACCTTCCTGCCGCAGTCCTTTTTTAACGTCATCAAGCAATCCCAGGTCCTGGATCACATGATCGGATATGAGGAAATATTTTTTTATATCCAACTCTTCCAGTTCATTCGCAAAATCGCATGCTACACCTTCTCCGAAGATCATTTTGGTAGGATGAAAAAATTGATAAAATTCAGGTAGCATGGTCTTCTCCTTCTCTGAAATTGAAAAATAAGCCGGGGAATTGAAAAACCTGACTATGCAGGGCTAAGGATTTCTTCTAATTTTTTGGTAGCGTTGTCAATAGGAGACCTGTTAAAAGCCCGTCATTTTGAATTTTTTAAAATAGTTTTGACACACCTCAAGTTCGTCTATTCTTTTTGGCTTTTCATAATAATCGGTGAATGGAAATTGCCAAAAATGCTTTTGGAGGATGATATCCGCCCAGATTATTTTTTTTAGCTTCGCAACCCGACAATCAAATACTACAAAAATGCTCCCTTCACTTCTGTTATGCATCAAAACCGTTGTAGTAATAGGCCAATCTAACCTTGGTTACGTTGAGCGCTCCGGCCTTGCTCCACTTACTCACGTTTACTCTCATATTTACTGTCCGCATAACCCGCTCTACTTTACTTGTTGTCTTGCCATTCAGTCTTTTTTCAAGCGCCGTAAACATGTCAGGCCGGGCATTTTCAAGGTATGAGACGGTGCGGGCATATTCATTCTCTCGACAATACCTGATTATTTCTTCCAGGCGCTTCCTCTTAGATTCAACCATCATCTCAATCGTCTGTTGGCAATCGACAAATGGTCGTATCGCACATATCTCCATAAGCTCTGAAATTACATACAACCATTCAGCACTCTTGTGCTTTACCTTATCCTGCCACAGGACATACTTCGCCTGATGTGGGATATGCCACAAACAGCGTTGAAAGATTATTTTTACCTTATCTTTCAACGCATCAAGAATGGCTGTGTCACCATCGGTAAGCAATAGAAACTGGCTGAACCCCTTTAACACCTCAATACTATTCTGAAAAAGTTTATCCCACGAACCATTATAATTTCCGAGATCAAGGCCCGCAATCCGAACGCCACCACCCTGCTTATACTGTATGAATACCTTTAGTTCCTTCCCGCGTTTTGCGATCCCCTTAATGCCAATACCCGTGCCGTCAGCTTCTCCATGGGGAAGTTCATTGGCGTCTAACTTGAAGTCTATTTCAGATGCCGTCTTTTGAACAGCGCTCCAGATTGTCATCTTATCAACAGCCCAGCCGAACATACCTCCGATTTTCTCAGCCACCCGAAAGGTCGTCAGGGACCCTAAGAGGCCAAGCTTGCGATATATTTCAGGGGCAATCCTCTTCATCGGCGCCATCCCCAGCAGCTTACGGGTTATATACATTTTACTTCCGCATCGCTTACATTGCACTTGTAACTGTTGCAATTCCAGCCAGCGATAAAACCCATGAATTTTAGTTTTCTTTCCATGCCGTGTCTTCCATATGAAATCTGCATCATTGCCACACTTGCAGGTAAAAGGCTTTTTCTTGAGAGCCATCGCATATTCACCAAAGCCAACAAGAACTTTCTGAAAAAAATCCCTTAACAACTGCGGCAAAAGTGCAGCAAAAGCTGCAAGTATCGTGGAAATATGGCTGTTTTTTAAGTGCACCTTAAATTGACAATCAAAATCAATGGTGATACCTTCTATCTGTGGGGTAATTCCCATATTGCCCTCCGTGTTTATGGTTAGTTTGCCAAAACTATTATTACCATAAAATGGAGGGCAATTTTCTGCTATTTTATACCATAGGTCTCTTTTTTTCTACGTTACCAATTTTTTAATACTCTTGTTTTCACCCACTGCAATGATTGTATCACCGGTTTTTATGATGGTTTCGGCCGATGGATTGAATTCCATGCTGTTGTCACCACTGATCATGGCAAGGACAATCAGATTCAGATTTTTTCGAATTTCCGAATTTTTCAGGGTTACCCCGACAAGATTTGAAGATTTTTTCCACCTTTGTCTGTTCCAGGTAGATATCGGTATTTTCATCCGTAAAGGCCATTTCCAAAAAGCGGATTACCCCGGGTCGCAGTATGGCATGCGCCATTCTCCTGGCGCCCACTTCAAACGGTGAGACCACAACAGTGGCACCGGCCGTGTACAGGATATTTTTAGTTGAATTCTGGCTGGCTCTGGCAATAACGCAAAGGTCCGGGTTGAGGCCTTTGGTAAGCAGGAATAGAAAGACATTGTCGGCATCTGAACCGAGCGCCGTCATCAAGGCACCGGCGTTTTTGATGCCGGCTTTCAGCAGGCTCGTTTCCTCCGTTGCACTGCCTACGACAAAAAGAACGCCATCTTCCTCCATAGCCGGTATGCGATCCGGGTTTTGTTCAATGACAATAAAATCATGCTGCTTTTGAATTAAATATTTACACAGGGAACGGCCCATTCTGCCATATCCGCAGATGATGCAGTGATTTTTCATCCTGTTTATTTGTCTGTCCAATTTTCGCTTCCCCAGGATAAGCCTGATACGTCCTTCCACCAGAAACTGAATTAAATTACTAAGTACATACAGAACAAAACTCACGCCGAAAAAAATAAGAATAATGGTAAAAATTCGGCCGGCCTGACTGACCTCATGAACCTCACCATACCCCACCGCCGCCAGTGTGATCACCGTCATATACAACGCGTCTATCACGCCCCAGCTTTCTTATCATATATCCGACAGTACCGAGGATCACGAGTAAGAAGGTGGATACGATTGCTACGAGAAGGTAGGTGGTACGATTCAATGAAATATTCCTGTTATGGGTTCTATTTTTTATTAATGAAGTAAGCGGATATCGTTTCGATTATTTGAAAATATTAATTCATTTTATAATTGATAACTTATAATGCAGTATAAAATTATCGGATTTAAGTGTCAAACAAAAAGCCCATACGCTGGGACCATATCATGAGAACCTTTAGCGTCCCACCTCTGGCAGTTTCATTTTTTGCACACAATCGTTTCATAAATGGCACACATTTTTTCGGGCCTTATCGTATTGATTTTTATTTTAGCCACGAAAAGGTGCTTGCATACCGGAATAACAGCATTTTTTGTTTTTATGACAAATATTGGAATCTGGTATCATTTATGCTTTTAACCTATTCTCAAAAAGCTCGATAATGGCAAACCACCTCGAAAGGGTGGGACGCAAAGCCACTGACCTGACGCCTTTTGATCCAAAAGGCAATGGCAGCAGGGTTGCCGGGCAAGTGGAGCACTCTCCAAAGATGTTGCGCTTGGCATGGCAGGCAATAATTTTTGGAGGGTATCCGTATGCACAAACCTATCTGCAGTATACATACAGTATTTTTTATCTTGTAGTTTTCCTTATTTTCTGCTTTTTTTCAAGTGCTGCATTCGCGGCTGATCTGACCCTTGCGTGGGATTCCAATTCGGAATCCGATCTTGCAGGGTATAAGGTATATTACAAAACCGGTTCATCAGGCGCACCATATGACGGCGTCAATGCCGATCAGGGAAGCTCCGGTATCATCGTCTCACTGGATGACCTCAGTGACTCTGGTAATCCCGGATTCACTTTGAGCGGGCTGTCTGAAAATACGGTTTATTATCTTGCCGTTACTGCATATAACGAGCAGGGCAGTGAAAGCGGGTATTCCAATGAGGTGAGTCACCTGACGACGGCATTGCATCCTTTAAATGGGAACAGACCGGCGGGACATCGGTGGCATTGTCTACGCCGGCGGATACCCAATGTGCCTTTTTGACGCCGGATGTCGGACAAAACGGTGAAACCCTTACCTTTCGTCTGAGTGTGGCCGATTCCAGCGGTGCTGTCTCCACGGATGACTGTATCATCAACGTCACCTGGATCAATGAACCGCCAACGGCCCATGCCGGACCCGACCATACTGCCAATGAAGGTGATATCATCACCTTGGATGCCGGAAAATTCTTTGATGAAGATGACGGTATCGGCAGCTATCAATGGGTTCAGATCGAGGGGAGCCCGGTGAACCTGTCCGATCCCGCCGCCGCATTACCCGAATTTACGGCCTCTGATGTCGGGCCGGCCGGTGCTGCGCTGAAATTCCAGCTCACCGTGGCGGACAATGGCGGCCTTCAGGCCCAGGATACCTGCATTGTCAACATTTGCTGGCAGAACCAGCCACCGGTGTCGGATGCGGGGGTGGATCAGACGGTTGAAGGCGGGGCAGTTGTTGCTCTGAACGGTACCGGTTCGACTGACCCGGATGACGGTATCTCATCTTATCGCTGGAACCAGACATCCGGAATGCCGGTAACCCTGTCGGATCCCACCGCTGTCTGTCCCACCTTTACAGTCCCGGCTGCGGGGACGGATGGCGAAGCGTTGAATTTTACCCTGACGGTCACGGATACCGGCGGTTTACAGCATGCTGATGCCTGCATGGTGACGGTTCATCATCAGGATACGGATACGATATCTCCGACAGTCCGGATTACCTCTCCAAGGATACGGTGGCATTATTACTTTACCTGGAAAAAGAGCATTGATGCGGCCGGCACTGCTTCGGACAATGTCGGGGTCAGCCATGTGACCTGGTCAAATTCAGCGGGCGGCAGCGGCATGGCGTCAGGGACCAGCCGGTGGAAGGTAAAAGCCTTGGCCTTGCAGCGCGGTTACAATGTCGTGACCCTTACGGCAGAGGATGCCGCCGGCAACCGGAGCAGCCAGAGCATCACCATTTACCGGCTTCGATAGTAAAAGTCGGATAACCCTGTGATCGGCATGAAGCTTTAAAAGCTTCATGCCGATTATTTTATTTAAACACAGGTTGAAGATTCTTGAAGGCATTCTGTCTATTGGTGGGCACAGCCCACCCTGTTATTCATGCTCCCGCCTTCTGATTGCTGACCACTGGCCTCTGTCATCCGCCTTCCGGCCCCGCCTTTTAACTCCCTGATTGATGCAACCGATAGTAAAATCCCTTTTGACGGATCAGTTCCTCGTGGGTGCCGGTTTCGATGATTCTGCCCCGGTTGAGAACAAAAATGCGATCTGCCGCCCGAACTGTTGACAGGCGATGGGCCACCACCAGGGCGGTCCTGTGTGCCATAAGCCGGTTTAATGCCGCCTGTATATGCATCTCGGTCCGGGTGTCGATATAGGAGGTGGCCTCGTCAAACAGGATCAACCGGGGGTTCCGGGCAAAGGCCCTGGCAATGGAGATAAGCTGACGTTCACCGCTTGAAAGGGAAGTACCGCTTTCCGAGAGAAGGGTGTCGATGCCTCCGGGGAGACGATGGATGAGGTCTTCACAGCGGGCCGCTTTGATAATTTGTTTCATTTTATCATCGGAAACGGCTGATGCACCGGCAAAGATATTGTCCCGGATGGTTTCGGAAAACAGGAAGGGGTCCTGCATCACCAGGGCCATGTCAGACCGGAATACAGCCGTATCCATATTTTTAAGATCACAGCCGTTGATCAGTATGCGTCCGGATGTGGGGTCATAGAAGCGCAGTACCAAGTTGATCAGGGAGGTTTTCCCGGCACCGGTGGGGCCCACCACCGCCACGGTTTCACCTGCCCGGATGGAAAAGGAAATATTTTTGAGAATCGTTTCATTTTCGACATACCCGAAAGAAACACCGTCGAACCTGATTTCTTTAAAAGACCCCGGGCCGGGCGGATCCGTATGGGCGGCGGCCGGGACGGAGGACAATCTGTTTGTGCTGTCCAGAATCAAAAAAATGCGCTCGGCGGAGGCCATGGCGTTCTGCAGGATATTGTATTTTTCAGCCAGGTCCCGGATGGGCCTGAAAAACATCCGGAGATAGGAGATAAAGGCCACCAGTGCCCCCAGGCTCAGGGCATGGTTCAGGACACGCCCCCCGCCGTAAAATATAACCAGTGCCAGTGCCAAGACCCCTAAAAATTCGATCAGCGGCATGAACACGGCCAGTACGTGGATCTGGCGCATGCCGGCCAGGTAGTTTTCATGGTTCAGTGTTGAAAATCGCCGTTGGTTGTTTCGCTCCTGCCGGAACATCTGCACCACGCGAATGCCGCTGATGGTTTCCGAAAAATGGGTGTTGAGCTGGGCCACCTTGACCCGGAGGTCCCGAAAAATACTCCGGGCCCGTTTTGAAAAATAAAAAGCCGCACAGATGACTACCGGCAGTACGGTAAATGCGGCCATTGCCAGTTTCCAGTTCAACATCAGCATGACCACGGTAATTCCCAAAAGTAAAAACAGGTCCTTGAAAATCATGGAGATTACCGAGGTGAACAGTTCATGCATGTTCTGTATATCGTTGGTTACACGGGTCACCAGCCGGGCCACCGGATTGCGGGTAAAAAAATCAAGGGCCAGATTTTGGATATGGGTATACAGCGTCATCCGCAGATCGTGCATGATCATGTGACCGGTGTATTCCATGATCATTTTCTGAACAAAATTGAGGCCAAAGTCGACGATCACCAGGACCAGGAAAATCAGGGCCACCTTAGTCAGCCCGTCAATATCATCCCGGCGCAGGATAAAAAGATCCTTTTTTTCAATCTGTTCCAACTTGTCAAAGGGAATAACGGCCGTGGTTTTATCAATGGTAAACAGATGCCTGTATTTTTCGACCAGGGCCTGTCTTTCCGGTATGTCCAGGTTGACCGTGAATTGCCGGAGGGCCGGTTCCATGGGTGTTTCTTTTTGTATGGCTGCAGTCTGCTCTTGCGGTACGATATAGCGGTCAATGGCCACCTTGATGATATAGGGCAGGGCTAGATCCAGGAACGTAATTGCCAATATAAGTGCGATGGAAACCGTGAGCTGGCGTCGGTAGGCCTGCGTGTAGGGATACAGCCGGCCCAGAAGCTTTGCGTCCCCGCGTTTGCCAAGTTTTACCTCCTCGGAATATCCGAAATCACCGCGCATGCAAATCCTCTTCGGTTTCCTGCAGGTGAAAGGTTTTTGCGTAATATTGTCCGGTCTTGAGAAGCTGCGTGTGGGTTCCCCGTTCGATAATTCGGCCCTGGTCGAGTGTGATGATCTGATCGGCAAACTGAACGGCGGAAAGACGATGGGAGGCGATGATGACCGAGCGTCTGCGGGCGATTTTTCTGATGATGGCAATGATATGGCTGCCGGTTTCCAGGTCCACCTGGCTCACCGGGTCGTCCAGAAGCAGGATGGTCGAGGGGCTCAGCAGGCACCGGGCCAGGGCCACGCGCTGTTTTTGCCCACCGGACAGGATAATGCCTTTTTCGCCCACAACGGTGTCAAAACCGTCGGGAAGCGCTGTCACGGTGTCCAGGAGTGCCGCATCTGCCGCCGCCTGTTCCAGTTGCCGGAAGGTGGCGTCGGGGGCGCCGAACCTGATGTTTTCCGCAATGGTGCCGCTGAACAAAAAAGGTTCCTGGGGCATCATGGCGATATGGGACCTGAGTTCCTGCACCGGCAGGGTGCGAAGGCCCCGGCCGTCTATAAAAACATTGCCTGAGGTGGGGTCATAAAGCCTTGGCACCAGGTTCAGCAGCGTTGTCTTGCCGCTTCCGGGAGGTCCGACGATGCCTAAAACCCGGCCCGGTTCAATAGTCAGGTCGATACGGTCAAGGCTTTTGGCTGAAGCCGTCTCTGTATCGGAAGGGTAGGCAAAGGATATGTTTTTAAAAACGACTCTGCCCTTAATCGGCCCTGAGGGTACGGCCCGGGCATTGTCTGCGATGTCGGGGGGTGTTTTCAAGATTCGATGGATGCGGTCTAAAGAGGCCCGTCCCCGTTGAATCAAATTGATGACCCACCCCAAAGCCATCATCGGCCAGGTCAACAGTCCCAGATAACTGATAAAGGCAACAAAATCCCCGGGGGTGATGGTCTGCAGAATGGTCTGGCGACCGCCGAAGTAAAGCAGGAGCACCAGGCTCAGGTTTGAAAAAAGCAGCATCATGGGAAAAAAAGAACCGATGATTTTCACCAGACCCATATTTTTATCGATATAGGCCTGGGAAACAGACCGGACCCGGGCCGCCGCGTCTTTTTCAAGATTATGGGCCTTGATGATGCGGATTCCGGCAAACCGTTCCCTAATCACCTCGGTAAGGTCTGAAAAGGCGGCCTGGACTGCCTGGTAGCGATGGTGCATTTTTTTGCTGAAAAACCGGGTGCCCAGAACAATAAAGGGCATGGGGATAACGACAAGAAAAGTCAAAAAGACGTTGATATACAGCATGAATCCGATGGCTGCCGTGCCCAGTACCACGGCATCGTTCAGGGCCACCATACCCATGCCCGCAGCCATCCGGATCTGCTGGATGTCATTGGTTGAATGGGCCATCAGGTCTCCGGTCTTCACATGGTCGAAATAGGACGCGGAAAGGCTTTGGACATGGTCAAAGAGACGGTTGCGCAACCCTTCTTCAATGCGCCGCGAAGTGCCCAGCAGGCAGCGCCTCCATACATATCGGAAAAGGCCGATCACAAGAGCGATACCGGCCATGCAGGCGGCATAGATCAGCAGCCCTTTCATATCAACCTGCAGCGCGGTCAGGTCATCCACAGCCCGTTTAATGATACGGGGAATATAAAGCTGCAAAAGATCCACCACCATCAGGCTGGCCAGACCAATGGCAATTTTATACCGGTTTTCCCGAAAAAAGGGCTTTATCAGGCCAATGGAATTCATGTTTTGTGGTTATGTTACGCCGGGGTTGTTTTCCGGTTGTCAGGGGAGGATAGCTGACCACTGTTTTCAGCCTTGCGTCTTCAATTTTCAGGGCTGGCTGTTTTGTTTAATTTTTTCCAGCTTTTCAAAAAGATCTTTTGCTTTTTCCAGGTTTGGTTTAACTTTTTTGTAAGACGGGTCTACTGCAACCACCAGTTCCCATTCTTTTATGGCCGAGGGCAAATCTTCCTTGCCA
>Ga0307990_1001594_pt1 | contig 18956 bp, 15 predicted proteins | sample EllFjometagen129_FD_203168 | JGI IMG/M metagenome (GOLD analysis project Ga0307990, IMG submission 203168) | Marine microbial communities from Ellis Fjord, Antarctic Ocean - #129 | ecosystem: Environmental > Aquatic > Marine > Unclassified | place: Southern Ocean | collected 2014-10-08
CTATGGAATCCGCGCCTTCTGCCCTGTCCCCGGTCAGTTTGCTGTCATTATTACGGACATCACCGAACAGAAATTGGCAGAAAAAAAGATCGCCTTTGAACAAAAACTCTTCCACAACTTTATGGATGCCGTCCCCGCCTCAATTTACTTTAAAGATCGGGAAAGCCGCTTCATTAAAATAAACAAAGCCGGGTGCGCCAAATTCCGCGAAGAGGAAATCATCGGCAAAACAGATTTCGATTTGTCAGCAAAAGAGGATGCACAAAAATTCCGGGACACTGAGCTGCAGATCCTGGAAACGGGGGAAATGATCCAGGCCGAAGAACAAAACAACGGCCACTGGTATCTTTCCACCAAAGCTCCCTGGTATGATGAATCTGGCAAACTGGCCGGCGTCTTCGGCATTGCCTTTGATATCACGGAACGAAAAAACGCCCAGCAGGCTGTCGAAGAGAGCGAGACCCGTTTTAAATCCCTTCATGATGCCTCTTTTGGAGGAATTGCCATCCACGACCAAGGCATCATCTTGGAGTGCAATCAGGGGTTATCCATCATGACCGGCTATTCAGAGGAAGAACTGATTGGGATGAATGGGCTGGGTCTGATCGCCGAAAGCTCGCGCGATCTGGTCATGAGCCATATCCAATCCGGCTATGAGAAATCATACGAGGCAACCGGCCTGCGCAAAAATGGCGAACAATATCCTCTCCGGCTCGAAGCGCGCAATGTGAGCTATAAAGGAAAAGATGTGCGAACGGTCGAATTCAGAGACATCACGGATCAGAAGAAGGCCGAAACGGAATTACAGCGCCTATCCACCGCAATCGAACAATCTCCAGAAGCGGTAGTCATCACCGATCCGAACGGGATTATTCAATACGTCAACCCCGCCTTTGAGGAGACGACCGGCTACTCCCGTGAAGAGGCCATCGGAGCTTCTCCGCGTATCCTGAAAAGTGGGCAGCACGATGCCGCCTTTTATTCCAACCTTTGGAAAACCATCAACTCCGGAAAAATCTGGGAAGGGCGTTTTATCAACAAACGCAAAGACGGCTCGGTTTATACCGAAGAAGCCTCTATTTCCCCGGTTCGGAATGCCACCGGAGACATTACCGGTTACGCAGCGATTAAACGCGACATCACCAAGGAACTGGAACAGGAAGAACAGATGCAGCAGGCGCAGAAAATGGAAGCGGTTGGCCAGCTCGCCGGGGGAATTGCCCACGACTTCAACAATATTCTGCAGGCCGTCCTTGGGTTCAGCGAACTGCTGATGCTTACACTCGATCCGGAGCTCGAACAGCCGCGGAGTAATGTGATGGGAATTCAAAAGGCCGCCAAACACGCCGCCGACCTGACCCGGCAGCTACTGGCCTTCAGCCGCAAGCAAGACCTGGAATTGACCTATATGGACATCAACCAATCCGTAAAACGCACCAGTATGCTCATCACCAGTATTATCGGTGAAAAAATCAAAGTCATCTCCACGCTGGAACCGAACCTGAACCCGGCGAAAGCGGATAGCCAGCAGATCGATCGGATGCTACTCAATCTGGCACTCAACGCCCGAGATGCCATGCCCGATGGAGGCGAACTGACCCTCCGCACAGAAAATGCTGAATTTTCGAAAGAAGATAACCAGAGTTCCGCCCAAATTCGGGAGGGGAACTTCGTCTGCCTGAGTGTCAGTGATAACGGAACTGGAATGTCGGAAGAAACCCAGCAGCATATCTTTGAGCCATTTTTTACCACCAAAGAACCCGGCAAAGGCACAGGACTCGGCCTCGCCGCTATCTACGGGATCATTCAAAAGCACGACGGCTGGATCAGCGTCTATAGCGAGCTGGATCAGGGAACCACCTTTAAAGTGTTCCTGCCCGTCTACGACGCTGGGGAGCCTTTGCCTACAGTACATAACGACAGTAACACACCGGACGATGTACACGGCTGGGGCGAGCGCATTCTGATTGTGGAAAACGACTGCGCCGTGCTCGACCTGTCGATGAACGCGCTGCGGCGGGCCGGATATACGGTAGAAACCGCGACCAGCGTGGAAGAGGCGGAACGCCTTTTCGACGAGGCAGACGAAGCGTTTGATCTGCTCTGCAGCGATATGACCCTCCCTGATAATAACGGAGCCGATCTGGCGGAAGCCCTGACAAAAAAACAACCGGGTCTGGCCGTTCTGCTCTGTAGCGGCTATTCCGGTAAACGAATTAGAGAAGACGAGATTAAGCAAAAAGGTTTCTTTTTCCTTGAGAAACCCTTCTCAATCGTCAATCTGTTGAAACAGGTGCACCGGGCACTGCATCAAAAAAAGAGAAACTGAATGAGGAAACCCCATGCCACATATTTTAATTATCGATGATGACACCGCCATCCGGTCTGTTTTCGAACAGCTTCTGCAAAGCAAAGGCTACAGCGTGGAGACCGCCTCAGAAGGAAAAGCGGGGCTGGAAAAAATGCATGCCCGCAAGCCGGATCTGATCATCACCGACATCATGATGCCCGAAATGGACGGTCTCGAAGTGGTGCAGAGAATACGGGATGAGCACCCCAAGCTTCCGGTCATCGCCATTTCCGGCGGCATGCAAACCACCTCGATGAACTTCCTGCCACTCGCCGAGCGATTCGGCGCCTGCAAAGTGTTCGAAAAACCGATCGCGCTAGCCAAATTGGTAGAAGCAATCGAAAATCTTCTGAGCGAAGCCCGCAAAAGCTGAGTAGAGCACTTCACGAATAAAAGACCGCATCACCTTTCGGCTCATAGAGCCGACTCTCCATTGTAGCGTTGGCTCTATGTCGTAGACTCCGCCCCTTTCTTTTGATCCCGATTTTTCGGAGCGGAGAGCCAATCTAAAAAAGGCAATCCGGCATCTCAATCGTTACAGGCTAGTACTGCGTAAAACTTACTCCTTCGGTCAAACCGTGTAGCCAAGGGTTCCCTGTATTTAGGAACGTTCTTTTAAAACGACGCACAACGACCGGTTGGCCACTTCCTTCGGGCGTTGCTTCGCAATAGCGAAGCCTCTCTTCCAGTGGTCGAGTCCCGGATACGGGGTTGCGGCACTACATCCGAATGGTTAAGCTTTTCAATGTACTAGTCCTCCGCGACCATCTTGGTTTCAAAATAAACCATGCCCGCTTTCGGGCAGATCGTAACCCGGTAGTTCTGAAGAAGTCGCGCACCAATCCGCACGCCACCCCGCGAAGAAGAAACCTCGGGATTGGCAAACGTCAGTTTAGATCCCAACATCAGCGAAGAAACCGTGCCGTCCGCGGCCACTTCAAAATCCCCCGCCGGATCAAACAAAATTAATTCTGCCTTCCCGTTCACTTTCCCGCGCACCAAGCAGGCACCGGCATGCTTCACCAGCGGAAGCTCTGCCACCAGCAGGCCGGGATTCGGGACGTACGGATCGGTCGTCATTAAGATGACCTGACCGACCGAGTACAAAAACTGGATTTGCTCCAGCTTCTTTAAAACATCCCAGCCCACAACCCCTTTCAAAACCGGCTCATCAATCCCCCGCGAGGCGCGACCCAGCGGCCCGTTCGCCAGCCGAACATACACCAGCGAGTTCTCCACAAAAAGCTGCCCCAGCCGAAGAGACGGAATCAACGACAGACAGGATTCCACCTCGTCACCCGGCAGTTTAATCAGCTGAGGGTTTGCCTGCTCGCCAACCGGACAGGCCCCGGCCTTCTGGGCCGTATTAAATTCCATATGGCTCGTCGACGCGGTGAAATCGAGCAACACCGGCCACCGCACACCGAAATTTCCGTTTAAATTCACCACCGGGCGCAACGGCTCCTCCACCAGCATCGGCAGAGCCTCTGCCTGCTCGGGGTGCAACCGCCCACCACCGCGAATCTGCGGTCCGGCCGGGGTTTCATAAATACCCAACCCGAAAATACGCGGGTCACTCACCTTCTTCAGATACGCCTGCTGCTCTCCCCACGAAATCGGGGTCGCCTCTTTCGGCTCCGTCGTTTTACACCCCGCCAGAATCAACGGCGCACAACCCAGTAAAAATAAAATCAATCTTTTCATTAAAAAGCCTCCCAACGGCACTGAACTCGAAATAGTTAACAACACGGCTCATTATGCCGGTCTTCACAGGCAGAACCAATCACAAAGATCCAAAGCAAAGGCCGTTCCCGCACAGAAAAAACGAACGAACCATCAATAATTGTTCTTTTCCTGTCGAAGTCGGCATCAATATTTTTTACACTTCTGCCTTTGGAGGTACGAGATATGGACAAAACACAAGACGAGTGTTGCAGCCCTGAAATGATGCAGGCATTGAGCATTTTTGGAAAAATGATCAGTATCGCCTCCATTTACGGAATGAGCCACCCCTCCGTCGTAACCCCTTTACAGAATGCGCATAGCGCCCTCGCCGAAGCACTAGAACAGGACGAGATGATTATGCTCGGCCTGTTCAATAAAACTCTGACCATCAATGACAAAATGGTCACCGAATATACCGTTCACCTGCGGGCTCTGGAGCGACGGTTTATTGCCCTTAACGTCCCTCACCTCGTTTTCCGCAGTGGAATGCAGGAAGAAGAACTCAGCCTGCTAGTCGACGCGCTGTGTTCATCCGGCGGCGCATCGGGGATGTCCATAACGGAGCGACTAGACGAGGCGAATCTCGATCACATCAGAGCCGATCAGGTTCAATATGTGGCAAAACACGACGGGCAGCGCCTCGTCGGGGAAGAGGTGGAAGGCGACGAAAGCAGCCTCGGCGGAGGAGGCTTTGGCGGAGGCGGCCGGGGCGGAGGAACCGGCGAAGAAGCCGGCGGCGGTACAAAAGAAGAGCCCGAAGAGGTGGAAGAAGAAGAGGCGGAAAAAGAGGAACCGGCCATCAAAGTCGAACAGATTGTCGCATTCCTCAAAGGAGCACCGGGTGCAACCGAAGCCCCGGGCGACGACCTGCAGGAACTGGTAGCCGACCCAGAAAAACTCGGCCAGCTCATCATGGAATCGGCCGACATTCGCCAAACCGGCCAGTCGATGGACAACAGCGAATCACTGGCCGATATCGTCATCGGGTGCCTGCGCAAAACATACGACGGCCTTGCCCCGCAGAGAAAATATAAGTCCCCAACGGGCAAAGCGAGCCTGCACAAGGCCATGCTGCTGCTCGAAAAAACCGTCGTCGACAAAATTCGCAACGCCGTCGGAGAGGCGCAACCGGAACTCGACGCACAAATTCTCGAATCCCTGCGCGAAGCCGAGGAGCAGCGGCAGGTGGAAATTCTCGCCGCGCGCTTCGTCGAGCAGCAGAAGAAAATCACAAAAGTGGAAATGGATATTCTCCGCTATGTCCGCGAATACGGCGAAGAAAAGGCGCGGCAAATGCTGAGCTCCTCAGAAATTCCAGAAGAAGAGTGGAACCGTCTGATGATCCAGAACCGCCGATCCGGTTCGGGTGGCGGCTCAGGCAAAGAAGGAGGCGGCCCGGGCGGCGGCGGTGACGGCGGTGGCGGTGACGGAGACGGAGACGGCCTCGACATGGGCGCACTGGCAATCGTGCTCGATAAACTCGAAACCATTATGGATCTCGACAATGCCCCGCCTGAAATCATTAAAAGCGCCGTGGAAGAAGTGCGCGAAAATGTCGAAGATGCCACAGCCCAGGTTCAAAAACAGGTCGAATCGCTGGAGGAACAGGTTGAACAACATGAGGAAGATTCCATCAAGCCGGTAAAAGACCGAAAAAACAAAAAAAGCCGCGCCGACATCCTGCTCGAAATATCCAATCTGGCACTCATACTGACTCAGCCGCTGACCGTCATCATCGTATCCATTGAATCCGCTATGGAAGAAAGCCTTCCCCCGAGCCTCCGCAAAGAGATGCTGGAACTGGCCCACGAAAGCGGCGAACGGATGAAAGAACTGATGAAACGGCTAACCCGGTTGGTCGGATATCCCTCCATGAGAGTGGCCGACGCAGGAATCGATGAATAACATTTCAGCTTCTCAATGTACTCGCGAAGCGGCACGACCATCTGCGGTGTCAAGCAGTCTGTAAATATCGTGGCTGTCGCTCGAAACGGAACAGATCAATAGCCCTTCGGTAATCGCAAAACGAACCCTCACCCACGACGGAAACGAAGGATGCTCCATCTTCCAAACCGGCCACACCGCATAGGGTCGCGCCGGGCTCACTCCCTCAGGAGGAAACAGCATCAATCTCCAGCGCAGCGCCAGCGCAGCCGGACCGCCCAGCTCGCTCACCGCCACCCACGTGTCCCGCCGTTCCCGCCCACCGAACGGAACCGTCGCAATCGATAGCGGATAGTTTTCAAACCATCGAAACCAACTGCGTTGGAGCACAGCGCTTTCAGCGACCCTCGACCCTTCAGGGCGCGTCGTGAAGTCAGCGCTTTGTCCTAAGTTTGGAAAAACAGAGAGCAAGTTGTCGGGCGACTGCTTGCTATAGATCAGCCGGGCATACGCCGGAATCGCCCGCAACCGGCTAACCGAAGGGGCGAACAAAATGCTACCAACCGTACTAACGGCCAGTAAAAGACTCAGCCCAACGAACAGCCCGTGGCGTTTCACGCCTCAACCGTTCCGCGAAGCTCCGCAACCGAGCCAATGCCTTTGGCCGCCATCCAGCGCTCCAGCCCGTCGATCACGCGCACAGCGCTGGACGGATCAGTAAAATTGGCCGTGCCGACCGCAACACCGGTCGCGCCAGCGATGATAAATTCGACAGCATCTTCCGGCGTGGTTATCCCACCCATTCCGATGATCGGGATGTTGACCGCCTGAGCGGCCTCCCACACCAACTTCACAGCAATCGGTTTGATGGCCGGGCCGGACAGCCCGCCGGTGCGGTTGGCCAATTCGGGCTTGCGCGTCTCAATATTAATCGCCATGGCAGGATAAGAATTCATAATGGCCAGTCCGTCCGCGCCGCACTCTTCAGCCGCTTTGGCAAACGCTTTGATGTCCGCCACATTGGGAGCAAGCTTGATAATAATCGGTGTTTCGGTTTTGGCGCGCACTTCGTCGACCACGGTTCGGAACAGGTCGGTGTTGGTTCCGTAAAGCGCCCCGCCCTCTTTCACGTTCGGGCACGAAACGTTCACTTCGAGAGCGCCGACGCGCTCCTGTGCGCCGAGAATCTCGGCGACACGGCCGTAGTCTTCAACGGTTTTCCCCCAAATGTTGACGATGAGCGGAACGTCGTAGTTTTCAAAAAACGGAATAGTTTTATCGATAAAACCCTGCGCGCCGGGGCCGGGCAACCCGATGGCATTGAGCATGCCACTGGCGGTTTCAAACGTGCGAGGGGTGTTGTTGCCGATGTGCGGTTCAACCGAAATTCCTTTAACCGTTACGGCACCGAGACGATCCAGATCGACGTAGTCGGCGTATTCCGGGCCATAGCCAAACGTCCCCGACGCCACCGTCACCGGGTTTTTCATCTCCAGCGAACCAATCTTTACTCTCAAATCAGGCTTACTCATCTGGTTTATTTAAACCACGAAATACACGAACTACACGAAAGGAAACCCAACTCCGCTTTTCGTGTATTTTGTGTATTTCGTGGTTCACCCTTCCGTGGTTAGTCTTCCCAAAGTATTTCTTCGGCGTTGAATACGGGGCCATCTTTGCAGCAGCGGGCCCACTCCCAGCCAGTTTCGGTTTTGCGTTTGATGACACAGGTCAGGCAGGCGCCGACTCCGCAGGCCATATTACGATCCATCGAAAGCCATGCGGTGAAGCCTTTATCGAGGGCGCGGTCGCCAATCGCTCTAAGCATCGGATTGGGGCCGCAGGCAAAAACCTCCACGGAGGCTGAGCCTCCACCCATTTTTTCCAAGCCTTGGAAGCCGTCACTCCCCGACAGCTGACCTCCGACCTCCGACTTCCGATCTCTGTTCCCTACTCCCTGCTCCTCGAGCCACGGATCCAGCGCGGCGGTCACCAGCCCTTTGGTGCCGAGCGATCCATCATCGGTGGCAACGCGCACGTCCCAACCAAGTGCTTTAAATTCATCGACGCAGAGAATATCTTTTGCGGTGCGACCGCCGAAAAAGGCGATTCCCTTCACCGACAGTTTTTTTGCCTGCAGATAAAGAGCAGCGTTGCCGTAGCCACCGGCCACAAGAACCGGCATCACTTCGCCGCTGTTGGCTTGCCCTGTGAGGCTCGAAGAGCGAAGCGGGGGGAAACCGTTTCCGAGCGGACCGATCAGATCAATCTGCTCGCCGGGCTGAACCGAATTAAGCGAGGCCGTGCCGGCGCCAACCGTTGCGTATAAAACAGAGAGGCCCTCTTCATCGGCTTTGAAGACGCTGAAGGGACGGCGAAGCACGGCCTGCTCGAAGCGCGGGATGCGCAAATGGACAAACTGCCCCGGCTGCACCTGCGGACCGATCACCGGCGCAGCAAGTCGAAGCAGGCGGTAATCGCCCTGATAAGATTCGTGCTGAACAACTGTGGTTTTTTCCTGATTCATCGGACGCAGATTGTGGCGGCTTTCAAATGCGAGGTCAAACGCATTTCCCCCGCGAGCCGTTTCAAAAGGTCCTCACATAGTTTTTTCCACGCTGCCTCAACTGCTGCCGATACGTCTTAATGAATTCAAGCACCTCAGCGTGATGTCTGAAGTAGGCGAGCCCTTCCATCGTTCGCTGTTCATCGTCCACCGCATCGATATCAGCTCCCCGCTTCAACAATTCACGAACGTCTTCAAGATGCCCTATCTGAGCGGCTAGAAGCAGCGGCGTATAACCGTCGCGATTCCGGGCCTCCAAATCCGCACCGTTCTCCAAAAGCATCTGGACCACCTCTGCCGAGCCGGCTCGCACGGCCTGATGTAACGGCGTCGACTGCCGTCGATCACGGCCATTCACATCGGCCCCATGATCCAGAAGAACCTGCACTACATTTGTTTTGCCACCGTAGATTGCGTAATGCAGCGCAGTAGCGCCTGTTGCCGATAGCCCGTTCACATCGGCACCCTGATCTAATATTCTGGACAACACCGGCATGCATCCGCTTTGAGACGAACAAAATAGATATCCGCCGCTCCGCGCGAGTTTCAACCCGCCGGGCTCCACGCCCCGCGCCAAAAACAGTTCCACTGCGGGGGAATTGAGCTCAACCGCCATGTGAAAAGGGGAAAACTCCTTCTGATTCTCGTAATGAGGATCCGCGCCCTTTTCCAAAAGCAAGTCAACCAACTTTAGATTTTCCTGCTGAATAGCCATGTGCAAGGGGGTGTTTCCGTCAGTGGACGGTTGTAAAACGTCCGCTCCGGCATTTAATAATATGTCGACCGCCTCGTCCTGCCCGCCGCGCACGGCACATGCCAGCGCAGTAAATCCATGCCGGCCCAACGTATTCACATCCGTTCCGGCGGCAATCCGCTTTTGCAGTTTGCTAACATCTCCTTTTTCAGCGAATCGCTGAAAAGACGACTCGGAACGACCCTCCAGCCAAATCAGCCCGGGAAGTGTCAGCAATGTTAAAATCAAAGCCGGAATCCATACAAATTTTCCGGTTAATTGCTCTGCTGTCATGATTTTAAAAACCTTGTTATTTGACTGAGTACTCCGCCTACCTACTTCAGCCCAATCACTCTAACAAGATAAATTCATATTCCAAACATGTATTTACAATGGCGAAAACCTAATCGCAGACTCGAAGCCATAAGTTTTTTTAAATAAAAAACTTATGGCTTTTGCTGTGATCTACAGGGACTTAACGCCGCTCTGCTTTTTTAACATCATTCCAAACGGCTTCGAGCTCGTCGATGGAACAGGCGTCCGGCTCACGCCCTTCGTCGTGCAGGCGGCTTTCCAACCCTTGGAAACGGCGCATGAATTTGACGATGTTTTCGTTGAGCAGTTCTTCGGACTCGTGGCCGAGGTAGCGGCTCAGGTTGACGGTGGAAAAAAGCAGGTCGCCCAGCTCTTCGCGGATGGCATCTGCATCCTTTAAGGCCATCGCCTCTTTGACCTCAGCGAGCTCCTCGTCGAGCTTATCGACTACGCCGCTAATTTCGTCCCACTCAAACCCGACCTTGGCAACGCGTTTCTGAACCAGATAGGCTTTGGAAAGTGCAGGAAGGTGTTTCGGAATTCCGTCGACCAGCGAGCGCGGCGTGTCGCCTCCCTTTTCAGTTTTTTTGATCTTTTCCCAATTGCGAATCACATCGTCGGGGGTGTCGGCCTGTGCATCCCCAAACACATGAGGATGACGGCGTACCAGCTTGTCGGTGATTCCGGCGGCGACATCGTCAAAATTGAACGCGCCCTCTTCGTCGGCGATCTGAGATTGGAAAACTACCTGCAGCAGCAAGTCGCCCAACTCCTCACACAACGCGGAGCGATCGCCGCTATCCATGGCATCGACCACTTCGTAGGTTTCTTCGATCAAACATCCGCGCAACGACTCAATGGTCTGCTCGCGATCCCACGGGCATCCATCGGGTGCCCGTAGTTTTTTCATCACATCGCGCAGGCGATGAATTGACGCTGTATTCATATCCGTTTCTCCAAAAATTAAAAGGGGCTGAACGAAATCGTTCAACCCCCATCGGCCCATGGTCTGCAAAACCGCTTAGTGGCGGCTCACCAGCTCGAGAAGCGCAGCCGGTTTCATTTCATCCAGCGAATCGAGGATGACTTTGGCACCGGAGAAATCTTCGAAGGAGGTGTAAGCGTCCGGAATGGCCACGCAGGTAGCGCCAGCCGTCATCGCACCGCGACAAGCCGCCGAAGAGGTGACAAGTGCGATCACCGGAATGGTGTCCTGGCCCCGCTGTTTAAGCAGGCGCAACCAGTGGTCGGCGCGCGGGAAGACCGCTTCCTTGCAGTCGAGAGCAACCAGTTCAACACCGAGCTCATCGAGACCGAGCTTTTTCATCAGCGCGGTGGCCTGCTCTTCGCCCCATGGGGAAAGTGCGACTACTTCGATGTCCTGCTTCTGAGCCGCTTTAATCAAGGCCGGAAGCGCTGCGTTCGGCTCCGCTTTGTCAGCGAAAAACTTCTTCATGGCGTTTTCAGCTTGGTCGGCGAGCTGGACGCCGGTTGTCAGGTTGCGTCCGGAGTCATCAATCATTGCCTGAATGGCGGCGGCGGGACGGGATGTAAGGGCACATTTTGCAAATACAGCCTGTGTTACATCTAAATCCTTGGACTTCATCACTTTTTTAAGCGCCTCAAACAGGGCTCCGCGGCTGGTTGCTGCAAAGGTTTCGAGTTCAAAGAAAAGAACTTCGCGTGCCATTTTCTTCTCGGCAACTTCAGGTGTTTCTACAGTTTCGGCTTCACTCATTAAAATACTCCCTTATTCGAGCCTGCGGCTCGGTTATTCGTTATCTGTTAATTGTTATCCGCAAGTGTCGGAGCAATTAAAATTTCCCGGCTAATAATCAACACCCATTAACTGACAACGGCAGCCGGAATTTCGGTTCTGGAATGCGCCTTTTCCAAAAACAGGGGCAGAGTGTATGCTTCCACTCCCCGTCCGTCAAGCCCTGTAAAAATATCCACAAGTCGGGGGGCGAAAAGGGTTGCAAGGATGCGGTTTGATTGTGAAGCTATGCGGAATTTTGGGGGAATCCGAGCAATTATTTGGAACCAGTTAACATGAAAAAAGCGATTATCGCACTCGAAGACGGCACCTGTTTTGAAGGCCGGGCATTCGCCGGAAGCGGCGAGTTTTACGGTGAGCTGGTGTTCAACACATCGATGACCGGCTATCAGGAGATCCTCACAGACCCCTCCTATAATGGCCAGATTGTCACCATGACTTATCCTCTTATAGGGAACTACGGGGTTAACCCCGAAGATGAGGAGTCGCGCGCCGTCTTTGCCAAAGGGCTTATTGTTGGCGAATGCAGCCGCATCGCGAGCAACTGGCGCTCGACCATGACGCTCCCCGAATACCTTGAAGAGGCCGGCATCGTCGGCGTCGATCAGGTCGATACCCGCGCCATCACTCTGCACATCCGCGACAAGGGCGCGATGAAATGCATCGTCTCCACCGAGGACTTTAATAAGGAAAGCCTGGTGGCGAAGGCCAAAGCTTCCGAAGGACTAGTCGGCCGCGACCTCTCCACCGAAGTCAGCATCACCGAGGCAACTACCTACCCTGAAGGCGGCAAAGCCAATGCCAGATTCCACGTTGCGGTGCTCGACTGCGGCATCAAGCTCAACCAGCTTCGTATTTTTAACGAGCTCAACTGCGAATGCCGCGTTTTCCCGAACAGTGCCACCGCCGATGAAATCCTAGCCTGTAAACCCGACGGGTTGTTCATCTCCAACGGCCCGGGTGACCCGGCTGGCGTGCCGCACATCGTGAAAACCGTGATGGCTCTGGTTGAAGCGCGGCTTCCAACCTTTGGAATCTGCTTCGGCCATCAAATGATCGGCCTCGCGCTCGGATGCACCACCTATAAGCTGAAATTTGGCCACCGCGGCGGAAACCAACCAATTCAGGACCTGCGCACAAAAAAGGTGGAAATCGCCTCGCACAACCACGGGTTCTGCATCGACGCCGACTCCATCGACCCCGCCGTCGCGGAAATCAGCCACATCAATTTGAACGACAACACCGTCGCCGGCCTCCGCCACAAAACGCTACCGCTCTTCTGTGTGCAGTATCACCCCGAAGCCTGCCCCGGCCCGCACGACCCCTTCTACCTCTTCGAAGAATTCATGGAGCTGATGAAAAAGGAAAAGTCCGCATGACCGAAAGCACCCTCATCCCCATTGAGCGTGTCGAACAAGCTATTTACCTAATTCGCGGGCACAAAGTTATGCTGGATCGCGATCTAGCGGGACTGTATGGCGTGGAGACCCGTGTTTTAAATCAGGCCGTCAAACGAAACGAAACCCGGTTCCCTGATGACTTTATGTTTGAGCTGACCCGTGAGGAAATCATGAGGATATCACAATTTGTGATATCCTCGGAACAGCCTGATATTAAATACTCAAAACGAGTTTTTGCCTTCACAGAACAGGGTGTAGCTATGCTTTCCGGAGTTTTAAAAAGCCCCCGTGCTGTTGAGGTGAATATTGCGATCATGCGTACCTTCGTAAAACTCCGTCAAATGCTTGAGTCCAGCGAAGAGCTTTCACGAAAACTGGCCGAACTGGAATCGAAGTACGATGAACAGTTCAGGCTGGTATTTGAAGCCATTCGCGAATTGATGATCCCACCGGAGCCAAAAAAGAACCCGATTGGGTTTCATGTGCGTGAAGAGCCGAGCATTTATCAGGTTAGAAAGATTTCAGGAGGCGGCACAAAATGAGTCCAACCGTCTTTCGATACAAAAAAGCTAAATTTTATTTCTTTTCGCGGGAAGAGTCTAGGATGCATATTCATGTGTTGACTCCAGATGGAGAAGCGAAGTTCTGGATGGAACCAGAGATTGAACTCGCGGTAACCATCCATCTTAAATCAAAAGAAACGAACCGACTGAAAAAAATCATAGAGGAACATCAAAATGAAATCGTCTGCGCATGGAAGCACCAACAAGATAAGCGTTGAGAACATCACGCCCTTCGGCGTGTGGCTCAGCGATGGAAAAACTGAATATAACATTCCTTTTAGTGAATTCCCTTGCCTTAAAAATGCATCGGTTGAGGATCTGATGCATCCGGTTCTTTACCATGGAGTCCATCTTTGCTGGGAAAAACTGGATGTAGACATCGACCTGACATCACTAGATCATCTAGAAGATTTCCCGGTTTATTTTGGGCCGGAAAACACCTCATTAACCGCTGTGGCCGAAAAACCTGCAGAGTATAAGACGAAGAAAGACAGCGAATGAAACATACCGAATGGATTGCCATTTTAGATTACGGCTCACAGGTCACGCAGCTGATCGCCCGCCGCATCCGCGAACAAAAAGTTTACTGCGAAATTATCCGCTTCGACACACCTGCCGAAGAAATCGCCAAACGCGCACCGAAAGGTATCATCCTTTCCGGCGGCCCGTGCAGCGTACCGGACGACGACTCGCCCAAGTGCGACCCTGCCCTGTTTGACCTCGGCATTCCAATCCTTGGAATCTGCTACGGCATGCAGCTCACCGCCCACACCCTCGGCGGAGCAGTCGAACCGGGCCTCAAACGCGAATACGGCAAAGCCATGATTCAACTCACCGGCGAAAGCCCGCTTTTCCAAGGGTTGGAACCCGACCTACAGGTTTGGATGAGCCATGGCGACAAAGTGGAAGCCATGCCCGAAGGTTTCGAAGCCGTTGCCCAATCCGACAACTGCCCCTTCGCCGCCATACAGAACCTTGAGCGCAACCTCTTCGGCGTGCAGTTCCACCCCGAAGTGGTTCACACCCCGCAGGGCAAAGAGATGCTCTGGAACTTCGCCTTCAAAATCTGCGGATGCACCGGCGACTGGAAAATGAGCCAATTTATCGAAGAAAACATCGCCGCCATCCGCGCCAAAGTCGGCACCGACCACGTCTTGCTCGGCCTCTCCGGCGGAGTTGACTCCTCCGTCGTTGCCGCCCTGCTCCACAAAGCCATCGGCGACCAGCTTCACTGCGTCTATGTCGATAACGGCCTCATGCGCTACCGCGAGACCGAAGAGATCGAAAAGCTCTTCGGCGATGCCTTTGGAATCGACCTCACCGTCGCCCGCGAAGGCGACCTCTTCCTCGACGCACTCAAAGGGGTCTCCGACCCAGAGAAAAAACGCAAAATCATCGGCGGCCTCTTCATCGATGTCTTCGCCGATCGCGCGCGCAACTTTGCGGGCAAAGTGAAATACCTCGCGCAAGGGACTCTCTACCCCGACGTCATTGAATCGGTCTCCCCAATCGGCGGCCCGTCGGCCACCATCAAGAGCCACCACAATGTCGGTGGCCTGCCCGAAGACCTACAGTTCGACCTGATCGAACCACTGCGCGAGCTCTTCAAGGACGAAGTCCGCGAAGTCGGCCGCGAGCTTGGCCTTCCAAGTTACGTCGTCGACCGCCAGCCCTTCCCCGGCCCCGGCCTCGCCGTGCGCATCATCGGCGACATCACCCCCGAGCGCATTGAAGTCCTGCAACAGGCTGACCTGCGGGTTCGCGAAGAAATTTTGAAAATGGAAAACCATCTGGATGTCTGGCAGTACTTCGCGGTGTTGCTCCCCATCCAAACCGTCGGGGTTATGGGCGACAACCGCACCTACGAAAGCGTGGTTGCCGTCCGCGCGGTGGAAAGCCGCGACGGCATGACCGCCGACTGGTACAAACTGCCCTACGACGTCATGGACTCTATTTCCAACCGCATCATTAACGAAGTCAAAGGCGTCAACCGCGTCTGCTACGACATCTCCTCCAAACCGCCAAGCACCATCGAATGGGAGTAGGGAGAGAGAAAGATGAAGTATGAAATATGAAAGATGAATCGGAATAAAAACTGAACAAATTGTAATGAATAATAACGCAGACAACTATGACTTCAGAAAGCGGACGAAGGCGTTCGCTGTTGAAATTATTCATCTTTACGTATCTCTACCGAAAACTGACGAAGCGCAAGTATGTGGCAAACAAATGCTTCGGTCAGGAACATCCATTGCCGCCAACTTCAGAGAAGCCTATCGAGCCCGAAGCACGGCGGAATTTATTTCAAAACTCGGCATCTGTCTGCAGGAGGCTGACGAGACACAACTATGGCTCGAACTGCTCACAGAGGGATGCAAGATAACTAACGATAAAATTAACGACTTATGGAAAGAATGCGACGAACTGATTTCGATCCTAGTGTCGTGGGTAAAAAAATCTAAAGGAGAATAAATACCATTTTCATAGTTCATCTTTCATAATTCATACCTCTATAAAAATACCATCCTCTGTAAAAATACCATTTTCATAGTTCATATTTCATCTCTCATAAACCTATAGAAAAATACCATTTTCATAGTTCATATTTCATATTTCATAGTTCTGAGGAGCAAGCTATGGCGAAGCGACAAGACATCCACCACATTCTGATCATTGGATCCGGGCCGATTGTGATCGGTCAGGCCTGCGAGTTTGACTATTCTGGAACGCAGGCGTGTAAAGCGCTGCGCGAAGAGGGATACATCGTCACGCTGATCAACTCCAACCCGGCGACGATCATGACCGACCCGGCGACGGCCGATCACACCTACATCGAGCCGATCACGCCCGAAGCGGTCGAAAAGATCATCATCAAAGAAAAGCCCGATGCCATCCTGCCGACCCTCGGCGGACAGACCGCGCTCAACACCGCGATGAAGCTGGTTGAAAACGGAACCCTCGAAAAGTACGGCGTGGAAATGATCGGCGCGACCTACGACGCCATCATGCGCGGCGAAGAGCGCAACCTGTTCAAGCAGGTCATGGCTGAAGCGGGCATCGAAACCCTCAAAAGCTTCGAAGTCCACGACCTCAAAGAGGCCAAACGCGTCGCCAAAGAAGAACTCCCCTTCCCGATTATCGTGCGCCCCTCCTTCACCCTCGGCGGAACCGGCGGAGGGATCGCCGACAACATGGAAGAACTGATGGAGATCGCCGAAGGCGGGCTCAAGGCCAGTCTCACCACCGAAGTCCTGCTCGAAGAATCCGTCTTCGGATGGAAAGAATTTGAAATGGAAGTGATGCGCGACAAGGCCGATAACGCCGTCATCATCTGCGCCATCGAAAACATGGACCCAATGGGCATCCACACCGGCGACTCTATCACCGTCGCCCCAGCCCAAACCCTGACCGACCGCGAATACCAGATCATGCGCGATGCATCGCTCAAAGTGCTGCGTGTGATCGGCGTGGAAACCGGCGGCTCCAATGTTCAGTTCTGTATCGATCCCGATACCGGCCGCATGGCGATCATCGAAATGAACCCGCGCGTATCGCGCTCCTCCGCGCTGGCCTCCAAGGCGACCGGCTTCCCAATCGCCAAACTGGCCGCCAAGTTGGCCGTTGGGTATACGCTCGACGAACTCCCCAACGATATCACCAAAGAGACACCCGCCTGCTTTGAGCCGTCCATCGACTATATCGTCACAAAAATTCCGCGCTTCACCTTCGAAAAATTCCCGTCCGCCAACCCGAAACTCGGCGTCAGCATGAAATCGGTCGGCGAAACCATGGCGATTGGCCGCAACTTTAAAGAGTCGCTTCAGAAAGCGTTCCGAAGCTTGGAAGTCGGGGTCGACGGGCTCGACCTCAAGGCCGAAGCCCAACTCGACCCGGCTACGCTCGACACCTATCTGACCACCACCTGCACCGAGCGCACCATCGCAGTGAAGATGGCCTTCAAAAAAGGATATTCCCTCGAGAAGATCGCGGACATGACCAAAATGGATCCGTGGTTCCTCGATAACATTCTGCAGATTGTGGAAATCGAAAAAGACCTCATCGATGCCGCCGAACTGGATCACGACCTATTGAAGTACGCCAAGAAAAACGGCTTCTCCGACGACCAGATCGCCGCGCTGCGCGGTTGCAAAGGCGACGACATCCGCGCCCTGCGCAAAAAGCTGGATATTATCCCCGTCTTCAGTCTCGTTGACACCTGCGCGGGTGAGTTCGCGGCCTCCACGCCTTATTTCTACTCCTGCTACGGCGACCTCGACGAAACCCGCAAAACCGACAAGCAAAGCGTCATTGTTCTCGGCTCCGGACCCAATCGCATCGGCCAGGGAATCGAATTCGACTACTCCTGCGTGCACACCGTCAAAGCACTGCGCGAAATGGGCTACGAGGCCATCATGGTCAACTCCAACCCGGAAACCGTTTCAACCGACTACGACACCTCCGATAAGCTCTTCTTTGAACCGCTCACCTTCGAAGATGTGATGAACATCTACGAAGCGGAAAAACCGATCGGCATGATCGTTCAGATGGGCGGACAGACCCCGCTCAACCTCGCCGACCGCCTGCTCGCCGCCGGCGTTCCAATCCTTGGAACTTCGCCGAAAAGCATCGCCGCCGCCGAAGACCGCGAGCTCTTCCGCCAGCTGCTTGAAAAAGTGAACCTGAAATCACCGCAGTCCGCCACCGCCCGCACGATGAAAGAAGCCGAAGCAGCCGCCGATAAAATCGGCTTCCCGGTCATGATTCGCCCGTCGTTCGTACTCGGTGGCCGCGCCATGATGGTCGCCTACGAAGAAGAAGAGCTGGAGCCCTTTGTCAATGCCGCCTTTGCCGCCAGCCCGGATCATCCGGTGCTGATCGACCGCTTCCTCGAACACGCCATCGAAATTGATGTCGACCTCATCTGCGACGGAACCGACGTCTACGTCGGCGGCGTGATGGAACATGTGGAAGAAGCTGGAATTCACTCCGGCGACAGCGCCTGCTCGATTCCGCCCTACACCCTTTCCGACGACATGATCGAACGCGTCAAAGTGGCCTGCACCCAAATGGCGCTTGAACTAAACGTCAAAGGGCTGATGAATACGCAGCTCGCCGTCAAAAACGACGAGTTCTACATCATCGAAGTCAACCCGCGCGCCTCGCGCACCGTTCCGTATGTTTCCAAAGCGACCAACGTACCGCTGGCCAACATCGCCACGCAGGTCGCCATGGGCAAGACACTCAAGGAACTCGGTCTCGTCGGCTTTGAGCCGAAGATTGAATGGTTCGCCGTCAAAGAAGCCGTCTTCCCCTTCAACCGCTTCGCGGGCGTCGACCCGATCCTCGGCCCGGAAATGAAATCCACCGGCGAAGTGATGGGCATCGACAAAACCTTCGAACTCGCCTTCTGGAAAGCCGAACTGGCCGCCGGTCAGGTGCTGCCGACCGAAGGAACTGTATTTATCAGCTGCAAAGACCGCGATAAGGACTGGATCGCGGACACGGTCAAAGACCTGGCCAACCTGGGATTCAAATTCGTTGCGACCGAAGGAACCGCCGCCGCTCTGAAAAAAGAGGGAATCACGGCAACAATGGTCTGCAAACTGGATGAAGATGGCCCGAACGTGATCGACCTGATGAAAT
>Ga0307990_1001595_pt1 | contig 18937 bp, 15 predicted proteins | sample EllFjometagen129_FD_203168 | JGI IMG/M metagenome (GOLD analysis project Ga0307990, IMG submission 203168) | Marine microbial communities from Ellis Fjord, Antarctic Ocean - #129 | ecosystem: Environmental > Aquatic > Marine > Unclassified | place: Southern Ocean | collected 2014-10-08
AATCCAACCAGATTTTGCGCTAATAGCTTGTGTGATTCTATCAGCAAACGGTATTTTCTCTCAAAAAGAAAGGATTACCGTATTGCTAAAAGAATGTTCTTTTTCGCAAAAGCCTAACCTCCTAAAGTCTAACCTCCTAAAGCCTAACCTCCTAAACACCTGTGTGATGCCTGTGATCTTATTTTTCTTTCAGAAACCAACCAACGAGCAGTGCAGTTACTGCGGATACGCAGAAACCGGGTATCAACTCATAAAGATCAAAGATGCCGCCGCTGAGATATTTCCATCCAATCACGGTAATTCCTCCGGCGACCATTCCGGCAATCGCGCTGGTTGAATGCATGCGTTTCCAATACAAACTCAATATCAGAACCGGCCCAAACGCCGCACCAAAACCGGCCCAGGCGTATGAGACCAGATCCATCACACCGCGCGCACCGCTAAGCGCCATCCCGGCTGCAATCAGAGAGATCACCAACACGGCCATCCGGCCGACCTTAACCAGCTCGGGCTCACTGGCATCGCGTCTGACAAAGGTCCTGTAGATATCCTCTGTGATAACCGAGGTGCATACCAGGAGCTGTGAATCGGCGGTGCTCATGATGGCAGCCAGAATGGCGGCCAGGCATATACCGGCAAATACAGGATGGAAAGATCTTTGAATAAGCGCAATAAAGACCGTTTCGCCATCGGCAAGTCCCTCACCTCCAAAGGCGGCAATGCCGACCAGTCCCACACAGATAGCTCCTGCTATCGAGATTGAACTCCAGCCCAGCGCTATACGACGTGCAACCGGGATCTTCTTAACCGAGCTGATCGCCATAAAACGGGTCAGAATATGCGGCATCCCGAAATATCCAAGTCCCCACCCTACAGAGCTGACCACCGAGATCACCGAAAGGGTTTCACCACTGCCACCTCCTAACAGATTAAATGCATTGGGTGAATGCTGAAGAACAGAACTCCATGTGGATTCAATACCGCCGCAGTTTAAAACAGCCAGAACGGGAACCGCAACCAGAGCCAGAGCCATCAGAATGCCCTGCACGACATCGGTCCAGCAGACAGCTATGAAACCACCGACCATAGTATAAACAATGATCGCAGCCGCACCCACACAGACCGCCACGGGGTAGGAGATAGAGAAGATGCTGTTAAAGAGCTTACCTCCGGCCACCAGCCCGGCAGTTGTATATATCATAAAAAAGAAGAGGATAAATGCAGCTGTCAGCAAACGTAGAACCCTGCTTTTATCTTTAAATCTAAATTCAAAATAGTCGGATATAGTCAAAGCCCCCAGCTCTTCGCTGGCCCTGCGCAGAGGGGCGGCCACTATCAACCAGCATAGATAACTCCCGCATAAGAGACCAACTCCCAGCCATATCTCCGAAATACCGGCGGCAAACACTGCACCCGGCAGACCCATCAGCAGCCACCCGCTCATATCCGAGGCACCCGCACTGAGAGCCGTGACAAAGGCCCCCATCTTTCGGCCACCTAAAAGATAGTCACCAAGTGTGCTGGTGCGCAGATAGCCCAGCCAGCCGATTCCTATCATCCCTGCAATATAGATACAGAACAACAATCCAACAATAAATTCTTCACTCATGTTAGAGCAGCGGTGCTGCTATCTCCTTTATTTTACTGAATTTACCTAAAACCCGAAATCAAGCTGACCGGCGATCACCACCTTACGGCCGTTTTCTATTTTTGAATCGGATGTGTCGTATACGACAAACTTAACCGATGGAAATTGGCTGGAGAGCTCATCCCTGATATATTTTTCGACTGCTTTCACATTATCGAGATCATCATCTGAGAACCCGACACTGATTGAACGGTGGCCCAGTCCCTCTTCACTCTGCGACATCAGATTTGCCACATGTTCAACAAAATCGCGGATAGCAAACTGTTTGGGGTTCTCCAGAGAGGCCCCCTCCCCCGCCACATTATTGATCCATTTTTTAAAATTCGGGTTTGTTACAGCGTGATAGCGATTGAGAGAGAGGTAGTACTGCATAACTTCCTCGTCGGGTTCATCGCCCTTTTCTCCATCAAATGCAGCTCGGTAGCCACGCAGGTTGGCCAGCATGGTCTGGCGTTCCTGCGGGGTCAATGCCAAATCAATAAAGAGTTCCACAGCCGCTTTAATTGAGTCTGAAGCATGTCCGCGGGCGGTAACGATTGCGAAGAGACGTCCTTCGATCAGAGTCTCTTTCAAGCGGGTGTAAGAGGGGGCCGGCGGTTCATCCTGATTTAAGACCCGTTCAAGAGCGGCACGGGTATCCTTAAGAAAACTGCTTTCTTTATCCTCGGCATAATCCTGGAAATCTTTAAAAGCCAGATCCCAATCGCCCTGGGGAGGGCGATAGTTTATTGTATCTCCCCGGATAACCGCAAAAACTGCAGTAGAGACCGCGTGATCAACCCAATTGCCGTTTTCATCACGCTTTTCAAGGTAGATTCTGGTTGGCATATGCAGAATATTGTCATCCCAGTCAAAGATGAAATATTTAAGATCACGATCTGCAACACGTAGGTTAACACTTTTATACTGACTTTCCATGTCTACTTAAGTTAATATGAGAGCTGTTAAAAGTCAATTACCGATATGAAAGTTTATTTAGTGAACAACAATAAAAAAAAGACTGTATTGATTACGGGGAGTGCCAGAAGGGTGGGTGCTGTGATTGCTGAACACCTGGCTGCTGAGGGGTGGAATGTAGTTATACACTGTAACCGTTCGGTTGATAAAGCACAGGTGCTATGTCGTAGGCTGGAGGATACTTATTCGATTGAGGCATGCTATGTATGCGGTGACTTTTCAAAGGAGGTTACGGCCGGCAAGGTACTTGAGAGCACAATCGCTAAAGCAGGCAGAATTGATGCGCTAATCAATAATGCCTCCATCTATTCAATAAAACCGCTTAAAGAGGCCACCGCCGGCGACTGGGAATTTTTTCTGCAGATCAACACCCGGACACCCATCCAACTGACGGAGCTTTTTGCGGCACATCTGCGGGAATTAAAGCGTCCGGGCGCGGTGATCAACATGCTGGATCAGCGGATTATAAATCCGCAGAGTGAGGCCACCCCCTACCTTGTATCCAAACGTGAGTTGGCAGCATTCACTCTCTGCGCAGCAGCTGATTTTGCTCCCGATATCCGCGTTAATGCGGTAGCGCCGGGTTCGGTACTAACGGCGGAACTAGACGTTGAGAAAGAACCGGCCGGCGAATTCCTGCTGTCGCATAGACCGGACCCGCAGTGCGTGGCAGAGGCGATCTCATATTTACTCACAGCGAACTCAGTCACCGGTCAGACCATCTTTACAGACAGCGGACAGCATCTGTTATGAGTTAAAAGGTCCTTTAGGACAGAATGCCCCAATTTTTTTGGTTGTTTTTTCTGTACTCGTACACGTACTCGTATACTCAAATCTCTTTTCCCTCTATCCCCACGCCAGGTTTTGGAGATTCGCGTGTACGAGTACGTGTAAAAGTATGTGTTCCTTCGATACTTTCGCACTTTCGCACTCTAGTTGCTATTCTCTCAACTCCTGTCATAAAAAACAAGAAACTTAGGCGACTATTTTCATAAGTTGTTGATTAGAAGCAGCTAAAGTTGGCTTCGGAACAGCCGTAAACTCTCAACCTTTTGAGATGGAAAAGTAATATCAGCACTGTAGATCCCGATTTTATCGGGATTGTCCGGTTGGAAACCGGACCTACTTTTACGAACAATATCTGTACTCCCTTATTTACAAAACACGCAGTGTTTTTTTCTAAAGCTGCGGCGCTTAACACACAACGAAACATTTAGAGAATATAGGCCCGTACATCACAAGAGCTTATTTTGGTTGCGGCTGAAAGCAGCTTTAGAACTTTAGAACTTCTTAAACCACAATTCACAGAGCGCAGCGACTCCACTCCCGCCAGGTTGGGGCTGAGACCACCTGGAAAAGGTGCCAGTCGCCGAAGTTACCGGCAAAAAGAAGTCTTTCACAGCCATACTTATAGATATCGGGGTAGGTGCTGAAGATATACTCCATCGCTACAAACCCTTCCGGTTTCGCGATCAGCACATAGAGCTCCTGACCAAAGTAATCCTGTCTGAGTGTATTAACATGAAAATGCAGATTAGGAACCAGCCGTTGGCCGCGATAGTCCTGCAGGAGCGAGAGCCCGCTATAACCGGAAACAAAGACACGCCCGCTCTTTGTGCGTTCCGTAACATAATCCTCGACCTCACGACGGAGGTTGGTACGTTGCTCAGCAGATAATGAATTCGGGGAGTAGGGCACAAACACAGAACCAAGCCAAATCACCACAACGACAAAGATGACGCTGCTGCCAACAACCAGCGCACGGTTATCAAAAAAACGTACACAGAAGATCAGAACAAGCATCAGGACCGATAATAAAATCTCTGACGCACACCATTCAAGACCAATACAATTAAGGCCGTAGAGATAACCAAGGGCAGAGATAACGATTAACATGGAGAAGATCCGATTACCGGCAGGAGAAGCGACCTCCGGTGCACCTCTACGGCAGAAAACAATTCCAAGCTTAAGGTAGCCAATGATAACCACCCCCGGTGCCAGAATTGTTATCAGGAAAGGATAGCCCGACTGACGGGTATACGGAACAAGCGACCTCAGGAAAAAGGCGGGATCTCCCATGATCAGCCAATTAAGCAGCACCCAAGTTCCAAAACAGTATATAACCGGCAACCAGCCAATCAATGCAGCAGATGTAGTTCTTGCAAAATGCTCCCCTTTCCGGTGCCAGAACCAGATCAACGGAATGGCCAGTGCCAGCCAGATCCCCAGTGCAAAGAAGTGCACTCCGCTGACGGAGAGCATTGCGACACCGGCACCGGTCATGACAATATCACGCAAGCGCATCTGATCCGACCAGTCCAGCAAGCTTCCAAAGGCGATCGTAAAGAAAATAACCGGCAGCACGGTATTGACATTAAGCATAGCTGCGGGGATCACCGTCAAAGCCAGCACACAGATTCCAACTTGAGCTGAGAGAATGTGAATCAAGGCATGCGCACTGCTTTTGAGTGCCTCACGCACGCTCCACAACATCAGAAAAAACGCGAAGAAAAAGGCCAGATAACCTGCGGCTTTAGCCGGAAAAGCCCAGGCCAAAGGAAGATAAAAGAGGGTAGAGAGCGGACCAAACCAGCAGGAACCCGCCAGGGCCTGACGACCCTCGGTGGATCCTAGAACCAGCTCCTTGCAAATGCCGGCCAGGCGGCCGCCGGGTTCCCAGCCTTCGTTGGAAAAAGAGGCGACTGCCAATACCACCAAAGCCAGCACCACCGGCACAATGCCGCCGGTTATCAATCTGACCCATTTATACTCTTTACAACATTCATTCATAATTTTTCAGTCTATTGTTTACAGTTTTCAGTCGGCATTCCGCAATATTTACGCGACCTCTTCGAGAGGCACGTCCTACATTCTACAGGTTGCGGCACTGCATTTCCTGTCTTTACCGCATTGGCGAGAGAATCGACTGAATCGAGAGAATCGACTGAACCGAACCAGTGCGGATGTCGCCCTTCACCTTTCATCCTTCATCCTTCACCTTTGTCAGCCCATGCTGGGTTTTCTCCCATACAAAAGGGTCCCTGAAAAACTGTATCATGGCCCGCCAGCCACTGATGCTCATAAAAACCCAGTAAACCGGGGTGAAAAGCGCATACCAAAGCAGGGAGTCGCGCTCTCGTTTGTAGCAGCCCAGTAAAGTTACATAGACAAAAACAAAGTTACCGGCAAAAAGGCAGAATGCCCCGGCGGCAAATATTGGTCCAGGAAAGAGCATCGCCACCCCAACCGGCTTGAAGATAAACCAGACAACCGCCATAATCCAGAAGATTGGGTTGACCAGAACCGAGAATGTGACCCCTCCGATCAACAGGTGATAATGCAGATAGTTCACCAGGCCGATCTCCTTCAACAAAAGCACAGGGTGGCGCATATGCACGAACCAGGTTTGAATATAGCCTTTCTGCCAGCGGGTACGCTGCTTGATCCAGAAAGGCAGATGGCTGCAGGCCTCCTCCCATGTGGTTGTGGTAAGCATCTGCGTGGCATAGCCGGCCCGCACAAGACGCACGCCCAGATCACAGTCCTCAGTCACATTATAGGCATCCCAGCCCATCAGTTTCTGCAGGATACCGGTTTTAAAATGGTTAGAGGTGCCCCCCAGTGGAATTACCGCATTCAATGCCGCCAGTCCGGGCAGTTGCAGGTCAAACCAGGTGGAGTACTCAGCGGTGAACCAGCGGGTCAGAATATTCTGTTTGGGGTTATAGTAATTCAGACGGGACTGAATACAAACCACTTTCTCTTCCGATTTTTCAAAAGCCATGACCGCCTTCCTGAGCTGATCTTTCTCCGGCATATCCTCAGCATCATAGATAACCAGATATTTGCCTTTGGCAATGTTGAGTCCGATATTACATGCTTTTGGTTTAGTGCGGGGAAATGACTCGGGAATTTCAATAATTCTGAATCCCTGCGGCATATGCATGGCTTTAGCGGCATTAAGCGTAAGATCATCATCCTCTTCCAGCAGGAACTGAATATCCTTTTTATCGGCGGGATAATCCATGTCGGTCATGGCTTTGACCATTTGCGGCAGGACCTCGGGTTCTTTATACATCGGAATCAGGATGGTATAGATGGGCCACTCACGCGGTTCCTCGGCGGCAATATCTTCCGGACTGTAATTTATGGAGGCGTTGGGTGCAATGGAAGCGCGAATCACAATGAATTTGTAGATTGTCAACACCATATAAAAAATGGTGCAGAAGGCAATCAGCAACTGACCGGTTCGAAGCGGGGAAATTGCCAAAGACCCAACCAGCAGAAGAAACAGAGCCAGGACAACCCTTTTCTGCGCAGGTGTTATCGGCACCGAAGCGCTCCATTCAGGGTGCTTCGTTGAGAGCTCTAGCGGATCAACTGCTGCAATTTTTTTGCGCAACTCCCCCCCGTGGTCATTTTTGTCGGTCATTCATCACACTCCCCAATGTAATTCAGCAATACCAGATCTATTCAACTGTTTTTTAGTGTACCAAAATCCAGCGATGATTACAAATGAGCAAACATCGGCTAACGGGGTGCGATTTTTTTTGTTGAACTTTTATATATCAGTGGTTTACAGCACACTAAAGTGTGAACTACATACGGGTTTTCGCATGTAGGTCCAGATTTCATCGGGACTGTCCGGTTACAAACCGGACCTACTTCTGGACAACACCTAAGAACCTTCAACCCTTCAACGAATTCAACCCCTTCAACCTCTTCAACTGCTAGTACAGTATCACACCGACGTAAGAGACTGTATTGGGACCGTTATTGTATTTAAGCCCGCACTGTTCAGTCAATACGGTCACATCCACCCCGTATGCTTCGAGCGCACCAAAAGCGCGGTCAGGCATAGGACATGGTTCATTTTTGAGATAACTGCACTCTTTACAGAAAGTGCAGGCGCCGGCACTGAGAGTTAATTTTTGTGAAGCCTCCATCAGCGGATAGATCTCATCCACCAGTGCACGAAGCATAACATTATGTTTTTGTCCAGATTCGAGCATGCCCTCAATATCAAAACTGTCGGCTATGGTCCAGACACTTTGAACCACAAGAGCCTGATCAAACTTTTTTAAACGTGCGACCAGCTCTTCATATTTGCCGACCCCGGGAGGACAGGACCAGTTAGTATTAAATTTGCCACACTGATTTGTAGCACAAATCTCATAGAATTCTTTGTGTAATTCAAAATCTTTAACCGGAACAACTCCGTATTTTTCAAAACCATTATTTTTTAAAACTTCTTTTACTATATCATTCATGTTCGTATTTTTCATGTCTTTCGTGGTACAAATCTAAGACAGTTAAAGTGGTTGAAATTGTTAAACAGGTTGAACGGGGTTAGTCGTGTGGCCTATGGTAGCTAAGTGGTAAGTCGCGCACTCATAATGCAATAACGTAATTTCGGTGCGGCCTGGTCCATAATTAACAGCGCTTCTCCCTTTTAACCCTTTCAACCCTTTCAACCCTTTTAATATGTTCGAGCCAGGGTGTGCATGGATGAGTAATATAATCTTCCACCAACCTTGCCCCACTGGTCATTTTGAATATCATCTGTAACAGCAACCATCTGTTTTTTTACTGACTGAGCCCCGGCATTTCTGCCGATGGCTTTGAGGGCGCGAACTTTCATGCAGTCCCGGTAAAGATTTGGATTCTGACTATCCTGCTGCTGTTTGATGGATGCTACCACGTTTCTGCCAAGAGCGGATATCTCAGGGAAATCGCTGCCGGCGGTTACAAGGACATATCCGGCCAAAGCGCTGATTGTATCGGAGCTACGCCCCGATCTTATATTATAGTCCATTTGTTTTCCCGAAGAGGCTATATCGCGGAGCCAACGCAGCCCTTTACGCATGCAGACATCCGCATTCACAATACCGTTTTTCTTTGCAGAGGAGAGAGCCTGAACCTGCCAGGCGGTAATGGCCTGACTGCCCTCTGACCCGGTGGCATAACCCCATGATCCGTCAACTGCCTGACGGGAGTGTATGAAATCAACAGCATTGTTTAAGGTCTCTATTGCAGAAACGCTGCTGCCGGTTTCGGCAAGCACAAAAGTGACAATTGCCTGATTATAGAAGAGTTCTCTTCCCTCGCCCCCGAAAGATCCGTTGGTTTGCTGCTTTGAAATCAGGTAACGTCGAGCCTGTTGGACCGCATCGCTGTAATCTCCACCGGAACGATACAGCGCCAGAGCGGAGAGGGCGGTCAGCGAGGGGCAGTAGGAATTTGCCCCGCCATGCCGGGCGGGGTTCCATGAACCATCCTGTTCCTGAGAGTCAGCCAGCCACTGCTCATCACTCAAAACACAATTTGCGCTACTGTCTGAAGCGGGATAGAGAAAACGCAAAGCTAAAACAATGAAAACAACTACTGCTGCTGCCAGCGCACCGAACCAAGGTCTGAATGCGTAACTGCACAGATGATCTCTTCGACAACGAGACTCAAGCTCAACCCTTTTCAAGATGAGCGAAGTCAAGCCCTTTGAAGGCTCAATTTCACTCATCTCAGAGAGCCTCTCTGTCAAAACTCTGAAAGCCTGCGCTTCTGAGGAAGAGGCAAGCTCATCTATATGACGGCAGACATTCATTTTTCCTCCAATATTCCTCTAAGTTTTCTGAGTGCATTAAACATCCGTGACTTCACCGTACCCTGCGGGATTTTCAGAACTTCTGCAATCTCACCGTAGGGCAACCCCTGAAATACACCCAGCTCAACAACCATGCGCATATCATCGGATAGCTTTTCCAGGGCACCGGTAATATCCAGGCGTGCATCACTTACTGAAGTCTTCGATCTGGAAGTCCTGACCACCTCCTCAGCAAACTCCCGCTTCAGATGCTGAACACGTTTACGTTTACGTAACTCATCGATCCAGACCTGCCTGGCCATTAAAAAAAGAAAGGTTGTGAGTTTGGCGCTCCGCTTATATTTTAACCGGTAACGATAGAGTCTGAGAAATGTCTGTTGTACCAGATCTTCGTTACCATATTGAACGCTACAACGATAAAAGAAGTTCAATATTTTTTTCTGATGGCGTTTGACAAGCTCCTCAAAAGCAAACCGGTCATCAACATCCCGAACCCGCTCCATTAAAAACTCATCCTCTGAAAGATGTAAATTCAAAAAAAATCCTACCTGTTTATAACAATTTCAATCAGAGGTTCAAAACAACGAAAAACCCATGAACTTTGCTCAAGTCGGCTGACTCTATCCTGATTTGGCTGCATATAGCAGACGATGCAGATCACCATAATCATGCTCAAGGCCTTGATCATCCCCAGCAGACCACCCAAAAATATATCCAGTTTGTGATTAACCGTAACTTTTAAACAATACTCGCAAAATTTATCAACAACAATCCATAAAAAGAAACAAATTATAACAATCAGCGTAAAGAGAATGAATTTGGAAGGAATAATATTGCCACGTATACCCTCAATTGTTTTTGTCAAGGCACCAAAATAACGAAAACTGAGCAACCCGGCGGTCATTGCTGCAACCAGCCCGATGACGCGGCTGAGTTCTCCTGAAAACCCGCGACGAACGGCCCGATATATCACAAATATAAATATGCCCGCCATACACATATCGAACCCACCTGCTAACCGTATAAAGTCAAGCGGATGCGAACTGTTTAGCGGCAACAAATCTGATATGGCCGTCATATATTTTAACATCAGGCTAACTCTCTGGCAGAGCCCTCACCCACTTCTCGTATTCAGCCCTGCCTTTATCATTTGTTTTTAGGAGCGACAGATAAAAATAACCATACTCCCTTGCTTCAGGGAATCTGGTTTGTTCATAAAGTATACGGGTCATCAGGTCGTAGTACGAGGAGTAGCGCGGATTGCGCGCAATCGCCTTATCAAGTAGTCTAGCTGCATTTGAGTAACGCTTCAATTCCATTGAGATGGTTACTGCCCTTATATAGCTGTCCTGATGATCCGGATTGATTGCAATTGCTTCTTTGAATGCCGCCAGTGCCTCCAGCGATTTTTTCATTTTCTGGTAGGCCATGGCCTTGCCATAAGCGGCGCTAAAGGCCAACGGATCGGCTTTCAATGCGGCATCATACTCTTTAATCGCATCACTGTACTTTTTCTGTGCCTGAAAAACGACCCCTTTGCCAAGATGTTCTGATGCCGCCACCGCATCACGAGTCAGCACTGGTTTTTTGATAGTGCGTTCTACATTGTTACGTAAGCGCTCAATATGTTTTTTTGCTTTATCAAAATGCGTATCATCTTGGTTTGCCAGTTGTGCATACTGTACAAAACAATCAAGTGCTTCCTGATTAAATTTAAATTTATCCCTATATAAACTGCCAAGATTATATAATGCGGGCGCATAGCTGCGGTCAGATTGCATAGCCTGGATGAGATAGAGTCGAGCGAGTCCGTCATTCCTCAGACCGCTTTCCACGAGTGCCATAGATGTATACAGAACTGCTTTCTTACGGGGGTCATCAACCAGCTTTAATGCCATCCCAAATCCCTTGCGGGCATCCTCAAGATCATTCTTGTAGTACGCAATCTGTCCAAGGCAGGTTAAGGCTTCATAATGGGAAGGGTTAAGATTGACAGTTTTTTCAAGGGCATCCAAAGCCTTTTCCATATCGCCCTGGTATAAATGCGACAAACCTAATGTATAAAAGAGGGCAGTTGAATCCTTAATCTCCACGGCAGCGCTGGTCAGGCGTTCGATCGCTTCAGAGTAATCTTTTTTGCCAAACGCAGAAATACCGCTCTTCATTTCATTCTCAGGTGAATCCGGGCTGCATCCGCTAAAGAAGCACCCCAGCGCCGTAACAAAAACTAATATATATAATCTAGTCATAAACTGAAAACCTCACCGTATTTTCCCAAACGTATCGTCTGTAAAGAAAGATCGCAACTATCATGCCAATTCATTACTGAAAACTTAAAATCCATTTAAAAAAGAGTCAGAGCAAATATGTTACCTATCAGAATAAAGTTATAATACTACCCGAATTAACGCAAGTAAAGTAAAAGCACTACCTTATGCTTGAAATTTTTGAGAGTATAAATTCGAACTTGTAGCTTCTGTTGGCATTAAGTTGATATTTAGGCCATGCTTTGGCGCCCCAGCTGTTCTCTCCTGCAACGCCCATCTGACCGTAATCAAGCTGAACTGCCCAGTTACCGCAGGGATTCAGTTCCCAGGGATGGCTGCGGCTGGAGAGTTCCATGATTGTATATGGCAGGATACTGAAGTTAATCTTCGGATCGGCATCAACCCGGATCCCGTTACCCTCTTTATCGGTGAACTTGACCCAGAATACATCCATGCGGTTACCGCACTCCTGTGGTTTGACATATGGAAAGAAGAGATCTGCAGCGGGCAGTGAGTATTTTCCATAAAAAGATGCCCGCTTGCGATCGCAGTAGTTCTCACCCGGACCGCGTCCCAGCCATGTAACCTGATCCAATACGGGAGCTATCTGCATTTTCATACCGATGCGTGGAACCGGAGGCAGATTCCTGCCTTTCGGAGACAGCTCAAACATAACCCGTATCTGACCACTCTCTTCAAATGAGTAACGGATCAAACCACTGGTTTGCTGAGCATCCGGCACAGCAAAAGTCACCTCAATCAACTGATGACCATCCACGCCATCTTTAATATTCACATCCCGCACAACGCGGTTCTTTGCCGCATCTTTCCAGCAGCCATGCCGTTTTATCATCCTGTTACCACAATCGTTATCGGTCGGAGCACGCCAGAACTCAGGCTCAAGCGGGGTCATCAGCTGCTCGGAGCCATCAACCTGCCAGGAGATCAGCGATCCGTCAATCTTGCTGACAACTGCCTTGAAGCCCTCACTGACGGCCTCAACCACATCAGCACTCTCCGACAGAACCAGATCTGATGCAGATTTACCGGTCGACCAGACGGAGCGAATATCCAGCGGTACAAGCACCTGATCGCGGGCGACAACATAACCCTTTTCAGCCCATGCATTGTCTTTTTTCAGCACAAAATCAAAGATCCAGCCGGCGACCTTCGGTTTAATACTGGCCACCCGCATCAAGTCAACCGGAAGCGAGACCACCTGCTGCCCCTGAGGAGGAAGATCCAGCTCTCCCAGCGAACCTCTGGTAACAACCACACCATCCTCTTCATAACGCCACCGACACTCATACTGCTTCAAGTTAGTAAAGAAGGACTCGTTCTTAACAAGAAAACGACCCTTTCTCCAGTCAGAGTTCTCTACCGAAACCGTCTGATAGCAATAACTGACCTCGGCCACCTGTGGACTGATCCTGCGGTCCGGTTGTACTAGGCCATTGCAGCAGAAGTTATTATTGTTCGGAAAATCGCCGAAATCTCCACCGTAGGCCCAGAAATAATCTGGTTCCCCGTGACGCAGCTTCTCTTGTGGAATCTTCCTACGCAGTCCCTGATCCACGAAATCCCAGATAAAGCCCCCCTGTAAATTATCATATTGATTAATCACATCCCAGTAATCGGATATATTGCCGCTGGAATTACCCATCGCATGTGAGTATTCACACAGAATTGCGGGAATCTTCCTGGTGCGATCCTTCCCATATGTTTCCAGAGCGGAGACCCGCATATACATCTTGTCCTCAAGATCCCGCGGTCCATTACGCTGATTCAAGATCCTGCGACCGGGATCACGGGCTGCTATCATATTATAGGCCTGCTCAAAAAAATCGGAGTTGACATTGTTCTCATTTCCGAGGGACCAGATCACAACTGAAGGGTGGTTCTTATCCCGCTCAAACATGCCCAGCTCACGATCCAGTGCCGCGGCACGGAAGACAGGGTCTACGACCGGATTGCGAACGTTGCCGCCAAGCCCATGCGTCTCAAGGTTGGCTTCGTCGATAACATACAGGCCATACTTGTCACAAAGGTCATACCAACGCGGATCATTGGGATAATGACAGGTCCGAACCGCATTGATATTCAGGCGTTTCATCAAAACCACATCCTGCAGCATGCGTTCATATGAAACGGCATAACCGCTATCCGTATCCATCTCATGTCGGTTGACCCCTTTAAAAAGGATCGGCTGCCCGTTGATAAGTATCTGGCTACGTACCAGTTCAACTGTTCTGAAGCCCACCATCTGCGGAACTGATTCAATTGTGCGGCCCTTTTTATCTTTCAAGGTCAAGATCAACTTATATAGGTTAGGCTTCTCCGCCGACCACAGCCTCGGCGACTCAACCTGCATATCCAGTTCAATTCTGCCGCTCCTGACAACTGCTTTGACCGTCGCCTTGCGTCGCCAGCCAAAACCCTGCGGATAGAGCTCAGCCTCAACCCTCTGACCGGCAACGGCACCATCTATATCAGCTTCAACCTTGAGATTCCAATCACCGGCATACTCGCCGTTAAAAAGTGGAAGAGTGCGCGCAAAGTAGTCTTTTATATGACTGCGGGGAACCGCCCAGAGGTAAACCGGCCGGTATAAACCCGACAAACGCCAGAAATCCTGATCTTCCATATAAGATCCATCGCTGAGCCGATAAACCGCCGCCGACAGGGTATTGTGTCCCTTGAGTAAATACGGAGTGATATCAAATTCCGCCCCCTGACGTCCATCCTCGGCATAGCCTACGCGCTTACCGTTAACCCAGAGGTACATCGCCGAGGCAAAACCATCAAACCGCAGATAGATTTTGCGGCCGATCCATTTTTCAGGCAGCACAAATGATCTGCGATAAGAGCTGACCGCATTACGCTCGTTAAATGTGGTGTATTTTTTATCAGGCTCGCGCATCACATATGGCGGATCAACTTTGAAGTAATAGCCAATATTTCGATAGAGCGGTGTTCCATAACCCTGCAGTTCAACACAGCCGGGCACATCAATCTCACGCCAGCGATCAACCGAATACCAGTTCTGACAGAAATCCCTCTTGCGCTTATCAGGATGATCCACCCACTCATACTTCCAGCTGCCGTTGAGCGACATATACCAGGGGGAATCCTCATAACTCTTAGCTTTGCGTGCCTTTCTGGCACTGTCGTAGACCATCATTGTTGCGGTTGAGGGCTCTGCCCCAACCCGGAAAACCCGCGGATTCTCCCAATCCGGCAGGCTTTCATAGCTCTCCGGTTTATAAACAACTGCAGGTTTAACCCCCTTGCCATTGAAAACAAAAGCTGTATTAATCCAGCAGCCAACTGTATCCGGATCACCCTCTACCACCAGCCGCACCAGAGCAACCCCCTCCAGATCAATATCAAAGGCCTTCGGACTCTGCCCCACTGCAATCCCGCCACTCGACCATAACACTCTGGAATCTCCATAAATATGGAAAAATGCGCCACCCGGATGGGTGTCATCAACCCCCACCAAACCCTTAATTCGCCCGGCCACACCACGCAGCAGACAGATATCAGACCCGGCCTGAACAACAATGCCATCCTTATACAGCTTTCCGGCAATCTTGATATCAGCTCCAGCGTGCGTTTTACCGACACTCAGCAGATCATCACCGCTCTTCATCCTGACAGGATCAAGCTTAGAGATAAAAATATCTTCAGCCGACAGATAAAAAACCGCGACAACAGATAAAACCATGGATAATAAAAGGGATTTGCTCATTTCGACTCCAGAAAATTCAATTAACATTCAAACAGAAGCAATTGTACTACAGATCATTGCCCTTGCAAACCCAGAAAAGAGAGCGGATTTTGCTCTGTATTTTTTTTAACAACCGCTTCGCTCAAGGTAAGCAAGGCAAGTAAGTGGTTTGCTCTGTTTTTATCTCCCGCATCAGTCTTCGCCCCGCAAGTGCGGGGAGCTACGCCCTGACAGGGAAGGCGCAAAGACGCAAAGAGGATTATTCGCAGTTTTTTTATCCACAGATTTTCAAGATTAAACAAGATTAAGAAAATTCTGATAGTGCTGGTTGCTTTTCTCTGTGTGCTCTGTGAACTCATTGTGAATAATCTTGTTTAATCTTGAAATATTTCTAGCTTGAGCCCATTCGGCAAGCTCAGCACATGTCAGGGAGAGAGACACATTCCACAACTGAATATTCCTTTATGGTGTAGAGCGTGCCTCTCCCGCGTGCCGGCCCTGAGCTTGTCGAAGGGGCGGGAGGGCGCGTCAAGCTAAGCGTCATTCATGCGAAAACCGACCAAAATCACCGTGGCGGGGTCAAGGCCCCCGCCCTACAGATTTACAGAGATCAAAGCCTTTGCTGTAGCTGAGGTCCTTGCTTGTCAAGCCGTAGCCCCGCTTTACGGGGCGAAGACTGATGCGGGGAAAACAATTAGCGTAGCAATTGCTTTTCGTATTTAACTCCCGATCCAATGATTATATATCGCACGCGCGTTTTGGGGTGCTTTGTTTAGTTGACGTTTTTAGTGATGAATGTGCTAGCATTAATTAAAGGAACATAATTATGATGTTCGCCTTCTGTCTGAACATATTCGCAATAGGGAGCGTTTGGCTGATGAGCAAGTGGTTGATCTGGGTAAAAAGAGTACAGCACGAATCCAGAAGGTTAGTTAAACCCTTCACCGAAGGGCAAGACAAACATGAATATGTTGTCGCAGAAGGTCGAATCCCGTAGGTCCGGTTTCCAACCGGACAGTCCGGTTGGAAACCGGACCTACTTTAAAAATAATATCTATACACCTTTTTCCAAAACGCGTAGCGTTTTTTTCTAAGTGATGTTTATTGCAAGATTATCAATGAATGTGAACAGAAAACGCATATCACTCAAATCTCCTTTGGTTACGGCTTCGCTGCATTAGTGTTTTCGTCAGATCCAGATCATCCCCCATCGTCTTCTGCAGTTCAAAGAACTCATCACACAGCTGCTTAATCTTCTGAGCGTACTCGGGATTATCAATCAGATCATTCATCTCCATTGGGTCGCGTTTCAAATTAAAGAGACGCATCTTCTTTGCAGCGGTGGGATAGAAAATCAGCTTCCAATCGCCCTTCCTTATCATGCGTTGCCTGTTAATATATTTTCCGTATATGCTCGCATAGTGCTCTCCGCTCCCACCGTGCAGCAAAGGCAGCAGACTCTTGAACTCAACCTGCTTCGGCTTCTCAACTCCGGCAAGTTCAAGTGCTGTTGCCATTGCATCCTGCAGGTAAATCGGGGTATCGATGCGTTTATTGCCAGTTGTGCCGGGTCCAACAATAATGAATGGAGGCCGCATTGAGTGCTCATACATATTCTGCTTGCCGACCAGTCCATGATGACCGACTGCCAGCCCGTGATCAGCGGTAAAGATAATAACGGTATTGTCCATCCGCCCACTCTTCTCCAGTGCATCCAGCATCCGTCCAATGTGATGATCCATGTATGTAATGGACGAGTAATACTCCTGCCGGTTGACTTTCACAGCAAACTCGGTGCGCGGATATGGCATAAGAACCTCATCACGCAGTTTTTTACCGCAGATAGCTTCGGCATAAGGATATTCCGGCAAAAAATTCTCGGGCACCTTGATTGAATTCAGAGGATACATATCAACATACTCTTTAGGTGACTGACGGGGATCATGCGGAGCATTGAACGCCAGATACATAAAGAACGGCTTTTCATCCTTCTTTACCTGTTCAAAAAATTCGAGGGTGTTGTCGGCAACCACCTGAGTCCAATGCGTACCGCCCTTCCAGAATCCATTGTACTTTGTATCCCATGGCTTCCATCCGTTCTTATAATCCTCTTGATTTTCAGGACGATTATACCCCTGCTTTGTCTGGTTCGGCATACCGGGTCGGACATCCTTAACGACATCAAACCGGGGCTTGCCGGGCACATGCCACTTGCCCGTCATATATGTTGTATACCCGGCATCGCGCATCATTTCAGACCAATGCGGAAACTTTTTGACACCCTGTTGTGCACGGTTTATAAAACAGCCGGAGTTCAGCATTGCCCGACTCGCCATGCAGACCGCTCCGTTCCATGCACCCATATTGTAGCAATGGGTAAAAGAGACTCCACGCTCAACCAGCCGATCCAAATTTGGTGTTTTGATCTCGGTCAAACCATATGCACCAATTGCTTCATAGGTCTGATCATCCGCAAATATAAACATCACATTGGGCTTATCTGCGCTATATGCTTTCAGCTGCGCACCTACAATCACAACACCCATGAGAGCGCATTTCACAAACAGTTTTGTTATCAAGCCGATATACTTTTTTAGTATTAAAGCAGTCATAATATTTCTCCTTTTTTTTATGTCTGATATTGGTATCATATTAAGGCACTAACTGCAACCTCATACAAAACCGGGCGCAATTCCATTATTTACGCTGCAGGCGATAGAACTCCGCTTTAGATGCTGAGTCAACCGGAGACATATACTCACTCTGGTTAATCAGTGAAGCACGCGGCAGCCACGAGTTCTGCAGGAGATTTGTTTTGCTCTCCAATGTATACTCAATGCCGGAAAGAAGATCAAAAAACAGCAGGCAGCTGCCAGCGGACAAACCAAATGAATTAATCCGAATATCCGGTTGTGATATAGACGCCGTCCCCGGTGACGGCACTCCATCCAACCATGAAGCAGGGTCAGCTGCCGCGGCACCGGGCTCAACACGATGGAGAGCATAGCCTAATCCATCGGGAGGAACCATCCACGGGTCATCATCATAGAAATTGAGTTCATCAATAATTATCCAGGAGATATCTTCATCCACCGCATCTGAAGCCTGCGGTTTTTCGAGTGTAATACGTCCCCCTTGATTAGAGAGTTTGCCATCATAGGGGCCAAACAAAGCAACAGTACCAGAAAGATTGTAACGGGCGGAAAAAGCGTTGGACAGCTGTACGTCCAACGGGTCAAATGGCAGAAGGAGAATACGCGCCTCTGCAGGCAGCACGGTATAATCAGGAAAGGTATAACTCACATCGCCACTAACCCGCCAGCGTCCAACCAAATCGCCTTCATTCATACTCCAAAGCAAAGCAGCTGTTGAAGCCGGGTTGTAAATTTCAATAAACTCGTAGTCGGTATTCTCGCCTGTTCCATCATCTTCCAAGGGATGATACATGACCTCCGAGATAACTGGCTGCTGCTCCCCCAGCTGGTTAATTGCATTTCTAGTTGGAGCTGTTGCTATCCAACAACTTTCTCCATCAGGATAACGCCCGATACTTGCCCCATTCCCCTGCCCCTTGAAACGAATTGCATCGACCACCCGCAACAATATGCCACCGGGCGCATAGGAAAGCAGAATCTGTTCACCCGCTTTATTAATGCCAAATCCTGCGGTAATGGGATCATGAAAACCAGAAATTTCATCAAAGACAATAAAAGAGCGAGGATTAAGCTGCTGTC
>Ga0307990_1001596_pt1 | contig 18931 bp, 24 predicted proteins | sample EllFjometagen129_FD_203168 | JGI IMG/M metagenome (GOLD analysis project Ga0307990, IMG submission 203168) | Marine microbial communities from Ellis Fjord, Antarctic Ocean - #129 | ecosystem: Environmental > Aquatic > Marine > Unclassified | place: Southern Ocean | collected 2014-10-08
CAGCAGCCTGCGCTAATTGTTGTTTCTCTTCTTCACTTCTAATTAAGTTGGGATCAATCCCTAAAAGGTTACCTATAACAGATGGTATGTTTTCCACCTTAGCTGTTGCCATGAAAGCTTCAGGACCAACAAGACCAATGGACATCTGTCCCCAGTTATTGATGGCTTCTACTTCTTTCATAGCCTGAGCCTGAGCAAGTGCGCCAATGATCTGAACATCTACTGTCCCACCATTCAACGGTACTTCCTCAATTACACCTTTGCTGACCAATATATCAAGCATTCTCTTAAACAAGGGTCTGATAAATTCCTGATGGAGTCGTCCAAAAGGAGATCCAATGGCCTCTTGTAGTTCTTGCGAACGGACCACCCATTCAGTTGCACTACGTACTGCCCCTTGGTCGGGAATACTTCTATCGAACATTGCGTCTTTAATGGATTGCTGTAAGTCCTTCTGTATGATTTGTGAGTAATTGAGATCTCCTCCAACGTCCAATCTTTGAAGGTCGGCTCCTTGCGCTCCTCCTGTAGACATAACTGGAATAACAGCCCCTGGTTGGATTCTGATAGCGTTACCATTCATAACTCCATTATTACGAGCCATCCACACACCAGCGATAGCGAGAGATGCGTTCTGCAATTCAAGCTTCTTGGCCATGTTGGCTGTTTTTGCATCTGGTAGAGCATTCAGTACAGGACCACGGCCGTAGGTTTCCCCAGCACATTTAACCCACCGGGAGATAATCCAAGGGTTAGTCTCATACTTACGTTCTACTGCAAGTTTCGGTTCATTATTTAGTTTATCGAGGATGATGGAATATCTCCACACGTCATCTTTATCATCATAATATGTAGACTCAGAGATGGCTACCTGTTTAGAGGGATCCTCTATCAGGAGTTTTCTGAAGTCATCATCCATCTCCATGTCAGGCCACATCTGTGGAATAGTCCTGGCAGGTTTAGAATACTTCCTGAAGATAGCGCCAATAGTAGAATCTGGACCTTCTTCCAAAGCAATCTCTGAAATAGGAACAGCTACAAACTTAAAAGGATTAATATCATTCCCCTCAAGAATTAGCATAGCTGCCGTGCCAATGATTAGGTCCAGGTAGAACTCACCTGCTACCACGTCAAAGTTGGAAGGCTGCATTGCTGCAAATACAGCATCTGTAATAAAGTCTAATTTCTTAGCTGCATCTTCCCTACCCTCTGTTAAGAAGGGACCAGGAGTAAGCTTAGCCCATTTGGTAAAGGGCGGTGTTATTGTAGACTGAAGCGTACCAGCCAATTTAACTGTGGATCTCTGCAAGGTTGAATCATATACCGTAGCATTCTTGATTGTACCTTGTGTACCACGGCTTGTTTGTCTCTGTGGGAGGGCCAATGAATAAGCATCGTCATACATTGAGTCCCAAACCTTTTTATCCACCCAAACCTGCTGAGACCTTTTGAGTAGAGCTGCTGCATTCATTGAAGGCATATTATTCTCCTAATTTATTCTTTATCGTCTCATCTGTACCCAGTACCTGGGAGAACAGAGTCTGTGATTGGGAGCCTCTTGAAGCTACCTTCTGACGAGCTTTAAGCTGTGCAGCCTGTGCTTTCTCCTGAGCTGCTATCTTCTTATCCTGTGCCTCAATACGTGCATCCTGTGCACTTGTGTCAGGAGCGCCTCCGCCACCAAATAATCCACCCATATTAAATCTCCTCACCCCCTATGGAAAGGAGATGTTTATATAATTGTTTGGGAGTGAAGACCGTTGGCCTATTTATCCCTAATGATTTCTTAACAATACTTGCACAATTAAGATGCATGAATGGGTTCATTCTTTTAAATGGATCTACATCCATGCTAATCTTAATTATTCTATAGTCTTTATCCATCTTATACCTCTCAATAATATCATCGATTGGTATAAGATAGGTCCTTGTATCGATGTAGTTTGTTAGCTGTTCCAGAGCCATGAAGCAATCATACTCTCCAATCACCTGGTGTTCCACTGTAAAGCAGTGAGACAGTTGTGTATCAAGTTTACTAAGATACCATGGTAGTTGAACAGCTTGTGTGAAGAAACAATAGAATGTCCTTTTCATATTACTTCCCAATCGTTGTTCATCACAAAGCCTTCACCCATTGAGCTATTACGTTTCCCAGCGACCAGGCTAAAGTGTTCCCCCCCGCCAGACAGCAAATAGCCAAGAGCATCTGCCACATCTGAATGGGGATGGTCCTTACAAGGAGAATCATCATATCTTAATTCTCCTGCAACATTCAATCTTTTATAGCACCACCGCTCCGTCAAGGCATCAATCAACACTTGGCACTTAGGATTAACCAGGAATGCTGGCCGTCCCTCTGAGTATCTAAGCATTGGTGTTCTAATGCACTCTATACGAATGTCTATCTTGTTTGAAGGTGCTGGTAAAGCATGAAGTCCTTTGACTCTTAAATGCTCAAAATAACTCTTCATACTTACACCATCTCTCTGTAATCCTGCTGGATCACCCCATATTTGAATGTCGGTGCATCCCTGAAAGTCCTTCTTGATAGTAGTGAGTAGCTGATCTGCAAACTGGAGCAGACCCATATTACCACAGGCAAGCTCTTTCAGTATGATCCATCTGTTATGAACCGGATCAAGCTGTCCGAAGACTGCTGCCGGATTCAAAGTTCCTGCCCCGAAGTCAATACCACATTGAAGTGTTAGACCTGGGTTGTAGGCAGTATCAGAACTGATCATAGTATTACCATCGAACTCAGGGATTACAGCCTGATCACTTGTAAGTGCACCGTTTTTTCCTTGGACATAGATCTGTATATAACTCTTATCTTTACCCTGAACCAGTGCGGAATAATAGCCCCCTGCTTTAAGGGGATCCCCTGTTGGTTCAATTGATCTTGATACTGGAAGATAAGGTAGATTCTCTGCCTTTTGGTTGACCGCCCAATCACAACCACCACCATAATGTATATACTCAGGGTTGGTAATTGTAAGAGGCCATCTTGGCTCTAATGATGTCCAGCCTTCTTCCGTCTTTTGCATCTCCAATACTCCAGGAGGCTGCCTATAGAAGGACCAATTATTAGGTGTATCCTTCTCAAGCTTATCCAGCCAATGTCCTGAGGTATAAGGGTTGGTATCCATTATGATACCATACCAGGTTGGCATAATTCCACCCTGTTTAATGGAGGGGTAACGCCCTACACGAGCAGTCGCCATATCCACAATCTCTTTATTGATTTCTTTTGCTTCATTAAACCATATCAATGTTCCTTCCCATGAGAGAAGCTTACTGGCATCCTGAGGACCATCCAGGCCGGTGAACTCTACGAGGAGATCCAGCCCAGGTGTTCCATCTTTATGAGGCGGTACTTTGATGCGATGAGTTAACGCTGTGTTATTAAATTTACCCAAAGTTTCAGGATACATACCCAGCCAAGTTTTAAGGGTTGTTTTCCTCAATTCTGGCTGGGTGTTCCTGACTACAAGGGCTTTGAAATATCTTACATTATCAATAGGGGAGGGCTCCTGCATAAAAGCTCTACGTACAATTTCACCACATCCCACGCCCGTGCTCTTTCCTGATCCTACAGGTCCTACCACAATTCGAACAGGCTTATCATCATTCATGAAGTCCCATATCGTTTTATGATAAGATAAGTCAAGCTGTGTTATTCCCATATTATTTATCCGTGGTTTCTATTAGGGTTAAGGTATATGCAAACATTATCCTCCTACGTTCCACTGGGGTTAGCATCACCCAAGCAAGACCAAGAAGGATCCCCGAGTTACCCCCAATGTAATTAGGGTGAAGAGGGTTGATTGCATTTAAAGCATTCTGCTGTTCTTTGGAGTCATCAGAGAACTGTCTCTTCTTGAGCATATCTCTACCAATAGAATCATACCACCTTTCTGCATCTTCCATGAGGTGACCAGCTTCCATCTCTCCAAAGATCTTATAGTCATTCTTCTCTCTGTGCTTATTTTTTATCGACATCTTCATCCTCCGCATCCCGAGGAGGGGTGATTGTTAAGCCTTGAAAACCTGTTAAGGTCTCTCCATTGCTGGTTACATCAAGCTTAGATTTTTCACCGAACTTCTCTGGATTATTGTATTTCATTACATCTGTTCTGGTTTTAATTCTAAGGGAAGCTCTGGATACTGCAGAAGCATTAGGGTATTCCCTACCTGTCTCAGGATCTATCAAGGTATCCCGCCTGGCATCATCAGCTATCTCTATGATCTCTTCTTCATACTTCTCTGTTCTTGCTATAGCTGCTTCCTCTACTAAAGCCTTTAACTCTGGTGTCTTCTGTTCCCATCTATAGAAGGTCATCCTACCGATACCTATTTTAACAGCTATCTCATTCTTAAGGTAACCTTGATCTATATACCTTCCTATCCTCTTCATTAATAGTGGAGTTAATACCACCGTCTTCTTAGCCATGTTGATCCTCCTACTATTGATTTAATATATATAAACGTTTTCTCTCTACTTTGTTTGTTTTTAAGGTGTTTATGAAACAAAAAAAACCGGAAACCCACAGTTACGTAGGTTCCCAGCATGTAAAAAATGTCCCTTTTTAGCTGAATTTATATATGCCAAGTTTAATGGCCTCTTCACTAATGCCATGAGCATCTAATGTATCAGGAATTGTTATAACCATTCCTGTATTCTCATATGTTTCGTCTGCAAGATTCTTCATAAAATTATTATTTCCACCGAACAGATCAATATATGAATGATTAATAACTTCCCTCATCTTCTCTGCTTCACCTGGTGTGCATGCAAAACAATCATGAGTCAATCTCATGGAAGTCTTCATACTGTAGTTAACTGTGTGAAGGAGAAGTGCATCAAGTGAATGTACGAAGTTAGGAGAGATGGCATTCTTTGCTTTTGATTTGTTTTTAATCTTCAGATTTACTTTTGATACTTTCTGAAGTTGGTCTTCAAAAATTGAAACTTGATAAGAAGCTGCATAAGATTTCTTACCATTCCGATATACATAATAGCTTGTTGATTTAGGTTTACGATATTTAAAATTTATGACCTGATTGTCAAAGTTACTAGGTTCAAATGTAGTCCAACGTGTATCTAACTCGTTATTATTATAAGCTTTTGCGACCTGACCAACCACGCTATCAAAATCACGGAAGGCCTGGAAGCCGCTCTCCTTATCAAATGTTGTTTTGAAAAGTTTAGCAATAACATTTCCAAATTCATACGTCATACTTTCTCTTTCAACATCATCAACTATGTGAGCGAAGATATCCTTCTTACCCGCTTCTTTTATTGTGTTCTCTCTCCATGTTTTACTTGTACTTCCATAAATACGAGGCATCAAAAGTTTCTTTGCAATAGTACGTTTTGTTTTAATCTCAAGTGCATCCCATACTTGGAGTAACTCTTTTCCGTGTTCTGTCTTAGCATCAAAGCCATCCCATACTATCTTGTCCATTGCTTTGTAGAGATACTTATAGATGTCATAAATCTTATCCTCGGTACCTTCAAACTTAGCAACGTTTGTATTCTCTGCCAGCATCTTGTTGCCCCATAGAAGTGATACTATCTGTAGCCCTGAACATGTGGCATCATAACCAACGAACAGGTTTGATTTAAAGTCTTCGATTTGACCTTCAAACTTAGAGATGTAATAAAGCTCTAAGGCAATTGAAGCAGAAGCGAAGATGTCATCAGCATCCAAGTCATGAAGATCTTGGAAGGCTTTGACTGGATTAGAAATTACTAACTCACCAATTGTAATGTATGTGTCAAGATTATCATGTGCCCACTGTTCTCTGTCTGCGAGTGTCATCTTATCATGACCCATGGAGGATCCAAGAGCTATAAGAAGATGTTTTAAACCATTTGATCCTAATGATCGTTTAACTCCGGCTCTCAACATGGCCTTACCCGTCTTATGTCCTACTGCTGAAAGACCACCTAACTGAGAGATACGGCCTCTAAAATCAATAACGTAATTGAAATATACATTACCTTTCCCTAACTCATTCCAGAAGCTGAGACCCTGAGCAACATCGACCTCAACTGATTCAACTTTTGCTTTCAGTGCGGCAGAATTCTCGGCACTGAAGTAGTTCCAATGATCTCCAGAAGCTATTACTTTTTTAATAGCGTTGTTATACTCTTCATTAAATGTGTAAGAGGATTTGAGGGCTAATGCTGCAGACTGTTCATATATAGAACCATTTAAAACGAAGTTACGTGCATTAATATCTGTTAATAATTTAGGATCTTTATACATATAATTGACTTTTACATGATTAAGATTTTTTACTTTAGTAATTTTAAAGATACCACTATTACTTACTGTTACATCATAATCAGGATCAGATTCAGCAGCTTTCTGGATAGCATCATAAATAAGAGGACGAATAGCTCTACAGTCTTTAGCAATTTTTACTGCTGCTTTGTCCCAAGCCTTTGGTGCAAGAAGTTTCTTCAGTGGATTTCTGGCTGGGAGTTTGTGATAATCAAAACTATTCATAATATTAATAACATTAAACTTAGTGTTAATACTAAGCTTCAGATTCTTAGCTTTGTTATTGTTAACCATGTTGATAAAATTAACAAGATACTTAGCATCTTCTTTTTTAACTTTGGAAGATAGATATGCCCATGCTACTTCAGATTCTATTAAAGGGATTGTGATGGAGGTAAGATATGAAATAAGATGAGCATGTTTTTTAGTGGAAAAGGAGTAGAACGCTTCAGAGATCAGGGAAACTAATACATCTGTTCCAACTTCTCCCTTAAATGATTCAGTATAATTTTTACCTAAGATAGAGAGGATACGTTTCTTTGCAGTTATGACTTTAACACGATTATAAAGTTCAATATTATCATTAGCTATATTTAAAGCTTCAACTATATTTAATTTTGAGTCCATAATATCCTCCTTATTAGTTAATTGCTATATTGTGCTCTTCTCTCCTCAACCAGTGCGCTGTTATAACTATTTGATGCACATAGATACTTTATATCTTTAGTAGCACTATACTCAGCAAGGGCACATTGTATTTCGACTTCCAGTTCGAATACTGCTGTAAGATATTCTTCCATTGTCTTCTCCTTTTTTAAGCATTCAAGTCTTTCGTCAAGTTCGCTATCACTTCTTGTATAGTCTTCTTCCGCCATTCTCATCTGCCGTGCTAGGGTTGCGTTCTGTACTCTTAGCCAAATTAGTTCTTCTTCAAGCTTCATGTTACACCTCCTCAAGAAGTTCTTTCATTTGTGTAGTGAATACTTCATCATGTGCGTCTGTAGTGTTTCTTGACTCATCCATTACATGAGACAGTTCGTGACACAGTACCATGAAGTTGCAAGTGTTAAGTGTTACCATAGAGAAGCCCTCGTGGGTTGGGTGAGTATAACCCAAAGTATCCGCTTCTGCATCACCATTACTGTAGACACAAACATCATGATTAGGAAGTATCCTGGCGGCCATGTAGGACAGTTGATCAGGAGTACGATCTGTCAAGTATACTTCAACATGATCAGTGACTCCCATCTTTGCCAATGTTGCTTTAAGATATGCTCTTGTGTCATCAGTCATAGTAACATCCTTGCCAAGGTGAAGTGTTATTATTTAATCGGGAACATTGCTGCGTACGTGTCAAGCTTAGATGCTTCAATGAATGCTGCCATTTCAGCTTTCATCTCAGCTTTCATCTCAGCTTTCAGTTCTTCCCTTAGTTCTTCTTTCAACGCATCTGCGTCATCCATTGCCTTTAAGGCCTCATACCTTGCACCCTCAATCGCTTCTCGTTCCTCTTCCATCTCTACTCGTTCATCTTCTCGTGCCTCTTCCATCTCATATTCACGATCATTCAGTTCCTCTTCTTTCACTTCCAGCTCAATACGTTTCAGTTCCAACTTCTCAGCTTCTCTTGCGTAGTCTGTGTTCATTTTGTTTCTCCTTACCTGTTAAGTTCGTCTATCGTTATTGCTCTCTCTGACATCCTAACAACCTTGGAACTCTTTGCAGCACTTGCCACTCTTCTTCTTAGTTTCTCCATATCAACTTTAACTTTCCTCGTTGATGTGTTGTATCTAAAGGGTGAAGTGTTATTATTTAGTTGGGAACATTGCTGCGTACGTGGCAAGCTTAGATGCTTCCTTGAATGCATCCTCTGATTTCTCAGTATAGTATGTGTGGTCAGGATTATCCTCCCCAGCCATCTCAGCCCGTCTTGCATACATGTAAGCTATGTCTCTTTCCAGTACTGCTTCTCTTGCGTAGTCTATGTTCATTTTGTTTCTCCTTATATGTTAAGTTCTTATATTGTTACTACTCTCTCTGACATCTTAACAACATTAGGACTACTTGTGGCCCTTGCTACTCTTCTTCTTAGTTTCTCCATATCAACTTTAACTTTCCTAGTTGCTGTGTTGTATCTAAAGGGTGAGGTGGCTGCGCTTGTCTCGGATGCTTTAGCTGCCATGTACTGTTCAATTGTTAAGTGAGTTACAACTCTGCGTTTTACCATGTGTTACCTCCCTGTAATTGAGTTTGATATTATAGTATAGGCTGCGATCAATCCAATTATTGTGAAGCATGCTGTGAGATATTCCATGTTGTGCCTCCTTATTTCGTCGGGTTTTTTGTTCCTTTTTGTTGTATTTAAAATACGCCTAATTAAAAAACTTTGTCAACTAAAAAATGCAATTATTCTTAATTTATTTTTAAAAAAGATGAAGAACCCTATAGGTAAATCATCTCCAGCCTAAAAGTTTTTTCACTTTTTCTCAATATGTGAGCTTTTTATCAAAAAGGGGACTAAAAGTTAATATAATCCCCTTTTAAATTAAATTCCGCACATTCCACTGGAACATCCAGACATCTCATTCTCTATTACCTTCTGATTCTCTTTAAACGTAGCCCCTTGCTTAGCAACTGCTTCATCCCAGTCACATGCAGTTAAAGGCTGCCCTCCCCTTGATCCATCAGGATAGAATGTAATACCTCGGATTTGATCCGCAGAGTCCCGTACTAAGTCTTCAAATCCTTGTAAGGTATCTTCATTATTAAATTCAGTACCCCAAGCCGGTAGGTTGATGGTGGAACTGATGCCCATGTCAACATGCCTTTGTATATAGACCTGCATATGAATCCTCTTCTTAATATTCTTGGAAAGATCAAATGAAGTCTCCATGTCCTGAGGATCAGTGCCAAACTTATCCACAAGCATCTGTGCTGTAGGCTCAATTATATACTGATACTTCCAGGAGCCTTGATCATACCATCTTCTCTTTAATGATGTGGCGAATAATGGCTCTATTCCTGAAGTTGTGCCTGCAAGTAATGCTATGGTACCTGCTGGGGCCACAGCGCGATATCTGATGCATTCAGAGGTACTAAGCTTATTTGCCATATGATCCGCACCTTTCACTGAGTGCCATCTATATTCAGCTAAGTAAGGTGCAAGCGGTTCTGGACTATAATCATGCCCATTTGCCAAGAGCCATTCATGAACTCCCATAAGGCCAAGACCAATTTTCCTTTTCTCTGTTCGGACATTATAACATTTTTTATATGGAAGTGTAGATACCAGGCTACCACAATATAAGAACTGTGAAGCCAGCTCACACACATCTTTCATCTCAGTTATATTTTTGATCTGCGATAGGTTTACTGAACCAAGATTACACATATCACTATCTGAATCTGTTATAAATTCTGTACAGGCGTTCCGTCCTATCTCCTTAATCTTCCCGAAGTCAAATTGGAACCCAGGCTCACCACTCATAGCTGCTCTTCGTATGTTGTCTTTAAATACTGTAGAGTTTAATCCCTCTGCATTATTATATACTACGCTCATGTTAGTCATATCAAATGGTGCTGCAAAATTAAAATCTGTTTCTTTCTTCTTTTTAATCGCATCAGACCAGTCTTTAGCTATCATAAATTCTTTAATATCTGGATGATTCCAAGGCAGGGACGCATAGAGAGCACTCCTTCTTGTTCCTCCCTGCATTACGTTTCTCCCAATCTCATTCATAGTATACATTAAAGGTACAGGTCCTGAGGCAGTTCCACCAGTAAATTTAACCAAGGATCCTTTCTCTCTGATATTACCATAGTATGTACCTACACCACCTCCACACATCAAAGCCATCATATGATTAGAAGCAAGATCAGCCCACCCTTCTCTGGAATCCTCTGCAATCATTGCAAAGCAGTTATTAAAAAATGAAGCAGGCCTACCCGCATAGTACAGATAACGTCCGGCTGGAATAAATTTCTTTTCTCTAATGTAATAAGCTAACTGTGTTATGTCTCCGGGAGACATCTTCCCTTTGCAAACACGTTCGACTAGTACGTCCACTAGATTGGACCAGGTGTCACAACCACCAGCATCATTCCTATACTTTTCATTAAATATGGTTTCGCCTAATACTGTCCTAAATGTCATTGTTATTCCTTTACAAGTAATTGTTTATGCTCCACATTTTCAAGTATACCTTCGATGAAGTCCTTCCACTCTGGTAACTTATGTCCTTGTCTCTGGTTAATCATGTTTCTCACTGTCTTGTAGTTAAGACAACAACGCCTGGTTTGCATATAAGCACCTGGCAAATAATCAAGTACCCTCTTGAAATCCCTATTCATTATATATGTGTTTAGTATGTCTATTGTATTTAGATCAATTACATCCCCGAAGTCCCACGTAGTTAAGGGCCTCTTCATCACAGTATGCATTGTACTCTTACTAAGCTTGCTCATACCTACTCTATAAGTATCAGCCTGTTTCCACCATGTTAAGGATGCCCGTATATCCACCCAGAGTATAATATGTTCAAGGAATTTGTTATGACCACCATCTTGATGTGCTAAAGTTTTAGCCGCCTTGTAACTTCTGGGTTTTACATCTGCGATCTTAATAGCTTCTGTTTGAAAAGAGAAAGCCATCCCCCCTATTGCTTCTTCATAACCAGCTTCTTTTATAATTTTAATATCCATTACATCATATCCTTAATATAAGAGGGTTCCCATAATTTTACTTCTTTAGTTTCGTAGTTGAAGTCGCCTTCCTGGAGGATGTGCGCCATACGGGCTTGAGAGAGAAGATATTCTTCGTCTTGCTTCTTCTTTTCAGCCAATGCCACAAGAGGTTCCCAAATGTTGCCAAGAGTCTTTGCATTATCTGCAATGAGCTTCTGAGCAGCCTTAGGGCCAGCCCCGGGTATCCCTTTGTATCCATCACTTGAATCTCCTATAATTACCTGGTAGATGAAGAACTTAAATGCATCTACCTTAGTCTGTTTCTTTATTATCCGTTTAACCGGATTGTAAACGTGAGTAGGTATGGTCAAGAAGTCCTTGTCCACACTGTATATCACATTCTTACCTTTATATTTCCCTGTAGCTTCAATACCAATCAGATCGTCAGCTTCCAGGGTAGGTTCTTGAACACATTCATAGGATGACGTACAATAGTCCCTTAAAGGCTGTAGGCCAATAGGTGATAGTTTCCCATTCCTATTCATCTTATAGCTCTCTACGATGCTCCTACGCCAGTTTGTTTTACGATCGCAGGAAAAGTAGAAAATAGTATGATCAGTTTCCAACTCCTCGGACGCCCTCCTGATCTTCTGGTCCAGGATTGACTTCGCAAGCTTACCATCGAATGTTACATCCCCTTCAACGAATGGATTCTCTTTAGTGAATGCACACGCAAGGGAGAAGCAAAGCCAATCCCCATCTACCAATAAGTGTTTCATATATTATCCCCTTGTAACTACGACCATAATAGATGCCCAACCAATAAACAGAACTACCAAATATAATACAAACTCCTTAATAGCTTTCATTAATGTGTCTCCTCCCAGGTGTTACCAATCTTGGCCTCACCTTCAATTTTAATTCTAAAATTAAATGCTTCCCCCGCAAGAGGCATACACTCTTCACATATCTTGGCAAACTCTTCTGCTTGATCTTCTCTTACTTCGAACTGACCTTCATCGTGGATGTTCAATACTGGTGTGGCATCAAGACCGCTCTTAGCAATCTCATCCATTACCAGAACTACCCACTGCTTCATTACCAATGCTCCGGCTGATTGTAGCAGGAGGTTTAAGGCTGAATGTGGGGATCTTGTTCTGAGTCTCCTACCATCCAATCCTTTTAAATGTCCAAACTGCTCTACACGACTCATTACTGCTTCTTTAAGTTTCTTTACCGCAGGGAAGTTCTTCATGAACTTAGCTTGAAGCTTTGAGCCTTCCTTTGCACCACCACCTACAATGGTTCCTAACTTCTCAGCGCCTGCCCCATAGAGCCATCCGTATATAAAGGTCTTAGCTTGATTACGTTCTGTCAAACCTGCTGCCTTCATATTGGCAGTGTGGATATCACCATTCAGGACGATATCAGCGTAAGCACCACTATCAAATCGAGCAAGATAGTGAGCAAGACAACGCAGTTCCAGACCCGCCGCATCACACCCGACGAGTTTATAACCAGTTGATACATCAAACAAGACGCGGCACTCAGGACCAAAAGGAGAATTATTGGAAGGTACCTGAGCAAGGTTTGGGGTTGAATGAGTGCATCGTCCGCTAATAGCTCCCCCGGTATTAATTCTACCATATATTCTATCCCCCTGTAATTGTTTAAGCCATCCTTGGTTACCATCCGAGATCTGTCCTAATCGTTTGGTCAGCATCATACTTCTGGATAGGAGTTTAGCTTCCGGGATATCCATACTATCTAGCACTGTCTCATTCAGTTTAACATTACCTTTATCTGTGTAATCATCAGGAACCCAACCTTTCTCCATAAGTCTTTCAGCTATTTGCTGTCTTGAGTTTGGATTAAACTCCTGATATATAATTTTACAGAACTGAGAGCCTTTAGATATAAAACGATTTCTGTTGTTGACTTTGCTTGTTGTAACTGTCGCCAAATCCTTAGATACAACTCTTGTTGGGAACGCAGTTTTGAGTTCTTCATCTATCTTCTCCTTCTCAGCTCTGATATCAATCATAAGAGCGATCGCTGCTTTCTCATTAAAGTGAACTCCTTTCTCCATCTGTACCTGCATAGCCATGGCAAACTTATTCTCCAAGTCTATCATTTGATCAGATGCACCTGCTTCAAGTATCCTTTTATATAAGTAAGCTGTAACTTCAACATCCTGTTTACAATACTCCAACATCTCTTCCGTATATACGTCCCAGGCGTCCTCCTGCTTGCCGTAGTCACCTTTTAAGATACCAAGGCGATGTCCATATGCCTCAAGGCTATGACTGCCTTTAAGGCGTCCAGGAAGTCGTCCAGGAAGTAGTCCATCTTTTATACGTACGAAGTCCTTGATGATGACATCATGCCAAAGTGCACGGCACATGACCAAGGTATCTATGATCCTCCCCTGATGTTTGAAGTAAGGGAAGAATTTCTGTAATACTGGTATATCAAAACCTATTATGTTATGCCCACTCAGAGTAGTAGCAGAATTCAGGAGTGGTATAATGGCATACAGCTCCTTTGAGGAGGAAGCAGTGATTATCTTTCCCGTCTCGATACATTTGGCTACAAGGCAGTGTATCTTTTCTATGTTCGTTATCCCTGTCGATGGTATTGCTGTCGTCTCTATGTCGAACACTATCGTTCTTTGCATATCTGTCGTCCTCCTCTGGTAGGGACAGCATAAAGGTTATGTTAACCAGGGCATGTTTAAGATGATTAAGCCCAGACTCAGGGTCTAAGGTTTCTCCATTCCAATATGAACTAAGGTGGCGCTGACATGCAGCATAAAGACGGCTGTGAGCAACGCCACCCCTCCAATTATGGTCACTATACTTATTAGCACCAAAACTAAGCACCTCAGCAAGGCCCTCAAGGGCTTCGTAAGGAATGAGGTCCATCCGTAATTTCTCTTTATCATGTTTAATTCCTACCATGCTATTTCTCCCTAATTTTATCGATACTATGACATTTCTTCCAAGATCTCATGCCACAAAACCTAACCCCGCGATATATCAATGCTGCTTTCCAATATTTAGTACCATTATCAATCATAGCATACTTGAACAGTTGATCAGCCTGGGCCCTGCTAAGTTCTGGTTCGCTATCCCTACTATACAACCAGTCGTGAAGAACAGCAGCTTCAGCCTGTGGACCAGTCATTGGACAGGCAAGAGGGGCAAGGATATTAGGACAGCTACAGCCATCTGTAATGAATCCAGTAGGAACTGTGATTACACCCTTAGGGAGTTCGAACAGTAAAGGCTGAGTTAGTCTCCAAAGTTGGTGATCTATCTTCTCTGTTTCCAGATTACTTATCCGTAGGATCAAGGTTATTTCTCCAGATAATTAAGTCACATATTAAATCTTCGGTAATTTCACCATCATTTGTCTGTCTCCAAGTATTATTACCTTTGTAAGAGAACTGGAAAAGACCATTATGTAGATTGTATATCTGTATTCCACACATTAACCACTTAGTTTTAAGGTTCTTAGAAATCAAATTCATTAGTACTTTCCTCTATCGGTTGGAATCCCACCCTTTTATTATATTCTTTGATGCGTCCTGTATTAGGGTCATAGCACAAAATAGTAGTATCACCAACATTACCTGCAAACCTATCTTTAAGCACACGAAGCGTTGTTTTATGTCTTTCATTTACATCCTCCTCTTGTTGATTCCGCTCAAGACAAATGATCTGTGAAGACCATTGACCAATACCTCTTGTACCTCTGATGTCCCTAAGACTAACCCGTCCACCTTCTTCATGTGGAGTCCCCCCACCACCGCTATTCAGATGTGAGATTAGGAAGATTGTTATGTTAAGCTCCCTACATAGACTTGCCAAGGTTGAAATGATTGTGTCTAACTCCTTACGCTCATCCTTTATTGCTTCCTCACTTACAGTAAAAGCAGCGAGGTGATCAATGAAAATGTGCTTAACGTCACAAGAAACAGCCAGATAACGCATTCTTGATACGACATCGTTGAAGATAGTGCTACCAAAATGGTTATACAAATAACAGTTACCACTACCAAAAACATCATTGAAATAACCCTTCTTCTCATCATCTGAGATATCATGTTCAGGGAGGTGGATCGGTTTGTTAGCTGCTATACCCGTGAAATTTAACATAGTTGTACGGTTAGACTCTTCCATAAAGAAGCACCCTATCTTCTGCTTATGCTCCGTCAATAGGTGATATGCAACTTCCTTGAAGACCTGAGACTTGCCTATCCCGGTTCCTGCTATTACCGTGACAATTTCATCTTCACGAATACCATGAAGAGAGTTTGTAACACCAGGCCATGGGTAGGACAACCCTGACTTTGGCTTAACAAGCATATCTTCGAGTAGGTCAGCACCATTCACCAATCCTTCCGGTGTAAATGGTATAGCACTCCACATAGCCGCTATTAGATCAGTGGTCTTACTGGCCATCAGCATCTCATTAGGATCTTTCATCGATAGTTCTGCAATGTAACAATGACCTGGAGCAATGAGAGGCGCACACTTATGTACGGCATCCTGCCCAGCTTCATCCATGTCGAACATCAAAACAATCTGTTCAAAGCTGTTAATGAACTCTAAATTGTTCTTGATAGACCTACTGGCTGCTGCTGCTCCATTAGGTAATGAAACTACAGGCCATTTATTATTTTGGACCTGAGACATTGAGAGACAATCTATCTCACCTTCAGTGATTACCAGTTTCTTTCCCCCCGGTTTCCACAAGTTCTGCCCAAAGAGCGGGGGTTTCTTGTCTCCAATCCACCGGAACTCTTTATCTTTCGTTCTTATCTTCTGTCCAACTATATGACCCTCCACTTTATATGAGGCTATCTGTACATTCTCACCATTATATTTTCCAATGGTATAGCCAAACTTCTTACAGGTCTCCTCTGTAATACCACGTGATTTAAGAGGCCTTACTTCCCCTATAATAGGGTCCCAGTCTTTCTTTTCCATAGGCTTAGCCTCATGTTGGTTTGTGAATCTATGTTTGCCACACGAGAAACAGAAGGTATGGAGACTGTATACCGCTAAAGCATCTGACGATCCACAGTCTCCACATGGCTCGTGGACTTTGATAGGTATTTCATCTTCCATTACTACTCCCCCATTATTTCATATGTTCATTTCCTTTAGTAGTTTAATTATTGTATCTACTTCAACCTTAGATTTCTTTTCCTTCAACCACGCTTCTGGTATAACTTTATCAGCCCACCTAAACCCATGCTTATCGCACCACTTGGCATAGCTGGTTGGGCTTCTCTTTCGGATCTTGCTGTTTGAATTCATAAATAGAAACCGTATGTCAAACTCGGGGTACTGTTCCTTTATATATAGATGTTTTTTACGATCTGAAACGTCGAAGAAGCCTTTAGCCTCAATGATGATACCATTCTCAAGAAGAAAGTCAGACATATAAGTATGGTGTGTTACTGGCTTCACATACTTGATCTTGTTGAGCTTACCCTCGTATGAGAACTTTATACCAGAGTCAACCAGTTGTTGATTGACCCCAGCCTCAAGCTTAGAGCGAAAGCCAAGCTTCTGTACTGCCTTGGAAGGTGCTCTATATCGAACCATTTTTAGAAGTCACCCGTATAATCAGCATCTACACCATCTTCAAAGGGGATAGACTCTTTATCTGCTGTTGTGAATCCTTCTAATTCTTCAAATGGATTTAATCCTGAACCCTCATATTTAACAAGCTTAATAATCTGAACACTACCAGGCTGCAATGTAACACCACACCCAAGAGATGCCACTGCCCACGAATAAGATGTATAAGCTATTCTAACTTCAGTACCAACACCAATGCAAATATCTTCTGCTAACTCTTTACCTTTGGCATTATATATTTTAACTGTCATATTAAATGTACGACCATCACGAGCTTTAATCTGTGCTTTCTGTTTGAATTTAACCGTAAGTACCTTATTATCTACAGTATAAGGAGGGAGAGCCGCTTTCTTTACACCACTTTTAAGGCCTTCAGCGAGAGCATCAGCTATCATCTTATCAAGAGCCATCTTCATCATCTGTGCATCATCCCCAGTGAAGTCTACCTGACAGCTATAGATACCAGCATCATTAAACTTAGTTGAAGGAGTTTCAAGGGCTACAAAGCCTGAAATAGTACCAGTCGGTGTTACTACTACCTGTGATCTTGCCATGATTTTAATTCCTTTTAATTATGGTTTATTTTTTTTAAAAAACCAGTCAATAATATTAATGTTCTTGATTAAGTTTCCCAATAGGTTTATTACAAATTTTAGTTTCATTGTTTATGTACCCTTTTTATGTTTAATCTTTCTATCATACCTATTTATATTCGTCATAGGGTTCTCCTATATGTAATGATGATTTACTAAGGTACTGTTTTACTGTCCCCTTGCCAAGTCTTGTGTTCCAATGCTTCTTCCAATAGTATGCTCTCTCAAGTCTTGTTGATGGTATTGGTTCATTGAATCTTAGATACTGAAGTGTAGCTATGATGGTTGCATAATCAAGGTCCAGGAGAGTACCATAAAGGTATCTCGTGTACTCTGGGTGGTACCTAATGTAATTCCATCTAAGATCATTCAATGTATCAGGTTCCATTTGATATAACCCACGAGCAGGGCCACCATTCATTTGATAGTTGTATTTACCATAGTCTGATTCAACAGCCATAGTCTCAGCTAATAGGTTAACTATGTTGTTATTATATGGTATGGCCTGTGCTGCAAGTATGGATACAATTAGTTCAATCATCTCTCCCCCTTATCAAATGTATTAAAGAAAGCCTCTACACCTTCACACTTAATACATACACCATTATCACTTAAATTATCCCTCTTACAAGACTGACCACATGCAGGACAATGCCCATTAAAGTGATGATACTCATAGCATAGGTAACAGTAACCATCTTTAACTTCACCCAATGCTCCACAGTCTTCGCATTCACCAATGCTCATGATATAATCTTCCATGATTAATATTAAACTTTATGTCTACTTTGTTTGTTTTAAGCATGTTTTATGAATGTGATCTATGGAGATACCTATTGCTAATACTATCTTGAGAGTTATAGATGTCCCCTTTCTATGTAGTATAACTATAGTGTGGATATAGTTATACTACAGTTTTAACTATCTAAAGTAGCCTAATAGGGCCATGATAAAATCCATCATCGTTCCACCTCCTTATCAAATGTGTTAAAGAAAGACTCTTCCCTTTCCTCCATGTTAGCCTTGTCTTCATCTCTCTTACAAGACTTATCCCAATACCTATAGTATGGGTGATAATGATCATTATAATTCCAGTAATGTTCATTAATAAGTTTAATCATCCTTCTACCTCTCCTTTAATTATCTTTAACTGTAGTATAACTATATCCACACTATAGTTAGACTACATAACTACATAACTGTAGTCTAACTATAGTGTGGATATAGTTATACTACAGTTATATAGGTATATAGTTATAAAGGTATATATATAGTTATAAAGGTATATAGTATAACTATCTATATAACTACATCCAAACTGTAGCCTAACTATAGTTATACTATCTATATAATATATATATAATATATATAATCTCTCTCTACTTTGTTTGTTTTAAGGGGTGTTTTTGATCATCATCGCTGTAGACCCACTAATGACAACCATCCCCAAGGCTCAAAATGTCCCTTTTCAAGGCCGTGGAACAGGGGTGTGGAACATAGTGTGGTTGACTGTTGGATGACTATGTTACAACTGTGGTACAACTGATGGTTGACTGTGGGTTGATTATGGCTGACTATGTTACAACTGTGGGTTGATTATGGCTGACTATGTTACAACTGTGGGTTGATTATGGCTGACTATGTTACAACTGTGGGTTGATTATGGCTGACTATGTTACAACTGTGGGTTGATTATGGCTGACTATGTTAC
>Ga0307990_1001597_pt1 | contig 18928 bp, 27 predicted proteins | sample EllFjometagen129_FD_203168 | JGI IMG/M metagenome (GOLD analysis project Ga0307990, IMG submission 203168) | Marine microbial communities from Ellis Fjord, Antarctic Ocean - #129 | ecosystem: Environmental > Aquatic > Marine > Unclassified | place: Southern Ocean | collected 2014-10-08
CGCTCATGGCGCTCGAAAAGGTCTCGCGGATACGGCTCTAAAAACAGCCAACTCCGGATATCTGACCAGACGTCTTGTGGATGTGGCGCAAGATACGGTTGTTTCCATTCCCGATTGCGGCACCCTGGACGGCATCGTCGTCAGCAGCCTCATTGAGGGTGGAGAGGTTATCGACCATGTTGGGGATCGTATTCTCGGTCGCGTAACCTTAAAGGACGTTTTGGACCCGATTACACAGGAAGTTCTCGTTAAAGCCAATACTATGTTGGATGAGGCGGAAGTCAAAAAATTCGAGGCTGCCGGCATCGAAGCCGTTGAGATCCGATCGGTGCTTTCGTGCCGGGCCAAGCGCGGCGTCTGCGCCATGTGCTACGGGCGTGATCTGTCTCGCGGGCACATGGTCAATATTGGTGAAGCGGTTGGCGTTATCGCGGCGCAATCGATTGGTGAGCCTGGAACGCAGTTGACTATGCGCACCTTCCACATCGGCGGTACGGCGAGCAGAAAAGTGGAGCAATCGACGCTCCAGGCCCGAGGGACCGGGGAAGTGCAGTTGAAGGGCGTTGCTCTTGTCACCAATCGCGACGGTTTGGCCACGGTAATGAACAGAAGCGGAGAATTGATTCTCATGTCCGGAGGCCGCGAGCGAGAGCGGTACGGCCTGACTTACGGTGCCGTGCTTCTTGTCGCCAATTCGGACGCAGTGAAACCGGGTCAGATGCTGGCTCAGTGGGATCCCCACGCGTCGCCGATTCTTACGGACGTCGAAGGGATTGCCGTTTTTGAGGACATCGTGGAAGGCGATTCGATGAGCGAGCAGTTCGATGATGTGACCGGTCTATCGCGAAAGGTCATTATCGAATCTTCCGACGCCAAGCATCGCCCGCGAATTACGGTGAGAGATGATCAGGGCGTCACTTTGAAGATTCCGGGGACGGACAGGGACGCGAGCTATATTCTTCCCATCGGCGCAAATATCTATCAGGCCGAGGGTGAGATCACCATGGCCGGCGATATTCTGGCCAAAATACCGCGCGCCACAACGAAGAGCAAAGACATCACCGGAGGCCTGCCCCGCGTTGCTGAGCTGTTCGAAGCACGTACACCCAAGGATTTTGCCGTGATTTCGGAAATCGACGGTATTGTTCACTTTGACGAGGACGCCAAAGGGCGACGTCGAATTCACGTGGTCCCGAAGGTCGGAGAGCCGACGGAATATCTCATTCCGAAGGCAAAGCATGTCAGCGTTCAGGAAGGAAGTTATGTTCGCACGGGAGAGGCGCTTATGGACGGCGCTCTGAATCCCCACGATATCCTTAGGGTACTGGACGAGAAAGCCCTGGCGCGCTACCTGGTGGACGAGGTCCAGGAGGTCTACAGGTTACAGGGCGTGAAGATTAACGATAAGCATATAGAGGTCATTGTTCGCCAAATGCTCAGGCGCGTGCGGATCAAGGACGTTGGGGACACGCGATTTCGCTATGGCGAGCAGGCTGAGAAACAAATATTCCAGGATGAAAACGAGAAAATCCTGGCTGAAGGCGGAAAACCCGCGCAGGGCGAGTCTCTATTGCTGGGCATTACGAAGGCGTCGTTGTCCACGGAAAGTTTTATTTCCGCTGCCAGTTTCCAGGAAACGACGAAAGTGCTGACCGAGGCTTCGATCCATGGAAAGATCGACTGGCTCAGAGGGCTGAAAGAAAACGTCATCATGGGTCGTCTTATACCGGCTGGCACGGGCGTACCGAAGTATCACGATTTCAGCATGGAAGTTGATATGCCCGATGAATACGCGGACATGTCTTTTGAAGGCGACATGGGCTTCGAACAGGATTTTAACAATTTGGGTTTTTCCGCCGAAGAAGCGATGGAAGCGGCCACCGGCGAAGTCCAGACGGATGTTGACGGTGAGGACGAGATTGAAGAAATCCAAGGAGATGTGGACGAGGTTTTGGAAAGCGAATCGAAGGAGAGTGATTCCTGACAAACAGTTGGATGTTGCTCATATTGCGGTGAGTGCTTCGTCTTGATAATCACAGATTCCCGTTTAAATTTGAAAAAGATAAACGTATGAAGAAAACAGAAGAAATAGGCTTGACACCCCATAGGCATTTTGCTATTTTCCCGCGGCCTTGTGAAAGGCATGGGCTTGGATTTGACTCGAAAACAAAAGGTTTTATAGATGCCGACGATTAATCAACTGGTGCGCAACGGTCGCAAAGTCATCGAAGAGAAGAAGGCGGCCCCAGCTCTTCAGGCGTGCCCTCAAAAGCGCGGCGTCTGCACGCGTGTCTATACCACCACGCCCAAAAAACCCAACTCAGCTCTTCGCAAGGTCGCACGCGTCAGGTTGAGTAATGGGATTGAGGTTTCGAGTTATATACCCGGTGAAGGCCATAGCCTTCAGGAACATTCCGTTGTTTTGCTTCGCGGCGGACGTGTTAAGGATCTGCCCGGAGTGCGGTATCATGTCATTCGTGGCAGCCTCGACTCTTCTGGAGTCCAGGACCGGAATAAGGCGCGAAGCAAATACGGAACAAAAAAGCCCAAGTAACAGGAGATCCTTTCGATGCCTCGCAAACGAGCAATTGTAAAAAGAGAGATTCTGCCGGACCCGAAATTCGGTGACGTGATGGTCGCAAAATTCATCAATACTTTGATGACGGGCGGCAAGAAGAGCACGGCTGAAAGGATCATGTACGGCGCCATGGATATCATCAATGAGAAGTCGAAAGACACTCCTCTCGAAACCTTTAAGTTGGCGATTGATAATATTCTGCCTATGGTGGAAGTCAAGAGCAGGCGCGTCGGCGGATCGACCTATCAGATTCCTATCGAGATCCGCGGAGAGAGGCGAATGGCCTTGTCGATGAGGTGGTTGAAAAAATTTGCGTCGGCTCGACCCGGCAACAGCATGAGAAATAAACTGGCGGCGGAAATTTTGGATGCCGCAGCAGGACGGGGAGCCTCCATAAAGAAGAAAGAAGAAACGCACAAGATGGCTGAAGCCAATAAAGCATTCAGCCATTATCGTTTTTAGCCCGGCTTCTTGCGTCGGGGGGAGAGTTGACGGGCCAGCTTATCTCTCGATGTCCCTACCGGGAATTGTCGCCAATTGATGGTGGCAAGTCGAAAAGACAGAAACGACTGACATTAGATTGCCGAAAACGACAAGGATACTAGTTTCGGGGAGGATCGTGTTGGTTGTGGCTGGTATTTGAATATTTCGTCAGTAGATATCGACGCCGCATGAATTGGGCGTACTATTATAGGGGTCGCAAACCCCGGTCGGTTGTTTTTTTTGCATCTGGAGGGAGCACGTGTTGAAAGCAACACCCCTGGCCAGGATCCGAAATATCGGAATCATGGCACACATTGATGCGGGAAAAACGACAACGACAGAACGGATCCTTTATTATACGGGAGTTAGCCACAAGATGGGCGAGGTCCACGAAGGGACCGCGCAAATGGATTACATGGTCCAGGAGCAGGAACGCGGCATTACGATTACTACAGCCGCAACAACCTGCGCTTGGCGTGAATGCCGCATAAACATACTCGATACACCGGGTCATGTGGATTTCACCATCGAAGTGGAGAGGGCCTTAAGGGTCCTGGACGGAGCGATCGCGGTCTTTTGCGGAGTCGGCGGCGTCGAACCTCAGAGCGAAACGGTTTGGCGTCAGGCTGAAAAATTTCATGTCCCAAAGATCGCCTTTGTTAATAAACTGGACCGGGTCGGTTCGGATTTCTATCGAGTGATCGATGAAATCAGGGACAAATTCGGAGTCAAGGCCGTCCCCATTCAGCTTCCCATTGGGAGCGAAAGCTCTTTTACGGGGGTTGTGGACCTGATTCGCATGAAGGCGATCATCTGGGATGATTCATCTCTGGGATCGACCTTTCAGGAACTGCCCGTGCCGGATGATCTTTTACAAACTGCTCAGGAATACCGGACAGAATTGCTGGAAGCAATAGCCGAGGAAGACGATGAACTGATGGCGGCTTATCTCGATGGAGGTGAGTTGGGTGTTGAGGAAATTCAAAAAGCCCTGCGTAAAGGGGTTATTTCCCTGGCCATCGTTCCCGTCCTGGCCGGCGCCGCCTTCAAAAACAAGGGCATTCAGCCTTTGCTGGATGCGGTTATTGATTTTCTCCCAAGCCCAATGGATATTCCGCCTGTTAAAGGCGTGAATCCTTTCAATGGGAAAGAGGAAATACGCCGACCTCAAGTTGATGAACCATTCTCGGCTTTGGCTTTCAAGGTTTTGCATGATCCCTTTGTCGGGCAATTGTGTTTCTTGCGCGTTTATTCCGGAAAGGTGTCTCTCGGCGATTCCGTGCTGAATGTGACGAGGAAAAAAAGCGAACGCCTTTCCAAGCTTCTTCAGATGCACGCGGATAAGCGCGAAGAGATCAAAATGGCGCAGGCGGGTAATATTATCGCCGTTGTCGGATTGCGCGCGACATCGACAGGGGACACGCTGACGATAAAAAACCGGCCTCTGTTGTTGGAAGGTTTGAAGTTTCCGGAACCCGTGATTCACATCGCCATTGAACCCAGGACGCAAGCCGATCAGGACAAGCTGGAAAGCGCGATGGAAATCCTGGCCAAGGAGGACCCCTCTTTTCATGTCCGCCAGGATGGCGAGACGGGCCAGACCATCATTTCAGGAATGGGCGAGTTGCATCTTGAAATTATCGCCGACCGGATGCGCAGGGACTTTCACGTCGATGCGAATATCGGAAAGCCGCAGGTGGCCTATAAAGAATCGATCAGCCGGGCAATGGAAATTGATGAAGAGTACATCAGGCAGGCGGGAAATCGCGGCATGTACGCTAAAGTGAAATTGCTGTTGGAACCGGCAGACAGAGGTTCAGGATTTAGTTTTGAATCTAAGTTGTCGGCGGGAAAACTGCCCCGAGAGTTTCAGGAAGCCTTCAAAGCAGGCATCCTAGAATCGTTGTCCGTCGGAGGCTTGGCGGGCTACCCCGTGATGGATTTGAAAGTCACACTGATTGATGCAGGGTATCATGAGGTGGATTCAGACGAGGCTTCCTTTCGTGCTGTCGCAAATCTAGCCATGGCAAAGGGTTTGCGTGAGGCTGGTCCGGTATTACTGGAGCCGTTTATGTCCGTGGAAATCGTCACACCGGAGGATTTCCTCGGAGATGTTATAGCGGATACTAATTCTCGACGGGGCGCCGTCAGGAACATGTCGATCCGGGCTAACGCCCGCGTGGTCGAAACGGAGGCGCCGCTGGCTGAGATGTTTGGATACTCGACGGATTTGCGGTCCCTTACGCAGGGACGGGCCACGTACACAATGCATTTTGCCAAGTACATGGCGACGCCCGCGCAGATCACGGATCGAATATTGACGCGTTTGAGAGGGTACTAGAGGGAAAAGAGAAGCATCGCCGACTGTTTTGGAGGATCATCATGGCGAAGGAGAAATTTAATCGTACGAAGCCGCACGTCAACGTGGGTACGATTGGTCATATCGACCACGGCAAGACGACGTTGACGAGTGCGATCACGACCGTTGCGGCCAAAAAGGGCTGGGCTGATGCGATCTCTTACGATCAGGTGGCCAAGGCGAGCATAAGCCAGGGTCGTCGCAATGAGATGAAGATACTGACGATCGCGACTTCGCATGTGGAGTATGAGTCGGAGAAGCGTCACTACGCGCACGTGGACTGCCCCGGTCACGCCGATTATATCAAGAATATGATCACGGGCGCGGCGCAGATGGATGGTGCGATATTGGTGGTTGGCGCGGACGACGGCCCGATGCCCCAGACCCGAGAGCACATTCTTTTGGCTCGTCAGGTTGGCGTTCCCAAGATTGTTGTTTACCTGAACAAGGTTGATCTGGTTGACGATCCCGAGCTTTTGGATCTGGTGGAGATGGAGGTTCGCGAGCTTCTGACCCTGTACGAGTTTCCTGGCGACGACACTCCGATAATCCGCGGCAGCGCCTTGAAGGCGATGCAGGGGACCGATGAGGTGGTCGGCGACGGTTCGATTCTGGAACTTCTCAAGGTTCTTGACGAATACATTCCGGAGCCTGTTCGTGAAACGGAGAAGCCTTTCCTGATGCCGATTGAGGATGTGTTTTCGATTTCCGGTCGCGGCACGGTTGTGACGGGACGCATCGAGCGCGGCGTTGTCAAAGTGGGCGAGGAGATCGAGATCGTCGGGATCAAAGAGACGCGCAAGACGGTTGTGACGGGCATTGAGATGTTCCGCAAGCTTCTGGATTCGGGTCAGCCCGGCGACAATGTGGGCTGTCTTTTGCGCGGTGTGAAACGTGAGGATGTTGAGCGCGGCCAGGTTTTGGCGGCGCCGGGTTCGATAACTCCGCACACGGAGTATGATGGCAGCGTTTACGTATTGTCGAAGAATGAGGGCGGTCGTCATACGCCGTTTTTCAGCGGTTATCGTCCGCAGTTGTACTTTCGCACGACCGACGTGACGGGCGTGGGGACACTTCCCGAGGGCGTCGAGATGGTGATGCCTGGCGAGAACGTGAATCTTCGCATCAATTTGATCGTGCCGGTTGCGATGGAAGAGGGCGTTCGTTTTGCGATTCGCGAAGGCGGTCGCACCGTGGGCGCCGGTGTCGTGACAAAGGTGATCAAGTAACAAAATCGGGATATTGTTATGCTACTGAAACAGCGCATCCGCATTAGGCTCAAGGCTTACGACCACAAGATTTTGGACAAGTCGTCCAAGGAGATCGCCGACTCTGCGAAAAGAACCGGCGCGCATGTCTCTGGTCCGATCCCGCTGCCCGCGAAGATCGAGAAGTTCTGCGTACTGCGCGGACCTCACGTCGACAAAAAAAGCCGTGAGCAATTCGAGATTCGTACCCACAAAAGGCTTATCGAGATATTCGATACGACACCCGAGACGATGGAAGCCATGGGCAAACTGGAGCTTTCGCCTGGCGTCGACGTTGATATTAAGTTGATCGGAGCGGCGTGATGAAAGGGATTCTCGGTAAAAAGTTAGGCATGATGCAGGCGTTTGACGACACTGGTCGTCGTGTGCCCTTGACAGTAGTCCAGGCGACGCCTGGAGTCGTTGTGCGGGTGAAGGACGCGAGCACCGACGGCTACGCAGCTGTTCAGGTGGGTTTTGACGCCTGCGAACTGAAGACACTGAACAGGCCCGAAGCCGGCGTTTTCAAAAAAGCTCTTCAGACAAAGACCGGTTATAAAACCCTAAAAGAGTTTCGGGTGGATAATCCTGGCGACTTCAAGGTTGGCCAGGAAATCAAGGCTGATCAATTCAGCGCCGGAGATCTGGTGGATGTGCGCGGCATTAGCATCGGCAAAGGCTTCGCCGGAACCATCAAAAGATATCATTTCAGTTGCGGGCCAAAGACGCACGGCAGTAAGAACAAACGTGAACCGGGCTCCATCGGATTGTCGGCAACGCCTTCGCGCGTGCACAAGAGAAAGAAGATGCCGGGACACTTGGGCGCTGTACGCAGGACCATTCAGCGAATCACCGTTTTTAAGGTTGATGAAGAAAAGAATCTGATTTTTCTCATCGGAGGGATTCCCGGCTCGCGTAACGGGACAGTGACAATTCAAGAAACCGTGAAAAAGACGAATCAAGCCGTATAAAGGGCGATCCCATGGCGAAGATGGACATAGTCAACAGTTCAAATGAGAAGGTGGAGTCGTTGGATTTACAAGACGAAATTTTCAGCGTCGAAGTGAAGCCTCACCTTTTCTGGGAAGTCGTGCGCAATCAGATGGCGAACCGTCGCTCTGGTACAAAGAAAACGAAATCCCGCGCGGAAGTTAACTACACCGGCGCTAAATTGTATCGACAAAAAGGAACCGGTCGCGCAAGAGCGGGCAGCGCTCGTTCGGGCGTCCGCGTCGGCGGTGGACATATTTTCGCTTTGCGCCCGAAAGATTGGTCGTACAAGACCCCTAAGAAAGTACGCCGTCAAGCCGTCGTATCGGCGCTGGCCATGAAACTGGCTGAATCCAAATTGACGGTTGTGGACAGTTTGTCCCTTGATCGAATCAAGACCAGCGACATGGTGGCCATCCTCAAGTCTCTGGATGTGAAAAGTGGTTTGATCGTTATCGGGCAGCGTGACGAAAAGATTGAAAAGAGTGCAAAAAATATCCCGTTCGTTAAGGTTTTACCGGTAGAAGGCCTGAACCTTTACGACATTCTCCGGTACGACAAGCTGGTCCTGACCAAGGATGCGGTGGAGAAGATCGAGGGGAGGTATAAGAAACGATGAATTCACATCAGATCATCAAGCGTCCGATCATTACGGAAAAAGCTAACCTGGGTAAAGAGGTCAGCAATCATCACACCTTTGAAGTAATGTTGACGGCCAATAAAATTGAGATCCGAAAAGCCGTTGAAGAATTGTTTGGAGTCAAGGTTTTGGGTGTGCAGACCTGCCTGATGCGAGGGAAGAACAAGCGTCGGGGACGCGTGCTCGGAAGAACTCCGAACTGGAAAAAGGCCCTCGTGAAACTTGCTCCCGGCGAAAGTATCGATTTCTTTGAAGGCGTCTAATCAGATACGGAAGGCTATGGCATGGCGATAAAGAAACTCAAACCGACAAGCCCCGCACGGCGGTATATGACCATCAGTACCTTCGAGGAGTTATCCGGCAACCAACCGGAGCGCTCCTTGCTAGAGCCCTTGAAAAAGTCCGGCGGTCGCAACAGCAAAGGGCGCATCACCATGCGCCATAGGGGCGGCGGATCAAAGCGTCAATATCGCGTGATAGATTTTAAGCGGAACAAGCCCGATATTCCTGCACGAGTGGCGACGATTGAGTATGATCCCAACAGAAAGAGCCGTATCGCGCTGCTCAATTATCATGACGGTGAAAAGCGATATATCCTGGCTCCGCATCAACTCAAAGTCGGCGATACGGTTATCAGCGGCGAACATGTCGATGTTATGCCGGGCAATGCGATGCCGCTTAAGAATATTCCCGCTGGCATTTTCGTGCATAATGTGGAAATGAAAATTGGCAAAGGTGGCCAGGTTGCGCGCTCAGCCGGCAATTATGCGCAGATCATGGGTAAAGAAGGCAAATATGTGACGCTGAAAATGCCGTCGAGTGAGACTCGACGTTTTCTGGGCGATTGCATGGCCACGATCGGGCAGGTTGGAAACGTGGATCACAGCCACATTTCGATAGGCAAAGCCGGACGTTCCCGGTGGTTGGGCCGCAGACCCAGCGTTCGCGGCGTTGCCATGAATCCGGTGGATCATCCCATGGGCGGTGGCGAGGGTCGCACCAGCGGCGGTCGGCATCCATGTACCCCCTGGGGCGTTCCGACAAAAGGATACAAGACGCGGAAAAATCAGAAATCCGACAGGTTAATCGTCAAGCGACGTAACCGGAAATAATAAGGGGCGGTGGAGTATGGCGCGTTCGGTAAAAAAAGGACCCTTCGTCGATGACCACTTGGCCAAGAAGGCGGAAACGGCGATTTCATCAAGGAGCCGGACCATTATTAAAACGTGGTCCAGACGGTCGACGGTTTTACCCGAATTCGTTGGCCTGACATTCGCCGTTCACAACGGGAAAAAGTTCGTTCCTGTTTTCGTGACGGAGAATATGGTCGGTCACAAACTGGGCGAATTCGCTCCGACGCGCGTTTTTCATGGTCACGCGGCGGATCGAAAAGCCAAGAAAAATTAATTAGCGCACAGGCCGACGAAGATTCGGCGTTGATACGCTCATGGGAGATATAGAATGGAAGTCAGGGCCACAGCGAAGCACCTCAGGTTTTCACCCTTCAAGGGGCGTTTGATTGCGGACATGATTCGCGGAAAAGCCGTCCATGAGGCCGTGGGGATTCTTGCCTTTACACCAAAAAAATCGGCGAGAGCGATGAAGAAGCTTCTGGAATCGGCCATCGCGAACGCGCAGACACGTGAAGGCGTGGATGTGGACGAGTTATATGTCAAGAGCGTTTGCGTTGATACGGGGCAGACACTCAAGCGGACTATCCTGCGCTCCATGGGACGAGCCAATAGGATATTTAAGAGGACAAGCCACGTCACCATTATCCTGGACGAGATTTAAGGGAGGCATACGGTGGGTCAAAAGACAAACCCAATCGGTTTTAGACTTGGTATCATCCGGGATTGGAACTCGCGATGGTTCTCCGACAAGGAGTACGCAAAACTGCTGCACGAGGACCTTAACATTCGCAGTTTCCTGAAAAAAAGGCTCGCCGGGGCCAGCGTGTCGAGAATTGAGATTGAGCGCACGCATAACAAAATGACCATCATCATTCATACGGGCCGTCCCGGGGTTATCATCGGGCGCAAAGGAGCGGAGCTTGAATCGCTGCAAAAAGTTCTGCGCCGGATGGCTGATCGAGATATTTTCATCAAAGTGCAGGAAGTGCGGCGTGCTGATGTGGATTCCCAGCTCGTTGCGGAGAACATCGGCAACCAGATGGTCCGACGCATTTCACATCGCCGAGCCATGAAAAGGGCGATTTCCAATGCGATGAAACTTGGCGCCAAGGGAATACGCATCACGGCCAAGGGAAGATTGGGCGGAGCGGAGATGAGCCGTTATGAGAAATATCGCGAGGGCGTTGTTCCGCTGCACACCTTGCGCGCGGACATTGATTATGCGCAATACCACGCCAGGACGACCTATGGCGTTATCGGTATCAAAGTATGGATATACCACGGCGACGTGGTTTCAAAGTAAAGGACTGTGAGGTAATATCATGCTTTCTCCAAAGAAAGTTAAACACCGCAAGATCCAAAAGGGACGTCGGCGCGGACAAGCGAGACGTGGAAGCAACCTGGATTTCGGCAACTACGGATTGCAGGTTCTGGAAGCCGGATGGATCACGGCGCGGCAAGTTGAGGCGGCTCGTATCGCCATGACCCGCTCCATTAAGCGCGGCGGAAAAATATGGATTCGGATTTTTCCGGATAAGCCGATTTCGAAAAAACCCGCTGAAACTCGTATGGGTAAAGGCAAGGGTTCTCCCGAAGAATGGGTTTGCGTGGTCAAGCCCGGACGCATGTTGTACGAGATGGATGGTGTGAATTCTGAACAGGCTGCCAAGGCTTTCAGGCTGGCCGCCGCAAAGTTACCGCTAAAAACGAAAATCGTTATTCGAGAGGCCCTTCATGAAGGCTGAGGAAATTCAGAAATACAGCGAAGAGGAATTGGTCCGCATGGAGCAGGATTTGGTGAAGGATTATTTCCATCTCAAATTCCAGTTCTTCACGGGGCAGCTTGAAAATACAGCGCGGATGACAGGTGTCAAACGGGATATCGCTCGCGTCAAGACAATCCTGCACCAGCGCAAAAAGCTAAAGGATGTGAGCCATGGCGACAAAGAGTAAACGCCGAACCCTGCAAGGCGTTGTCGTAAGCGATAAGATGCAAAAGACGGTTGTTGTGCGCGTGGCGCGCGTATATAAGCACCCGTTATACGGCAAAGTCATAACACAGCACACAAAGTACAAAGCCCACGACGACAAGAACGAATGCGGGATTGGAGACACGGTTCAGCTGATCGAAAGCAGACCGATTTCCTCCGAGAAACGCTGGGCCGTGAAAAAGATTATCGAAAAGGCCGTTAGGTAGACCGAGTCGTTCGTCGCAGAAGGAGACTAAGGCCATGATTCAAATGCAAACCGTTTTGTCGGTTGCGGATAATTCCGGGGCGCGCCGCCTGACCTGTATCAAGGTTCTGGGCGACAGCAAGAGACGATACGCGTCCGTCGGCGATGTGATTGTTGTTTCGGTGCGTGAGGCCATTCCCGGGGGCAAAGTGAAAAAGGGTGAAGTGCGAAAGGCCGTCATTGTTCGGCTGAAAAGCAACTTGGGGCGACCGGACGGAAGTTTTATCCGCTTTGATGACAATTCTGCGGTTTTGATCGAGGAAAACTTGGAGCCGATCGGAACTCGCGTATTTGGGCCTGTCGCCAGGGAACTGCGCGCCAAGCAATTCATGAAGATCGTTTCATTGGCGCCTGAAGTTCTATAAGACGATCGCGTATCGGCAAGGAGAAGAATAATGTCGGCGAAGACAGTAAAAAAAACCCGCGTGAAGAAGGATGACATTGTCCACATCATCGGCGGCAAAGAATCCGGGGCGATGTCCAATCGCGTGAAACGCGGGAAGGTCATGAACGTAGATCGGAAAAGCGGTCGCGTTATCGTTGAGAGGATGAATTTTATCAAGAGGCACTCGCGACCGGACAAAACGAATCGGCAGGGCGGCATCATTGAGAAAGAAGGGCCGATTCACGCCAGCAACGTCATGATCGTCTGTCCGACCTGCGATGCTCCAAGACGAATCAAAATGGTGACTCTTGAAGATGGAAAAAAAGTGCGCGCTTGCAGAAAGTGCGACGAGATATTGGACAAGTAAACGCGTTTCGATAGGAGCGGCCTGATGGTCCCCAGACTGAAAACATACTACGAAGAAAATGCCGTGCCGGCTCTCATTAAAGAGTTTGGGTACAAAAATACGATGGAAGTTCCGCGGCTGGTGAAGGTCACTATTAATATGGGTTTGGGTGAAGCCATCCAGAACCCGAAGTTGATCGAATCCGCGGTTTTCGAGATAACGACCATTGCCGGCCAGAAACCGGTGGTGACGAAGGCTCGAAAATCCATTGCCTCCTTCAAACTTCGAGAGGGGCAAAGCATCGGTGCGATGGTGACCTTGCGCAGGGAACGCATGTATGAGTTTCTTGATCGCTTGATTTCCGTGGCTATACCGCGTATTCGCGACTTTCGCGGCATTTCCGCAAAGGCATTTGATGGCCGGGGCAATTACTCGCTTGGCATCAAGGAACAGATTGTCTTTACGGAGATCGATTACGACAAAGTGGACAAGATCAAGGGAATGAATGTGACAATCGTGACGACCGCGAAGACTGATGAGGAAGGCCGTGCCTTGCTTAAAAACATGGGTATGCCTTTCCGCAAATAAGCGGTTATTTTACGGAGAAAATCAACGTGGCAAAAAAATCGTTAATAGCCAAGGCGAAACGAAAACAGAAATTCGCGGTTCGTCAGTATAATCGGTGCCCGCTTTGCGGACGCCCTCGGGCATATTACCGAAAATTCAATATGTGCCGCATCTGCTTGCGGATGTTAGCGCTCCAGGGCGACCTGCCGGGCGTGGTCAAATCGAGCTGGTGATGCGATCACGGCTTGCTCAAGGGAGGGTAGCGATATGGTCATGACGGATCCGTTGGCGGATATGTTGACGAGGATTCGCAATGCGTACCGGGCGAAGCACGAGAGTGTGAGCTGTCCGGCGTCGAAGCTCAAAATAGGCGTCGTCAAGATACTCAAGAAAAAGGGATTCATTGATGCCTATAAGTTTGAAGAAGATGGCAAGCAGGGCATTTTGCACATTCATCTGCGCTATGACATCGATCACATGCCCATGATTAAAGGCATTGACCGAATCAGCAAGCCGGGGCTGCGGCGGTACTCCGGATCGAATGAGGTCCCGCCGGTCCTCAGAGGATTGGGCATCACCATCCTTTCCACGAGCAAGGGTGTGATGGCCGACGATGAGGCAAAAGAAAAGAAGCTGGGCGGCGAACTTTTGTGCCGCGTTTGGTAAGAACGATACTGATGACAGGGTGGTAAACCATGAGTCGCGTTGGAAAAAAGCCCGTTCAACTGGAAGGCGGAGTGACGGCTTCCGTTGAAGGGACCAGAATCATCGTCAAGGGATCCAAGGGACAGTTGGATTATTCTTTTCTGCCGGGCATCGGCGTTGAAGTCGGAGAAAAGTCGATCCAGGTCACTCGGGAGACGGATCATCGGGATCATCGCTCCTTGCATGGACTGACCAGAGCTTTGATTCAGAACATGGTGATCGGCGTGTCCAAAGGCTACGAGAAGAAACTCGAGATGAGCGGCGTTGGATACAAGGCCGAAGTCAAGCAGGACCAAATTTTTCTCAGTGTTGGATTTACCAATCCGAAGGCGCTGAAGATCCCTTCTGACTTGAACGTGCTGGTGGACAAAAACAACAAAATCACGGTCAGCGGAATTCGCAAGGAAGCCGTCGGAGAATTCGCCTCGCGGATTCGGCGGGTCAGACCGCCGGAACCCTATAAGGGCAAAGGGATCAAATACGATACCGAAAGGATCGTGCGTAAGGTTGGCAAGACCAGCGCATAATTTAGCTGTGCATTGATCGAGGCATCGTGCTTCAAGGAGTTATACGGTGAGTTATAAGAAGGAAAACATCACTTCGCGGGAACGTCGTCAAAAGCGGGTTCGGCGAAAGGTTCGTGGAAGCGCTGAACGACCGAGACTGTGCGTTTACCGCAGCCTGAGTCATATCTACGTCCAGGCTATCGACGATACGGCGGGAGTCGTTCTCGCCAGCGCGTCAAGTCTTGAACCATCCTTCGAGAAGCCTCAAATCCCCGAGGCCAAACCCGAAGTGAGCGCGGAAGAAAAGCCCAAAAGTAAAAAGGCTGGTGGGAAAAAGAAAGCCAAGCCCGTCGTCGTTAAAGGTTTCAAAGTTATGTGCAGTGAGCTGGTCGGCAAAAAGATTGCCGAACGCGTCAAGGAAAAGGGCATCAATCAAGTGGTTTTCGATCGGAATGGATTTCTCTATCACGGTCGGGTTAAAGCCGTCGCGGAAGCGGCGCGCAAGGCCGGCCTGCAGTTCTAGGGCCTTAAGGAGGACAGCTAGTGGCGAATACAAATCGCAGAGATTATCAAGAGGTGCCTGAATTTGTTGAAAAGGTCGTCCATGTCAACCGCGTCGCCAAGGTTGTCAAGGGCGGGCGTCGCTTTTCCTTCACCGCCGTTGTGGTCGTTGGCGATGGCAAGGGTCGCATTGGCGTCGGCAAAGGCAAGGCCAACGAAGTACCCGATGCCATTCGCAAGGGCATAGAGGCTGCAAAGAAGGCCGTCTTCAGGGTGCCGCTGACTGAAGATTTCAGCATTCCTCATGAAATTGAGGGGCGGATGGGAACCTTCGGAGCTGCCAAGGTGAAATTGATTCCGGCCAGTCCGGGAACCGGCGTCATCGCCGGCAGCGCAGTGCGCGCGATCCTGGAAAGCGCGGGGGTTCGCAACATCTTGACAAAGTGCTACGGCAGCCGTAATCCGCACAATCTGGTCCGCGCGACGGTCAAGGGGCTGAAAAACCTGAATGATCCTGAAAAATACAGAAAGCGCCTAATTCGGAAGAGCGGATCGAGCGGCGGGAAACCCGTCGTGGAGGAGGGGTGATCATGGGACAGATCAAATTGACGCAGATCCGCTCGACGATAAGTCGTGATAAAAAACAACAGCGAATTCTGGATGCATTGGGCTTGAAAAGGATCGACCACAACGTGGTTCATCAAAATTCCCCAACCATTCGCGGGATGGTGAAGAAAGTTCTACATCTCGTTCGTTATGAGGAGATCGAGTAAATGAAACTCTCTGAACTTTCGCCTCCAAAAGGGGCAAGGACAAAGAGCAAGCGCCTCGGGCGCGGCAACGCTGGCGGCAAAGGCGGTACGTCCGGAAAAGGTCATAAGGGCACCAGAGCCAGGTCCGGCACGGGAAAAGGACCAGGTTTTGAAGGCGGGCAGATGCCTTTGACAAGAAGGGTTTCCAAAAGGGGTTTTCATAATCCCAACCGGAAGGTCCTGTCCGTTGTCAATGTTGGGCAGCTCTCGCGCTTTGAATCTGGTGCCGTCGTTGATCCGGATATTATGCTCAAAAGTAAAGTGATCAGTAAGAAAAACGATGGTCTGAAGATTCTTTCCGAGGGCGATCTGAACGTATCACTGACGGTTATTGCGCATAAGTTTTCTGCTAAGGCCAAAGAAAAAATCCTGGCCGCGGGCGGAACCGTGGAACTAATAAAGGGCTGAATCGGTGGTCAACGCGTTTCAAAATATCTTCAAGATCCCCGAGCTGAGGCGAAGGGTTTTCTTTACGGCGGCGCTTCTGGCGGTTTACAGGGTCGGCTGCACGGTGCCGATTCCCGGCTTGAACACGGCGGCGCTGGCGAGCTTCTTTAAAGCGCAGGCCGGCACGGTCTTCGGAATGTTTTCCATGTTCACCGGCGGCGCGCTGGAGCAGGGTTCGGTTTTCTCTCTGGGAATCATGCCCTATATTTCCGCGTCCATCATTTTACAGCTTTTAACCGTCGTTATTCCCTACCTGGAGAAGTTATCCAAGGAAGGCGAAGTCGGGCGAAAAAAGATCACGCAATACACGCGGTACGGCACCGTCGGCCTTGCGCTTTTTCAAGGATTCATGATGGCCATCGCGCTCGAAAAGGGCATGCTCGGGCAGGGCGTTGTGCTTCACCCGGGTATTCTTTTCAAGGTGATGACGGCGGTCACAATGACTGCGGGCACGGCATTTATCATGTGGCTGGGCGAGCAGATCAGTGAGCACGGCATCGGCAACGGCATCAGTCTCATCATTTTCGCCGGCATCGTGGCAAGAATGCCGGCAGCTGTTTACCAGCTATTCGTAGACATTGGGACCGGAGAGCGCAACATTCTCTCGACAATTCCCATCGGAATTTTGATGATCTTCGTTGTGTTCGCCATCATTTTTGTCGAACGGGCTCATCGGAAAATTCCGATTCAACACGCCCGCAGGGTTGTGGGTCGGCGCATGTACGGCGGCTCCAGCACTCATCTTCCTTTGAAAGTCAATACTGCCGGCGTGATTCCCCCGATCTTCGCCAGCTCGATAATGATGTTTCCGGCGACCTTCTCGAATTTTTTCGAGCACCCGTGGCTCCAGGCCATCAGCGACATGTTGAATCCCGGTCAGCCGCTGTACCTGATTCTCTATGTGGCGATGATCATCTTCTTTTGCTTCTTCTACACGGCGGTGACCTTCAATCCGGTTGACGTCGCCGACAACCTGAAAAAGTCTGGGGCTTATATACCCGGTTATCGTCCTGGAAAGCGAACGGCTGATTATATTGACAAAGTGTTGACGAGGATCACCTTGGGGGGAGCGATTTACATCTCTGCGGTGTGCGTCCTGCCAACATTTCTCGTTTCCTTTTTCAAGGTCCCCTTCTATTTCGGAGGCACGGCATTGCTGATTGTCGTGGGTGTCGGCCTGGATACCATCTCTCAACTTGAAAGTCATATGTTGATGCGACACTACGATGGTTTCCTGGGCGCCAAGGGAAAATTTAAAGGACGACGATAGTATTAATGGACGGAGGATTGAAATGCGTTTGATTCTACTTGGCGGCCCCGGCGCTGGCAAAGGTACGCAGGCTCAGAAGATCGTTGGTCGTCTAGGCATACCGCAGATATCCACTGGAGACATGCTCCGGGCGGCCGTGGGCAACCAGACGGAACTGGGTAAGGAAGCAAAAAAATATATGGACGCCGGACAATTGGTCCCGGATGCGGTCGTTATCGGCCTGATCGACGAGCGCCTTGACCTAGACGATGCAAAAAAGGGTTTTATTCTGGATGGTTTCCCCCGGACGATCGCGCAGGCCGAAGCCCTGGATGAACTGTTGAACAAAAAATCCATGAGTCTGGATAAAGTCGCATCCATCGACGTCCCGGATGACGATTTGGTCGAGCGTTTGTGCGGAAGGCTGACATGCCGGTCCTGCGGCGCCATGATGCATAAACTGTTTTCGCCGCCGAAGGTTGAGGGTGTTTGCGACAAGTGCGGTAAAGCAGAGCTTTATCAGCGCGACGACGACAAAGAAGTAACAATTCGGCAGCGACTTAACACATACCACACGCAGACCGCTCCCTTGATCGACTTCTATAAAGGCAAAGGCATGCTGACAGAGGTCTCTGGAAAGGGAAGCATTGAAGAGATAACTGCGCGTGTAAACGAGATGCTGGGAGGCTGATCATTCACCCATGATTATTCAACTGAAGAGCTCTGCGGAAATTGAGAAATTGTATCGGGCTGATCAGGTTGTGGCCGAAGCACTCGCAAGCATGGCCGAAGCTGCGGTGCCGGGTGTTTCGACGGCGTTTCTGGATGAAATTGCTCGCAAGATCATTGAAAAGCGAAAAGCGAAAAGCGCGTTTTTGGGGTATCCCAATCCCAGCGGCGGAGCGGCGTTTCCAGCAACGGTATGCGCCAGCGTTAACGATGTAGTCGTTCACGGCATTCCGTCTGAGGACATAGTTTTGAAGTCGGGCGATATCCTTAGTCTCGATTTTGGGGTTTTCCTCGACGGCTGGTGCGGAGACTCGGCTTTGACCGTGGCCATTGGTGATGTTCGACCGGAAGTCAGGAGTCTTATGGACACCACGCGCGCATGCCTGGAGGCCGCCATTGAGCAATCGCGCCTGGGCAAGCGTCTCGGTGATGTCGGCCACGCAGTGCAGACTTTGGCCGAAAGCCGAGGTTTTGGTGTTGTTCACGAGTTCGTAGGGCACGGCATCGGCAAGAAGATGCATGAGCCTCCAGCCATCCCCAACCTGGGAAAGCCGGGGACGGGGGAGCGGATCCGCATTGGGATGACCTATGCCATTGAGCCGATGATCAATATGGTCTCGCCCGATGTAAAGGTTGATGCCGACGGATGGACGGCCAGGACGGTGGACGGGGAGTATTCGGCCCATTTTGAGCATTCGATTGCTGTAACGCCGGATGGCCCGAGGGTATTGTCGCAAATATCTTAGAGAAAAGTGAGATATAGGGACTGTATTGACGAATCTGTGTTGACGAAAAGCTCGGAATCGTGCATTAACACGGGTTCCGAAATAGCAAAAATGCATTTCGGGAGAAATGAGGGAGCAGGACAATGAAAGTGAAGGCTTCAGTTAAAAAACGTTGCGATAAGTGCAAGGTGGTCCGGCGCGCAGGCGTTGTACGGATCATTTGCGAAACCAAGAAACATAAGCAGCGCCAAGGATAGAATTCGAACGAGGAGGTTGCAATGCCCCGCATTG
>Ga0307990_1001598_pt1 | contig 18918 bp, 18 predicted proteins | sample EllFjometagen129_FD_203168 | JGI IMG/M metagenome (GOLD analysis project Ga0307990, IMG submission 203168) | Marine microbial communities from Ellis Fjord, Antarctic Ocean - #129 | ecosystem: Environmental > Aquatic > Marine > Unclassified | place: Southern Ocean | collected 2014-10-08
GTTAAAAAAGTTGTACTAATCGAATCTTGTTCTTATAAAGGTTATCCAATATTCAAAAAAGATGCAGCCGGACAACCACTTGTTGGACAATATTATTCAACAAAAGCAGAAATTGGTGCTGATCCTATTCAAGTAGCTCCGATGGATAACATTTTTAAAACGGGAGCGAAAGCCTATATGAAAGCAGTATGGGACCAAGCTATTTATACCGTTAATAAACCATCACCGGAAGACGATGATTTATATTTGACAGAAACGATGAAAGAAAGATGCATTGTAGACGTTGATTGGGCTTTAACTAAATTTAATATGTCTAATGATAACAATGGTGTTATTGATGGGGATGGATCTATTAAAAACGTTGTTTGTCCAGTAATATCATTCTGGAGTGAAAAAGATATAGTTGTTCTAGAATACATGGTAGATGAAACTGTAGCCGCTTTAAAAGATGCTAAAAAAGTAAAATTAGCAAAGTCAGGACATAGTCCATTAGTGGATTGCCCAGATGTTTTAGTTAAAGGTATATTAGAATTCATTAAATAATTAATATAAAAACTTAAATGATAGAATTAAAAAGGGAGATATATCTCCCTTTTTTGTTTGTTAAAAATATTCCAAAATAGATATAGTTTTTAATGAGTTTTTGATATAATATTTGTAGGTGATAAAGATGAAACTAAAAGAAAAGCAATTAAGTCACAAACTTGTATACGAGTGTTTTTTTATGAAATTGTATGAGGATGATGTTTTACTTCCAAATAATAAGACTAGCAAAAGAATCTATCTAATGCATTCTAGTGCAGCTGCTGTTTTACCTATAACTAAAAGTGGTAAGATTATATTAGTTAAACAATATCGTTATCCTATAAGAAGTGAATCTATAGAAATTCCCGCAGGTAAAAAAGATTCATTAGATGAATTAGGTTTAACATGTGCAAAAAGAGAACTAGAAGAAGAAACTGGATTTGTTTCAGAAAATTTTGAAACAATGATGAATATTAATAGTTGTGTTGGTTATAGTAATGAAGTTATAGAACTATTTATTGCTAGAGATTGTTATAAGATTGAAAATCCAAAATCAGCGGATGAAGATGAATTTGTTGAAGTAATGGAATTATCTGAAGAAGAATGCAAAATGATGATTAAAACCAAATTCATTAAGGATGCAAAAACAATTATCGCTTTACAACAATATTTTTTGGAGAAAGCTAATGTTTAAAGAAATGAGAAGAATAAAAAATCAAATGAGTGATGTGTCAGCAATTGGAATTATAATGTAACAAAGTATTTTGATTAAATAACGAAAAAATGGTAAAATAAATGTTATATAAAAGCAAAAATTATAAGGGGGAATTATGAAATTTTATATCAAACAAAAAGTATTTTCATTTAAAGATAAGTTCAACATAACAGATGAACAACAAAATTTGAAATACCAGGTCAAAGGTAAATTAATAAGTATTCATAACAAATTAGATTTGTTAGACGAAAATGGGGAAGTATTGTTTTCTTCTAAAAAGAAGCTTTTAAGAATACTACCTAAGCATTTTATTTTCGATTGTAATGGAGAAAAAGTAGCTACTATTGTTAGAAAATTTAGCATAAGACCAAAATTTGATCTTTCAATTTTAGGAAAAGAGCAATCTGTTGATGGAAGTTTATTCGCTCATTCATTTAATATTTTAGATAATGGTGGTGTGGTGGCTTCTATTTCGAAGAAAATTATTTCATGGGGAGATACTTATGAAATTGAAATCTATGAGGAAGAAAATATTGAGCTATACCTATTTGTAGTAATCATATTAGACCAAGTTATACATGAAGGTAAAAAATCAATTGCAAATCTTTAATGGTAAAGCAATCGCTTTACCTTTTTTCTTGAAGTGTTAGAGGAGAATTATTATGAAAATTAAAATTATATCGGTTGGGAAACTAAAAGAAATATACCTTGTAGATGGTATCAACGAATATAGTAAAAGGTTATCTAAATATTGTAAATTAGAATTGATTGAAGTGAAAGATGAAAAAGCTCCTGAAAATCTATCTATTAAAGATATAGATATTATTAAGAATATTGAGGGCAAAAGAATTTTATCAAAGCTTCAAGACGAGTACATAATTGCTTTAGTTATTGAAGGTAAGCAAATTTCTTCTGAAGAATTAGCAAAAAAAATGAATGATATTACTTCATATCATTCTTCTAACATTTGCTTTATTGTTGGAGGCTCGTTAGGGTTGTCTAAAGATGTTTTACAAAAAGCCAATTATATATTGTCTTTTTCTAAAATGACTTTTCCTCATCAATTAATGAAACTAATACTTTTAGAACAAATATATAGAACATTTAGAATTAACAACAATGAGCCGTATCATAAATAATTGCAATTAATGGTATGCACATCATAATTAAGGCCTTTTTAGCTTTATTTCCTGATTCTTTATTCATAATTAAGTATGTTGTAATATAAAAAAGATAGAGTATTTTTCTATGAGTCTTCATTTTGAAGGGAAAGAGTTGACATAAACTGAAGATTTAGATGAACTTATAACAAAACTTCACTTAAGTAAATCTAAAATATTAAATTTGTAAAATTTTTCATATATAAGTTCATACTCTGTTCACAATTAGGTATTATTATATATGATATAAAGTTAACTAGAAACAAATAAAGAAGACAGGATTACGTGAGAATATGAGTAAAAATAGTGAATCAAGAATTTATGGAAAAAGAGAATTCATCAAAATTATGAGTAAAGCAACATACTCTATAGTAAAATACAGAAAATGTATGAAATTAATAAATAAAGAGTTTCAAACAAACTTAATGCTCTCAGTTACGGAAGTAAATGGATGTCGAGTTTGTAGTTATTATCATACAAAACGTGCGATTGATTCAGGAATTAGTAATCAAGAATTACAGAGTCTTTTAACTGGAAATCATAAGAATGTAAAAGTTGAGGAAGCACAAGCTTTATTGTTCGCGCAACATTATGCTTCTGAAAAAGGAAATTATTCTAAAGTAACATTTCAAAAAATCATTGAACATTATGGAAAAGAAGAAGCTTATGGAATACTAGCAAATACTACATTGATTTCTTTTGGGAATGCATATGGTATAAACCTAGGAAACCTAAAGAGTAGATTTACAAAAATCGGAAGAGTAAAAGATAGTAAAATCATTAATGAATTATTTATTTGCTTTTCACCTATTATGCTCATGCCTATTACATTATTTATTAATCTTTTTAGAAAGAAACAATACTAATATTCGATTGGTATTGTTTTTAAACAATGGTTTACTGTGTTATCAAATCTAGAGTGTAAAAAAGCCCTCTTGGGCTTTTTTACTTATAAGTATTATTGATTTGACAGCTTTCTTGTAAGTATTTGATAAAACAATTTAGTCTTGAATATTAAATCGTAATATTGTATTCTTAAATTGAAGTTTTAAAGAGGAGTGTAAAACATGATTAAAAAGATAAAAGAAAGTATATATGTAGAATTGTTTGTAGCTTTCTTTAAAGTTGGATTTTTTACTATTGGCGGAGGATACGCTATGCTTCCGATGTTAAGAAAAGAAGTTGTTGAAAAATATAATTGGGCATCTGACGAAGAAATGATGGATTACTTTGCGATTGGGCAAAGTACACCAGGGATTATTGCGATAAATACAGCAACATTTATTGGATTTAAGAAAAAAGGTGTTTTGGGTGCTATCTTTGCAACACTTGGTATGGTAACCCCATCATGGATAATCATTATCTCAATTGCGGCATTTTATAATGAATTTTCATCTAATGCTTATGTGGAAAGTGCATTTACGGGAATTAGGATTGTTGTCGTTGCGTTAATTTTAAATGCAGTGATAAAAATGGGTAAAAGTTCCATTAAAAATTGGTATAGTTTATTAATCTTTTTAACAGCTTTTGCTTTAGTAGCTTTCATCAATATTTCAGCAATTTACATTATTTTAGCAGCTGGGATATTGGGAATTATAATTAATTCTTTAAAGGAAGGAGCTCAAGTAAATGGTTGAGTTATTAAAATTATTTTTAATTTTCTTTAAAGTTGGTTTATTTACAATAGGTGGTGGACTTGCTGCTATTCCTCTGATTCAAGAAGAAGTTGTTGTAAGAGGGTGGTTAACTACTGCTGAATTTGCAAATATGATTGCAATTAGTCAATCAACACCAGGCCCAATTGGTGTGAATGTTGCAACTTTTGTAGGATATAGCCAGTTTGGTCCCCTAGGAAGTATTATTGCAACTTTAGGTATTGTTGCACCAAGTGTAATCATAATAATTATCGTTTCAAAATTTTTAAATAAATTCCGTAAAAACAAATACGTTGAAGGTGTGTTTGTTGGGATTAGACCAGCAGTTACAGCATTAATCTTAGTAGCAGCATATCTAATCGCTAAAGTGTCACTAGTAAATATACCGTTATACGAATCAACAAATAAACTTATTGATCTCATGGATTTTGGAGCTATCATAATGTTTTTAGTATTTTTATTTGCCATCAATAAATGGAAACAACATCCAATATTTTATATTGTTATAGCAGGTATTATTGGAATATTTGTCTTTTAGAAAAAGCAACTTTTTAAGGAACTTAAATAAAAGGTATAATAATAGTTAGGTAATTATTGAAACCTATAAAAAACTTAAAAAATACTGTGTCCCTACGATAAACTAAGGAGTGAAAATATGAATAATCAATTTTATAGTAAAAAACAAAGTGTTTATGCAAAAAATGGGGTCGTTGCTACAAGTGAAGGTTTAGCTGCCCAAGCTGGTCTTGAAATTCTTAAAAAGGGTGGAAATGCTATTGATGCAGCAGTTGCAACAGCTGCGGCACTAACAGTTGTTGAACCAACAAGCAATGGAATCGGAAGTGACAACTTTGCCTTAGTATATTTTAAAGATAAACTATACGGCCTTAACAGTAGTGGTTATAGTTCAAGAAATATCTCGATAGAAAAAGTGAAAGCAAGAGGTCACAAAACAATGCCTTCACTAGGAATAATTCCGATAACTGTCCCAGGAACACCAAAAGGATGGGCGAGCTTAATCACAAAGTTTGGTAAATTATCACTTTTAGAAGTATTGACTCCTGCGATTAAACTCGCAGAAGAAGGATTTATCATTAGTGAAACCGTTGGATTCTACTTTGAACGCGCAATAAAATCTTATCAAGCAAAAAATAAAGGAGAAATGTTTGAACACTTTTTTAAAGTGTTCACTAAAAATGGTGTAAGCTATAAAGCCGGCGATTTATTTAAATCTCAATGGCACGCCGATACTTTAAGAAAGATTGGTGAGACTAATAGTGATTCTTTTTATCATGGTGAACTTAGTGATAAGATTGTTTCATTTATGGAACAGTACAACGGGTTTATTGACAAAAGTGATTTAGCTGAATATGAAAATGAATTTGTCGAGCCAATCAGCGTTAACTATAAAGGTTACGATATTTGTGAAATACCGCCTAACGGCCAAGGGATTACTGCTTTAATGGCTCTTAACTTATTAAAAGATGATAACTTCAGTTCACTAGATGTCTTAACTTACCATAAACAAATAGAAGCTTTGAAAATAGCCTTTAGCGACACTTTAAAATATGTTACTGATCCATTATTTATGAAAGTCAGTCCTGATTTTTTGTTGGGGGATGAATATGTTAAACTTCGTAAAAAAGACATTACAAATAAAGCACTTTTACATAACGCTATTGATTACAAAAAAAGTGGGACTGTATATTTAGCAACTTCTGATAATGAAGGAAACATGGTTTCCTTCATCCAAAGTAACTATATGGGATTTGGTAGTGGTATTGTTATTCCAGGTACTGGTATAAGTATTCAAAACCGTGGCCATACTTTCAGCTTAGATACTAATCACCACAATAAACTTGAACCTCGTAAAAGAACGCTACATACAATTATTCCAGGATTTATTATGAAAGATAAATCAGCTGTTGGAGCATTTGGTGTAATGGGTGGATTTATGCAACCACAAGGACACCTTCAAGTTGTAATGAATTTAATTGATTTTAAAATGCATCCACAAGAAGCATTAGACGCACCACGATTTCGGTGGGATGAGGGATTGAAAGTTGCAGTAGAAAATTCATTTAATACAAGTTTTGCTCAAAAATTAAATCAGATGGGACATTCTATTAATATAGACCTATATGGAGGCGGATTTGGGCGTGGACAGATTATTCTAAAAGAAAAAATTGGTTATATTGCCGGAACAGAAACTAGATGTGATGGACACATTGCATATTATTAGTTTTTGTTATAGATAAATTTGAAAATAAATGATATATAAGAAGCGAGTAGTAATTAGAGCCATATGGGAAACAAACAGTGGGTAATTGGACCATCATATGCATATAATAACAAAACTCTTTTAAAGTGAACCTTTTATATTGGATACTTTAAAAGAAAATTTCACATTTGATGTCACTTTCTGTTGTGGTAGTGATTTATTTATGTGTTATATGTTAAAATAATGATTGGAGGAATATAAAAATGATTATATTGAATTCCATATTACTAGTGGTAATAGCAATACTTTGGATATTTGTCGGTATTGTAATATTGACTGACACTAAAGGGAAGGACGCATAACTATGATTTTTGGGCAAATAGCATATTTATTATTTATTTTCTCTCATATTGTACTTAAAGTGCTCTTGGGAGTTAGTTTGGTCATTTTAGGTATTTATATATTTTTTCTTGAAGGAAGAATATATTTTATTAAAATGAGGGTCAGAAAATTTTTTAAAAGTGAAAATAGAGAAGATTTAAAAGACTATTCTTTCACTGATTTATTAGCTGACCTAAACATTTCTAATAATGAGAAAAAATTGAAAACTCTAAGAATTTTGTGGTATATCATTACCATATTATCTATAGTTTTAATAGTTACTTATTAATTAGGATAATTTATGGAATTTTTTGAAACAATATTTTTGGACTTTTCGCTATAATTGTTGGTATATTAATCTTAATTCAATTTGTAGATGGTACAGTTGAAGAGATTATTTTCGCCGGTGGTAGTATTTTATTTGAGCCATATGATAGGAAATTATCTACAAATGAGATTGATTATTTTACTGGAACCCCAATTTTGAATTTACCAGGGTCTGCTATCTAAGGGCATATTTTCTTAGATTGGTATACAGGAGGGGAATTTACAGAAACTTGTAAAACAGAGAATATAATTAGCCGCAGATCAATCCTGTGTGCTCAATATCAACTAATTGAGTTTACATTACAATTTGTAGATGATTATGACATTTTATTATGACATATTTAAGATTAGATGATTTATATAATTTTAGTTTATAATTTCAGAGAAAGAATAATATAGAAAAAACACCAAAAATATATTTTGGTGTTTTTCTTTCAATTACAAAATATCTGCTTGAAAAATGAGTAGGAAACGATTAAATACAAGCATTGGAAACATATATTAATATCTTCAATATTATATTGTTAAATTCCATCAGTATTTAATACTTCGAAAAAACCATTATTCTATCAGTAATTAGTAAAAAAAAAATTTTACAATCTTAACTGTTTATGTTGAAATCAAAATTTTTAATGGTATAATATATAATGATAATAGCAAACTTAACAAAAGTTAAGGGCGCAAAGCTATGGGTCTAAGGTATTAAATTACTATGATTGCCAGGTTGCCAAAACGCAAAAAATAGATTTTTGTTTGTTTTTTTTGGTGCCTGTCTAGGTGCCATTTTTTAATGTTTGAAGGCATACTATTTTATCTTCTTTATTTGTAATTTAAATATAATATAATAGCTCAATCGTTTGAAAGGAAAAACTTGTGAAGACAAAAAGAATTATCACAGAACAAGATGTTAAAAACTTCTTTAGTTCTTCGATAAACTCAATCGAAGATGCAATGGGAATAATTAATTTAAATGTTAAAGAAAAAACAATAATCTTTGATTTTAACTCTGTGTTATTGTTGCGTATGAATAAAATATATTCAGAAATAGCATACACATTAGATTGTGAGCTTTTTGACAGAACATTTGTTGATGTATTAAACCAGTGTAGTAATTGTAAACTTGCTGCTAACACTGAATTTGAATATATAAAAAATGTAAATTCTACATTATATCATTTTGTTTTCAAATTAGAAGAAATTGATAGAAATAATATCAAAATCTATATGATTTGTTTTGAAAAACTATTAGAAACCGAAAAACAACTGTCATTATTCAGTAATGTTGTCGGTGCAGGAATTAGTATGTTTAAGGGCAGTACATGGTGGACTGATTATGATCGTTATTCTGATTTTTTTTATTCTTCTGATAATGGCCCTAGATTACTAGGATTGACAGTAAATAAAAACAAACTATATAATACAAAAAAATTTCAAAAAGTAAGAGACAAAGCAAAAATTGTATCTGAATTTTATGATGAATCTATAAAAGCTGAGGAAAACTCATTTGAACAGATAAAAAATAATACATCAGATTATTTTGCTGGTAGAACTCCAGCAATTACAGCCTCTGATGATATTTTGTGGGTGGAGGCATATGGAAAGTGTTTGATTCGTTATCCTGATGGCAGACCACGTTTTATTGTTGCTATTGATATTTATATGTCAGATATATTTGAAAAAACAAATCAATTGGAAATTATTAAAAACTTAATTAATTATGGACTAGTAGGTTCGGATATTGGTGTTTGGTATCATCAAACACACTTTTTAGAAGGAAGATACTACTTCACGGAATCATATCAAAAACTAATGGCGAATAAAAGACAATATAAAGATGAGATATTTACTGAATTATTTGAAGAACAAATCGCAATTATGGAGTCTAAAGGGAAAGGATATGAAAAGTACCTTTATGACTTTAGAAAAATACATAATAGTATATATACTGACAACGTTGATAAATATCACACTATTATTCCCCATCAAAAAGACAAAGACACACTTATTTGGATTGATGTTAGGGGTACTGTTATAGAACGTGATAATGAAGGCAGTGTTATTTTATTTGTTGGTGTGAATGTAGATGTAACAGAAGCGTACAATAGAAATCAAGAATTGGAACATTTACGTATTCAAAATGAACGTCTACAATTAGCAGAAACTCTCGCTATTAAAGCCAGAAATCTAATGATATGGAATTATACAGAACTCAGAACAGATAAAGAAAGGTATATATTTGGGAACAGTATCTTTGAAAAAAAACTTGGAGTTACCAGAACGAAAGATGGCTTAATATCTTTTACCGAGCTTCGAAAAACAATAGTAGAAGATGATGATAACTCAAAAAAACTTTCTAAAAAACTTTTTAATGAGTTGGGTTTAGTATTCATTAATAAAAAAAATACAGTGCGTAGAATATTAGTAAAACATAGAAATCTTAAAACCAAAGAGATATTATATCTTGAGCATTCTGTACAAGCAAATATGTCAACTACCTCAGAAAATAAACGAATTATTGGTGGAATATTAATTGAAGTCACCGAAAATATCTTATATCAAGAGAAAATACAATATCTAGCCAATAATGATACATTAACTGGCACAAAAAATCGAAATTACTTTGAAAACTATATAAAAGAAAAGCTACCACCTACTTATTCTTTCTTGATTTTCGATATAGACGGTCTTAAATTAATCAATGATGCGTTTGGGCATATGGAAGGAGATCGTGTAATAATACAACTAGCAAATTTTCTAAAAGAAGTTTTTGATAATAGTTCATTTATAGCTAGAATTGGTGGAGATGAGTTTATAGTACTTAGTAAAGATGTTAATCAAGTAAATATAACATCAAAATTCAAATCATTAGAAGCCAAGTTAATTGAGTATAATAAAAGTAGTTCAATCGAAATAAGAGTTAGTAAGGGCGATATAGTGGTTGAAAATAATGATATAAGCTTTGAAAAAGCCTATATTCAAGCCGAAAATATTATGTATCACAAAAAGCTTAACAATCGTTCATCTCGCAAATCAAAAATACTAGAATCTATTCTAGAAACATTAGATGCTAAAACTGAAGAAACAAGAGACCACAGTGAAAGAATGAGTGAATTAGCAATTAAAACTATACGTGGATTAGGTTTTTCAAGAAGTGGTGAACTTGAAGATATAGCATTATTAGCTAGAGTTCATGATATTGGTGTAATCACAATTCGTGACGAAATATTACACAAGCCTGGAAAACTTACGGAAATCGAGTTTGAAATGGTTAAAAAACACTGTGAAGCTGGATACAAGATAGTACGCAACCTTACAGATAGTGATATTGTGTGTAATGGTGTTTTATTTCATCATGAAAGATGGGACGGCAAAGGATATCCTCAGGGGTTAAAAGGGCAAGAAATTCCGATATTGGCTCGTATTATTAGTGTTGTTGATTCTTACGATGCTATAACAAACGATCGTGTTTATCGAGCAAAAAGGACAAAAGAGGAAGGTATAAAAGAAATTATACGATGCTCTGGGACACAGTTTGATCCAAACGTTGTAAAAGCTTTCTTGAAATCATGTTTTGATATAAGTTATGAATATAGAGAAGAAAAAAAAGAATAGAGTACAGATAGAAAGTGAAACTAGAAATAGTGGATTGGTATGGATAATACACAGTGAGTTATAACGATATTATATGCATATAGTAATAATTTGTAATTAATAATGTTATACCGAGCCATATCATAAATTGTATAACAAAGAGAAATATTAACTTATTTCTCTTTTATTTTGCGTATTATTCTTAGTTGAAGTCTTTCAGAAAATGAGATGAATATCTTTCGTGATTGCATAAAATAGTATAAATAAAGTTCTTTGTTAATTATCGCAACTGGAATAATATAATATTATGCTATTTAAGAGTTATTTAATGCAGATTATTTTTATCGATTTCAGATACGATTTGTTCTTGAAATAGACCACAAATTATAAGTAACTAAACCGTGAATTTATCAGTATTTATATACTGCATAAAAAGCCTCGGTTTTTGTTTGAACAAAAGAGGTAAAAATATAGCAATAATTTTCAGTAAAAAACAATACAATTAGAAAATCAAATCTTAAAATATTAAGAACGGTTTAAATATAAAAAAAATAGATTGTAATACTTATAATAAAATCAATTGCTTTGCTATAAAACACTAGTTATGGAGCTTTTTTTCTAACTATTTATATTAGATTGTATTCATTAAAGTTCTTTAAATAGCTACAACATTTAAGTAAAATGAATAAACTTTTTGAAGAAAAAAATATCTATTTTTTTATGTGTTAAATGACTATATTATTTTTTGTAAAAAATAGCGTATGAAAGCGCTTGTATTTTTAAAAGAAATATGTTATAACATAAATGCGGTATTATTCTGTTTTTTTTTTGAAGTAAATGACATTTAAATTTCGGTGTTTAAAAAGAGAAATCTTTTAAAATAAAATATAATATTATGGAGGCTTATTTAATGGTTATTGGAATTATGAAAGAAATTATGAGTGGGGAATACAGGACTTCTGCTACTCCAGAAACTGCTAAAAAGATGGTTGGTGATGGACATAAAGTTTTGGTCGAATCAAAAGCCGGTGAAGGTTCATTTTATAGTGATGCTGATTATATAAGTGCGGGAGCAAAAATTATTGAAAACCCACAAGATATTTATGATCAAGCAAGTGTTATTTTAAAAGTGAAAGAACCTCAGTTTAATACAACTTTGAACAAACATGAAGTAGATATGATGCATGATGGTCAAACCCTAATTACATTTATTCATCCTGCTTCACCTGTAAATCACGAAATGGTGAAAAAACTTGCTGCTAAAGGTGTAATCGGATTGACATTAGATGGAATCCCTAGAATTAGTAGAGCTCAATCTATGGATGCTTTATCATCAATGAGTACTTGTGCTGGATATAAGGGTATGCTTATGGCGACTAATGAAATAGCTAGATTTATACCGATGATAGGTTCGGCTGTTGGTATGATTAAACCTGCAACTGTTTTTGTTATAGGAACCGGCGTTGCTGGTCTTCGAGCAATAGCTACAGCTAAGAGTTTAGGGGCGATTGTATATTCAAGTGATATTCGTCCAGAAGCCAATGAGCAAGCAAAATCTCTTGGGGCAAAAATAATTAGTAGTGGTGTTCCGAATGAAATGTCTACAAGTGAAGACGGAAAACACGCTAAAAAATTGTCTGATCAATGGTTGAAAAAGGAAAAAGAAAGTTTTGCAAGCGTAGTCGCTAAATCTGATATTGTTTTCTTATCTGCTTTATTACTTGGAAAACGTGCACCAATCTTGTTAGATGAAGAAATGATTAAAACAATGAAACCGGGATCTTGTGTTGTTGATATATCTATTGACCAAGGTGGTAACTGTGAAATAACTTCACCAGGTAACACAACAGTTAAATATGGTGTAACAGTAAATGGATGTAAAAATATACCAGGGAAATTACCTGCAAGTTCAACATTTATGTTTTCTAAAAATATATACAATTTATTAAAGTATTTAGTTAAAGATGACAAAATCAATTTAGATATGAGTGATGAAATTATTCAATCAATATTAGTTTGTCATGACGGAAAACTTGTTCATGAAGGCGCTCTAGAAGCCATGAACTTAAACTAATAGAAATAGGAGAAAAGAACATTATGACTCAACTCCATATTATTTTGCTAGGAGTATTTGTAATATCGACAATTATAGGGTACTTCTTAATAAATAATGTTCCATCATTATTGCATACGCCTTTAATGTCAGGAATGAACGCGCTTTCTGGAATCACCTTAATTGGTGCTCTAATTGCAACAGCTGTTGCCTTTAAAGGCACACAACCCGCTTTATCCACTATTTTTGGTGGTGTAGCAATTATAGTTTCAACAATTAACGTATTTGGTGGATTTAGCGTTACCAATAGAATGTTAAAAATGTTTAAAAGAAAGGAAAGATGAAAATGCAAAATATTTCTATTTCCTTATTGTTTAATGCTACTTTAATCAACAATACACTATACTATGTTATTTGTGCTGTTTTGGCACTATTTGTAATGTTTGGGATTTTCCTAATGAGCAAAGTTGAAAAAGCAAGACTAGGTAACGCAATCAGTGCATTTGCTATTCTTTTTGGTGTTATTATAACTTTAGTAAGAAATGATATTCTAAATATTTGGGTTTTATACTTATGTCTAGCAATAGGCGCAGTAATTGGATTATTTCTTTCAGCGAAAATTAAAATGATTCAAATGCCACAAATGATTGCTATGTTAAATGGTTTAGGTGGTTTAGCTTCCTTAATCGTTGGAGGATTTGCTTTAGCTGGTATTGGTGCTGATCAATTAGTATTTAGTCAAATAGCTGCTAGTTTAGCAATTAGTATTGGTTCTATTACTTTCTTTGGAAGTTTGGTAGCTGCTGGGAAATTACATCGTGTTTTTCCACAAAAACCTATTACTTTACCCGTACATAAGTTCATACTTGTTTCTTTAATTGTTTTACTTTTTGTAGGGATTGTATTACCAATATTTGTATCAATTAATACTGCAGTGATTACAGTATTTTTAATCGTAATAGCATCAAGTTTTGGAGTTATATTTACCATCAAAATTGGTGGAGCTGATATGCCTATAGCTATCTCACTTTTGAATAGTTTATCTGGTGTTGCTGGAGCAATTTCTGGTTTAGCAATTGGAGATGCATTACTAGTTTCAGTTGGTGGTATTGTCGGAGCTTCTGGATTATTTCTTACTCAAATAATGTGTAAGGCGATGAATAAAAGTTTGTTTGATATACTATTAGGCCGCACAAGTGTTGCTTTTGACACTAATGAAAAAGATAAAGAAGAAACAACAGATTCAATAAAACTTGAACAAGAGTCACAGCCAAAAAAAGAAGAAGTAAATCCGATTGAAATTCTCAAAGCGGCTAAAAGTATTATTATTGCCCCCGGATATGGGATGGCTATCGCTCAAGCACAACATTTAGTGAAAGATTTAGCTGATTTCTTAACTGAGAACGGAGCAGATGTTAAATATGTAATTCATCCTGTTGCTGGTAGAATGCCAGGACATATGAACGTATTATTAGCCGAGGCTGATGTTGATTATGATGATTTATATGAAATGGATGATTTAAATTCAGAATTTGAAAACGTTGATTGTACAATTGTAATTGGTGCGAATGACGTTATGAATCCAGCTGCTAGAGAAGCAGAAGGAACTCCTATTTATGGTATGCCAATATTGAATGTAGATCATTGTAAGGAAATTTTCATATTTAATTATGATTTAAAACCTGGTTATTCTGGTGTAGAAAATCCATTATACAATAAAAATACAGGAATCCATTTATACTTAGGAGATGCTGCAGATACACTAAAAACTCTGCTTGAAGATCTAAAAAATTAATTTGTTACTTATAATATATTCAATAGTTATTGAATAAATGCCTATTTTGAAAAATTGATAGAATTGATTTCTAGAAATAATAATGATATAATAGAATATCATTTTTATAGAAGAAGGAAACCATATGAAACTATCAAATCGCATTTTAGCAATAGATGAATCACCGATTAGAAAACTTGTTCCAATCGCAACACGAGCAAAAAAAAATGGAAAAAAAGTTTATCATCTTAATATTGGACAACCAGATATAAAAACACCTAAAGTGTTTATGGAAGCTATTAATAATTATGACACTGATGTAATTAAATACTCTTTTAGTTCGGGAGAACCTGTATTGATTCATGCTATTCAAGATTATTTTAAGCGTGATGATATTATTTTTGATGAAAAAGATATTTTAATTACCAACGGTGGATCGGAAGCTGTAAAATTTGCGACTATAGCAGTTTGTGATCCTGGAGATGAGATATTAATACCGGAACCGTTCTATTCAAATTATAATGGTTTTACCAGAGAATTTAACGTAGGGATTAAACCTATTACTACTAAAGCTGAAGACGGATATCATCTTCCAAAAAAAGAAGATATCATTAAACTTATCACATCTAAAACTAAAGCAATTATGTTTAGTAATCCAGGAAATCCAACTGGAACTATTCTGCGTCTTGACGAAATGAAGATGATGGCAGAAATAGCAGTAGAGTATAATCTATTTATCATTAGTGATGAAGTATATCGTGGAATGTCTTTTGATGGGTTACATGGAATATCAATGGGAACTATCAAAGGGATTGAAGACCATTTAATCATATTAGAAAGTGTTTCAAAACGATATAGCGCATGTGGAGCTCGTATTGGAGCTATCTGCTCTCACAACAAAGAATTGATGGCTAATGTCCTTAAACTTTGTCAAGCTCGTTTATGTGTTGCTACGCTTGAACAAGTTGGTGCAGCTGCTTTATATCAATTGCCACAAACGTATGTAGATTCAATGAAGGAAGAATATCAAAAAAGACGTGATATTGTTTATAATGCTTTAAGCAATATGCCTGGTGTGGTTTGCAAAAAATCAACTGGTGCATTCTATTCTATCTGTCAATTACCTGTTGAAAATGCAGAAGAATTTATTATCTGGATGTTAGAAGAATTTGAACTTGATGGAGAAACTATTATGTTAGCTCCAGCCGAGGGTTTTTATATAACTCCTGGACTTGGAAGAAATGAAGCACGTATTGCATATGTATTGAATGAAACACAAATGAAACGTGCAATGTATATATTAAAAAAAGGATTGGAAGCTTACAAACAAATTAAAAAGTAGAAATAGTTTTTTCAAAAGAAACAAAATTGTTAATAAAATTTAGAGTTTAAAGTGGAAAATAAACAAAAAGAACTAAGTAAATTGATATGATACCTCTAAAGTAGACACTATAAAAAAAAGTAATCCTTTTAGAATAAGGATTATAAGTAAATGATTATGGTGAGGTACTTTAGAGGTATTTTTATATGGAAAGGTAAAATAAATATAGTAAGGAACTTAAACTAGAAATAATGAATGGATATACGAGATGTTATAAATTATATAACAAAGAGGTATAAGTATATTCCTCTTATATTTTGTGTATTATTTTTAGTTACAACTAATGATATATATTTCATAAAAAGTCATTTAATTACTATTTAATTGGTACCTGTTCTCTAATTACTATTCAAGATGTTATAATAATAGTGATTTAAAATATATTAGTCACAATTATTTAAGCCATTAGTAAAAAGGAGGAATATAACTAATTGCTGTATCTTTTACACTTATTAGTTATAGAAACGTAATGGAATATATAATAAAATTAATATCTAAAGAACATATAGAGAATGCTTATTATATGTTTGATTTTGAAAAACCGAAAGGTTTTATTTTTGTTGAAGGACAGTTTGGTAAATTTGAGTTATTTAATAAAGATATTGATGATCGGAACTTTAGAATTTTTAGTATCGCTTCAACTTGTGATGAATCTATTATAAGAATCAGCACAAGAATCATTGATGCGCCTAGTCTATATAAGAAAGAATTACTTAGTATGGAACTAGGTGAAGAAATCAAATTAAGTGCTCCTATAGGTAAGTTTACTCTGGAAGTTGACTCAAAAGCTGTATTTATTGCTGGTGGTATTGGTATCACACCGATTAGAAGTATATTACTATCTAATAAATGTAGAAAACATAATTATGTTGATGAATTAATCTATTCTGAATTGGAAAAGTGTTATCCATTTAAAGAGGAATTAGAAGCATTAGATAAGCTTAGTATATCTTATGCTGCTGATATTGAACCAACTCAAAAGCTAATAAGAAATACGGCAAATAAGAATAAGAATGAGGCATTTTACTATATTTCAGGAAGTCCAGGCTTTGTAAAAGGAATTAGTGGTATTTTAGGAGAAAACGGAGTAGACTCAAGTCAGATTAAGTTTGATGTTTTCACGGGTTATTAAAAAAATGTAGATGCTGGTAAACAGTATAGTATTAAAAAACAGAGGGAGTAAATCTATGGACGGAAGAAATAGAGATAATATAAAAATAGGATTAGAAGTTCTTATTGTTGAAAAACAGAATCAAAAAACTGGGGTATTGACAAAGGGAAAAGTATCTAAAATATTAACAAAGTCTAAATACCATCCTCATGGGATTAAAATAATGACTGAAGATGGAATTGTTGGCAGAGTAAAAAAATAGGGAAATCATTACAGATTGCTATTCATAATTCTAACATTCACTATTTATTGAGGTATTGCAAAAGAGTATCGAAAGTTAAAATATTATTCTAGCATATGTGGAAATCGAGGGTCTTTTGACTTTGAAAGTTTCAAAAGAATTGAAATTTCTCTAGTAATCAAAAAAGTACTAGATATTATTTAATAAAAAAAGGACTATTTTTAGTCCTTTTACTATTATTTACTTATCAAAAAGGTTTAAATAATCTTCATAACCTTTATCTTTCATTTCTTCTTTAAGAATAAATAAAATACTAGCTGAATTAATACAATATCTCATATTGCCGTTTGGACCATCATTAAAGACATGCCCAAGGTGAGTATTAGCATTTTTACTTTTTACTTCAATCCTTACCATACCGTGTAAATGATCTTTTACTTCATCTATACTAGTCTTTTTTACAGGATTAGTAAATGATGGCCATCCACTTCCAGAGTTGAATTTGTCTTTTGATGAAAATAAAACTTCTTTAGATACAATATCTACATAAATACCATCTCTATACTCATTATTATACTCATTATCAAAAGGAAGTTCAGTGCCTTTTTTTTGAGTAACTTTATATTGTAACGGAGTTAACATTTTTATTGTTTCATTATATTTATTGTTCATAGTAGCAACCTCCAATTGGTTATTATAATTAATTATAACTTAAAGGATAAAAATATCTACTTGTTTTGACTTAATAAAAAAGGATAGACATGATTTTTCAAGCCATATATGACATTCACTTATTTTATGACATTTCGAATAATCATGGTCTCATTATCTACTTTAATACTGATATGATATAATTGTAATAAGAAAAAAATTGCGTGAAAGGTGATTAACGATTATGAGTGAAGTAAGAATTTTTGAAAGAACAAAAAATGATTATAATGATTTAGAAGGTTTTTTAGTTAAGAATGAATTAGTTGATGATAGACGTATTTGGTTTGCAGGATTTGATAACTATAGAAAATCCACACAAAATGCAATCGCAGGTAACCTTTTTTATGGGAATAAGAAATTAATTATCGTAAGTATTAAAGATAATGAAATAAACTATCTTAATAATTCAAAGAAAGGATTTAGGTTGAGAGTAATTGGTACTTTAGATGAGAAGCATAAAGTATCTTCTTTAAGACGTATAATATACCCTACAGTTGATATAACTTGTAATGACGGTGAGTTTTATAGTATTAAGGTTACCAAGCATAAAGAAAGTATTAAAGAGTTTAAAAAGACTATAAAATAAGTATATGGATCAAACTTCAAAAGTAGTTAACTATTTTAGATCGGAAGTAATAGATGGAGTTTTGATTAAAACAATAAAAATTGCTACTAATTATATACAAAGCATAATTAAGCCCTTTTGGGCTTTTTTTATAGGCTGTATATAGAAAATCCTTCATAATGCCACTTCTATTATGTTATCAAAAAAATTATAAGGTTACAAACCGCGAAGATATACAAGCATATATACGGATAAAGACTTTAAGAATTTGCAAATCTATATTTGTATCTTTTTACGTGAGTTGATCTGTAGAATATGTTATAATATATATAATTTTTTAGTCTTTTAAATGTTATGTTTGAAACCAAACATTTTTTTTAAAAATATATCAAACTGAGATGTTAATAGAATGAATTTGTCTTCAAATTGAAATACCTAATTCACAACTCATAACCTTTAGATAGGAGAAGCACAATGAAAAATAGTAAAAGCAAAAACGCATATATT
>Ga0307990_1001599_pt1 | contig 18913 bp, 6 predicted proteins | sample EllFjometagen129_FD_203168 | JGI IMG/M metagenome (GOLD analysis project Ga0307990, IMG submission 203168) | Marine microbial communities from Ellis Fjord, Antarctic Ocean - #129 | ecosystem: Environmental > Aquatic > Marine > Unclassified | place: Southern Ocean | collected 2014-10-08
TTTTGCGCCGGCGTATCGCTGGGGTTCCTCAAGGGGCTGGCGTCAAAGCACGGACTTGAACGGGTCGCCTGGACGCTGATAGGCCAACCCACTTGGTTTGGAAGGGCTCTCTCTAGTTTCTCACGAACAATTCCCTTGCAGGCTGTCAATCGACCTGACACCAGTCATTCGGGCTGCTTGGTAGGCACAGAGTCTCTATACAGATTGAGGGAGGTTTGTAGAGCCCTGTGAGAAAGGGATAAGTTGGTTGGTCGTTGTGAGTGGACCATCAAATCATGAGGCACAATCGCCGCCGCGACGGATGCTGGTTGATTTGGTCCATTCGAAAGGCGTGAACTGTCACAGTGTCCCCATCTCGGTGCCCCATGATCTTCACTGTTTAATGGCCACTCGTTCGATGCTAAACGCGATAAGTCCTTGTTTTTATCAAGTTCTTTGTGTATATTTTGAAATTTCTGTCAACAGCAAATTCGTACTAACCGATCAGAGTAATAAAGATGTCTTGATTTTTTATCTGGCCACAGTCAAATAGAGTGACAACATGATGCACAACACTAGCCTGCGTAGATTTTCTGTTTTTCCCGCTGTCCTTGTCCTTATGTCAGTGCTATTTGTCCCTGTATCTCCGCTCTTTGCCGCAGATGTCTACTACCTGCCTGATAGTAAGGGTACGTCCAAAAATAAGAATCAAACCTATTCATTCAAGCAGCGATTAAAAGACCTTTTTGATTTTTCTTCCAAACGTCCTATGGAGGAACGATCAGGGAAAATTAGCGGATCGATTCGCACCCAAGGGGCCTACAACAGGGTCACTGGCAACAAGGCCAAGTCATTCTTACAGGAAGGTCGAGATTATCTGGCTGAATTACGCCTAAATCTTCAAGAGAAACTAAAGGGTGACTATCATCTTGAAGGCCAGCTTCAAGTGCGAAAAACTGACGATCAACGGATGGACGACAGAAAAGATGTTCGGATCAAACAATCGCTGCTGCAAGTGTCAAATTCCGAGAATCTTTTTATTCTGGGTGACTTCTATGGAGAGCTTTCCCCCTTTACACTCGGGTCATCTGTGGAGGGATTTTCCGCCGAGATAAAACCGGCTGATTTCCTCTCGATAAAACAGCTTGTGGCTCGGCAATATGAAGCGGATCAAGTCGCCAACAAGTTTCAACGCAATATCATTGGCACAAAACTGGACGCCTATCCATTCAGGGAGTCCGCTGTTTTTTCCGAGGCACGGTTTGGTTTTCAAATGGTGACCAACCAGGATGACAGTGCGACTGCCACCAGGACGGCGTCATTTGCGGATCTTGACAACCAAATTTTTTCTCTGGATGGAGATCTGTCATTCATAAAACTGGTCTCTGTCAATTATGAGGTTGCCAGGAGCCAGTATCTCTCCGATGAAGACACGGTCACCCCCACAGACAAGCAGTATGGAAATGCCTTTCATATTGCCCCGCAACTGCAGTTGAAAAAAACACTTATTCGCCACACGTACAACTATATAGAGCCCACATTCTATTCCGAAAATGGATCGGCCTATCCCGACAAAATTCAATATCTTACCACCCTTGATCATCGTTTCAGTGAGCGAGTATCCGTCTCATTGATGGAAAACTACTATCGGGATAACCTGAGGGGGAGTACGTTAACCAAACGAACCACCAATGATGCCAAGACCCTGACCGTTAATTGGTTGCCCTTGGCCCATCGGCCGACGTTTCGAACACAGTTCAATACAGGCTACGCCGAACGCACTTCCGATGAGGCTGCAAGGTCCGTGGACAACCAGACCGTTTCATTTGGCATGGGTATGAATGACAGATGGAAAGAGACGGATTGGGGTGTCTCCTATGATCACCGTTCCTTTGATGACCGGGCCGACACTACCCGGTCTGAGTATCAGAATCGATATGGGGTACGAGCAGCCAGAGAGTATTCCCTGTTTGGACGCAGACTGTATTTGTCATTGAATCCGGGGATTGACACACGAAACACAAAGACCGGTCAGGATCAGGATATCGACTTGTCCATGGCTTTTTCCGGGCAATATGACCTTGAGGACAACCTGTTGACCCGCTTTGGCTACAATGTGATGGACAGCCATCCTGGCGCACCTGGTACCGATTACTTCAATGCCCGTAGTTTCGCCGAAATCGATTGGTCTCCTGGAAACAACAAGGACAGGCATGTTGTTTTTCGCTACAACCTGAATCGTTACCTGAATGATGATAATACATTGAACTACAAGGAAAGCCAGGCTGTGCTAAGATACATTTGTAATTTCTAACCCTGAAGCCCGATCATTTTGACACCCGCGTTCGAAGAAACTAGAGTGAATGTCAACATGTACTCATAATGATCGATGTTCCGTCTATGACCTGGATGGGGATTCGATATTCACAATATAAGAGGAATATTTATGTGTTTAAGAAAAAGTTTGTCTGGTGCGATTATTCTGTCTTTGTCGTTGTGTATGGCGACGAGAGCGCTGGCTGAGGAGTCTTCAAAATCAGTGTCTTTAGGGCTTAGTCTTGCAACTGCAATGGCGGATGAAAAAGATGTTGCCAAAGGTTTAAAGAAAGTTGTCAATGATGAAACGTCTACCTGGCTAATGTCACTTATTGGTGGACCAGATGCATTGTTTAATGAGCAGATAAATGATGTTAGTGCGATTAAGGGTAAAATTGACGAAGTTGTAGGAATTATTAATTCTATTGAAAAGATCTCTTATGCCATTGGTGAAGGCAAGTATGATGTGGCTGCGATCGAAGCAATGGATAAAGTGGTTGGAAAGGTTAATCATCCTTTAGTGACATTAACGTGGTCGGCAGTGAAGATGACGTATGAATCACATTTGCTAGTGCAAAGTACAAAAGCAGCGCTTGATATTGAAACTCTCTACAATGTCATCAACAAAGATAGAAAGATGATGGGTACCATTGATCCTGGTTCAGATCAACCTCCTACAATTGCGATGGATAAGGCCGCGACAGAATATTTCTTTAATAAATATGTGATGACGAATGATAAAGTCCGACAAGCGCTTAAGGCTTATGTAACGACTGTTCTTGGGGAACAATGGCCTGAGCAAAGCTGGTCTGATTGGATCGGGAGCTTTAGAGCGATTGGCACAGGATTGGATACAGCTAAGGATGCGGAGCTTGCAATGCTGGATAAAGATTGGAGAGATAAGGGGAGTTCTTGGGTAAGGCGAGCAATCAAAGATGTTAATAAAAAAGTAAAATTAGAATGGGCACGGGTTCGATTAAGTCAGGCTCAGGCTGAATTTAAGCGATTTTCAGATAGAGTAGGACATTTTTATAATGGTGATTTTCAACAAATGTTGAGAGAGTATATCGATATTAAGAGGTATAAAAAAGAGCTGCCGATGTATATAAAAGCATTGGCGGAAAGTCAGCAAGAAAGATCTAAGGTTGCACAAAAAATAGCTGCCTTAAAACCAAAAGATCTTAAAGATGCCGGAGGGCTTCTGCAGGTAATAGGAAGTTGGTCTGGTAAAGTATATTCTTATTCCTCACGTGCTGATATGATCAGAGAAAAAGCCTTGGGATCGTCATTGTTGAAGGAAAGACAGGCATGGAAAAATTTAAGTGAAAAACTTGATGCGTTCATTGGAGGTCAAGAAGGTCGTGTTGAGCAAGAGGTTGAAAGTAATCTCCAGGCAGAATCAGTGGGAAAGTATGTAACAAAATATTGGGGAAAAAATGAGACAATAGTAGAATATGACTTTGGACCTGAGATCGCTCAGTACAGAAAACAGTGTTTTTTAGAGCTTAAAAAGAGACAGAAAATAGAAGAATTTGAGTGGGGCATTTCTTTGGAAGGTTATGGGGTTTTAGACGCCGAGGGGCATAAAATAGACATACCAGAGGGGTTTGAAATATTTAAAGAGGAATTATTAGAGCAATGTAATCAAGGTAATTTTAATGTTGCTAATAGAATGGTGTATGTTTATGCGACGGCTGCAAAAAGACATCTTCATGAATGGCGTGCGCCTCTTGGGGGTGTTTTTGGTAATGTGACTCCTACGGCATCTTTTTCAAAAGACATGGAAAGTGTAAAAGTGGTGTTCGATCGGTATGCTTCTGGCACACGCTCTCAGGGTGAGAAGGATGCACTTCATGCTGCTCAGCGGAAACGAGGAATAATAAGAATGGCGTGGGCTGAGGCGTGTGCGCAAGCTAAGGAAGTTGCAGAAGGCTTGATGGTTATAGCTGATCAGACCTGTGCTAAGAATATTGAGGAGATTACTCAGATTTATGATGCTTTTTTAAAATTAAGAGCTGTTCGAAATGCACAATATGATCGGTTCGCATCAGCACTAGGCCCTGTCCTTAAAATTACAGGTCTTAATGGGCTAGACAAGACGTTTAGTGATACTTATAAATCCGTATCAGAGAATGAGTACACTTTCTTTACGCCGATCACATCCGATAATCCTTTGGTTGCCCTCCTACCAAGGGTGATTACTCAGAGATCACATGAAATTTCGAGAGGTCCCAATTCCTTTAATTATGCCGCATCAATGAGTAATTTTGAGAAAAATTTTCAGGGCTGGACGGATGCAGTTGATCTTTGGAATCAAATAGATAAACTCAACGATGAAGATATTCAGCAAATTCAAGTGTTCCTGAAGACAGATCGTGACTTAGAAAAAGAGACTCAGTTAGCTAATCAAATAGCCGGTGCTGTTCCAGGGGCTATTGCACAAATAAGAATTCATTATAAAAAGATGATCACATTGGCGGATCGAGACGGGAACAATAGAGCGCAAGATTCAGGCTGGCTTATAGACAATGCGAGATATGTTCAGAGATTGATCAATGAATTGATCCAGAACAAATGGATGCGAATAGGTCAGCGGAATGAATTAGAGGTTATTTTTCCAGGAGGCGTTGAAGATGGCATGGTTCGTATCGCAGAGCCCTACAGTCATTATATGCTACAGACAGAATTAGATGAACTGATGAAACCGATTAAGGCTCATGTTAACGCATCAAAAGCTACTGCTTTTATGAAGACAAATACTCCTGATCATTACCGAAAATTGCAAGAAATTCTAAATTTAACAGGAATTAAAGCTGCTACGGATGAGAATTTCATTGCTGCTAATCGAGTTGTTTATTCTGAAGATATCAAGATGGCAGAAAATCTTATTAACTCGATGAATGCTACTGATAAAGATTTTGTGGCGAAAATGGCAAAGATCTCTAAGTGGTTGCCGTTGACGCTTAATGCCATGACAGATAAAGAATTGGCTTATTACAAAAAACAGGCTAATATTTACAACATCCCATTAGAAGAGTATTACGAAAAAGTGCTGGGAAGGACGCCTTCTAAAACGGATTATTCTTTTAATTATAAGATAGATCTAAATGCTGATTTTCTTGATAAACATGAATGGGGCAAGAAGTATTTGGAATTGAGGGCCAAGCTCAAAACACTTTTTGATGAGCGACGTGGTGCGGTGATCATCAAAAGACGGGAAAAAGCCGAGGCCGAAGCGGCTCGCCTGCTCGAAGCGCAACGCAGAAAAATGGTGGAAGAGGGTGAAAAAAGAGTCAATGCCATGGGAGATTTTGACCTTGCAGGATTCTATGGTTATACCATTGAAAACGCCCGTTTAAATTCTCGCTCTTTGGCAGGGGCGAGAGGCGATGTGATCGTGACCAAGCAGACTCTAATCTCGGGGGATCTACTGGTCAGCGCCAGACTATCCACGATTGACCGGGCCAGAACGATTCTCCTGTCTTCTGATGGGGGACAGACGTGGAAAGAGCTCCGACTCACCACAGAGATCAGTTTCAGGATGACGCCTCTGCCAAACAAACCCTATGATTTCATCCTGCGGATCAAAACAACTGATGGAAGAGAACCACGGGTCAGATTGTTTAATTGGGTCAACAGCATTACGTATAAAAATATCGACTATGAACAATTAATCGTTCAAACCACCAAAACGATTGCTGAAGCGTATGAACGTACGAATATGACAGCCTTCAGCGACCATATTTCAAGAACCTATCTTGGCAACAAGAGCATGCTTGAGGAAGGTGTTCGGTTTGATTTCGACCTCTTTACAAATATTCGCCTGACCATTTACATCACTCGAATCGAAGCGAGAAAAAGAAGTGGGTTGTTCATCGCTGATACAAAATGGGACAAAGTGCAAAGCCCCCGGAAAACGGGTCAGGAACAACGGACTTCAGGAAACACGGTGTTCACCTTTGTCTTTGAAGACGGCAAGATGAAGATCAAGAATCTTCGCGGTGATTTGATTTACGCCACGCTCTCTCCTGAAATAGCTCAGGCTTCTGGAAAGAACCCTGCTGTGGTTGATCAGATTCGAACAGCGAGAGATGCTCGTAATCCTGAACAGCCGGGTGCAGGAACCACTGATGATACAGGCGGTGTCACATTATCATCTGTCACATCAGTGACAGTCCAGACAAGCCCTGTGCTTAATGTACCTGGCTATCCAGGTATAGGTTTTGATTTTACAGGCAATTCTCAAGTGGCCGCAGCTTCGGCAAACAGTGATGCTGATTTTGAAGGCAGCGGCGTATTTGGCAGCACCGGCATTCAAAAGATCACGGGCACTACCTTTGATACCCTGAATATGGCCCCAGGCTCTGGATATGGAACCAGCGGGATCTCCACAGAAGGCGCTGGCACCGTCTATGCCTTTATTACCAATGAAGGCTATTATGGAAAAATGGAAGTGCTTTCATTTGCGGATAACCCCGGTGGAAATCTCCGATTTAAATTTGCCGTTCAGACTGATGGAACAACCAATTTAAAAACAAACTAATGGAAAGAGCATGCTTAGATGACCGATGTTGAATTGAAATGAAGGCAAATGATAAAAGGGTGGCATTGATCAAAACACTTGGTATTGCTTATTGTTATCTGAATGGTATGCTATTCATTGTGATAGGCCTCTTCACGATCTATGGTAAGATCAACATGGACTCAACGCCTGAATTGTTTCTTTTCGCGGTGCCTTTGGTTGGAATGCTATCCGGGAATTGGATGCGCCGGGGGACTTACGGGGGGTGGCGAATTTCAGTCATTTTGGTCAGTTTCATGCTCGTTGTGGCCATGATATTCATATCCGTTTTCATTTTCCCTAAGCTGGAACAACCAAAACAACCACCGCTTCAAACCAGTCATACGCAGGAGTCTTTGAGCCTCGAAGTCAATAAGATGTTTGAAGCTCTGGAAGTGAATGACATTGAGACAATTAGACAACAATTGGCACGGGGGTGCGACGTCAATGCCAAAAATGAGACAGGGGAGACACCATTGCATGTGTCTCGAAACAAGGCAATCGTTAAAATGCTTATCTTGCAAGGTGCCAATGTCAATGCCGTTGATGAGTATAATATGACACCCATATTCACCAAGAATCTTGACCTGTCAAGAATCCTGATTGAAGCAGGCGCCAATATTAACCAAAGAAGTTATAAAGGCAACACGCCACTAATGTTTTATTCATATAGTGGCTACATCAAGGGCATTCAATATTTGGTGTCACTTGGAGCTTCTGTGAATGAAAAAAATGTGGATGGCCAAACAGCCTATGATATTGCAGAAACATTCGGTCAGTTTGATTTATTGGACTACTTGAAATCAATCGGTGGACAGTCAGGCAGAAAGGGGCTTTGAAATCCCTTATTAACCATTGGTCAATTAAAGCATCCATATGTCAGGATGTGACACAATAAATTCGATCACCCAATACTTCTGTCTCTTGACTCTATTGAATGGTGAAGGTTGCCTGACCTGTCGCCTTTAGGTCCTTGTAGGTCAGGATCACGTCAAGGTTGTACTGGCCCGGCACCTTGGCCGCCTTGGGCTGGCGGGTGAGGGTCCAGTACTCCTTATTGGGAACCTGAAAGTCCTTGGCCTTGAACTGTTTGAGCACCTTGCCATTTTGACTTACCGCATACTTCATGGTCACGGTTAAGTCGCCTTCCTTGGCCTCTGGATCATTGACAATGAAATCTAAGACCACATCAAAGCTGTCTCCAGGCATGACCTGTTCTGGATCGACAATAACAGAGTCAAGTTCCAGGCTCGGGCCGCTGGGCTTCTCCACTGCAGGCGGCGGACTCGCTTCGGCCGAGGGCAAGACTTCCTCTGCCACAATGACCTGACTGGCCAAGAGCGCTTGCTCTACAGCCCGCAACTCGTCCTGCTTGGCTGTTTGCAGAGGGGCTAATAGCTCATCCTGGTTAATGTCCGCTTCAACCGATCCCACCTCAAGCGAGATCTCCTTGTCCATTCCTTCCCGTACAATGCCTATGTTGACCTCGTCACCGGGAGATAACTGCAGGACCAGACGAATAAGCTGCGAGGACTCTGTCACCTTCTGATCATTCACACGCACAATGAGATCTCCGGATAAAAGCCCTGCCTGCTCCGCAGCCTGCCCCTCGGTAACGGCTCCAACCCTAACGCCTTCCTTTGCCTCGAGATCTTGACAGGCAACACCAATCCGCCCCTGACCACCCAACAAGTTCCATGCCTTCTCAGGCTGGCCACAGCCATAGGCCGCCACCGCCAACATCCAAGTGACTTCCGGATGGCCTTGCCCCGCTTTAATCGCTCGATCCATCAGCGCGATAGCAGTCTCTTTATCGTCCAAACCCGCATAGCAGAGGGCCTTCCAAACATAGAGTTGGGGCAGGCCGGCATTTTGCTGGGTGGAGGCCAGCTCAATGGCCCGGGTCAAATCCTTGCGAGCCACATCAAAGTTCCCCCGCTCATATCCCATCTTTCCCAAACCTCGGTAAGCCCCCAAAACCAGGCCCGTGTCTTGCTTTCCAAAGACACCAATGGCCTGTCGAAAGACCTTCTCGGCCTCGGCATAGTCCTTTTGATAGTACAGCGTCCAGGCCTTGCGTCTCAGGAGCATCGGTTGCTTGGGATCAATCTTCAATCCGGCATCGAATTCCTGTAAGGCCTTGTCATAGTCACCCGTTTCGCAATAGGCCCATCCCTTTCCCTCGCGACAGTGATGATTCTGAGGTTTATAGGTCAAAACAAAGTCAAAATCAACAATGGCCTTTTCATATTGGCCCAACTGTAGATAGGCCCAACCACGCCACTCCGTGGCCTCCCAAAAAGAATGGAAATACTCCTGTTTGTGAATACGGGCCTGACTGAAGGCCTGTACGGCGGCTTGATGCTGTCCCCGGCCATAGTGAGCTTTGCCCAAATCATACCAGAGACCATCGGCTTGGGGATATTGCTGGACAGCGGCCTTGAGATTCGTCAAGACCTGCTCATATTGCCCTTGATTGACCAAGGCCCGATTGTCTTGACGAATCGTATCAATCCTTTTGTTCTTGGGCATATCGATCACCGCTTTAATGTCTGCACACCCCGCCGAAACCACCAGTAGCCATCCAATCATAATAAACAATATCGTGCGAGTTATGTTGAGATGCATATTTCGTTCCTTAATCACTATCAATTAACCTCAATATTAAGTAGGTCAATACCACCCGAAGAACCCGATGGGGCTTCAGCCGGGCTGGCATTTTCTGGTGGTGGCTGCACAGCCCCCAGATTGGTATTGGGAATATTGTTGATGCGTGGAGCCAGCTTGTCTAGCATACTCTGGGCATAACGAATCATATTGGCTTGCCCACCAAACATAGTCTCCCGATGCTTAGAGTAATCGCCTATTCTGATTGTCAGCGTCCAATCCCCGGAGTTCCAGACCATATTCAGCCACAACTCGAGCTCATTGTCATCTTCATGCTGATTGGTTTTAACAGAGTATTGCCCCTGGCCATTATGCGCGTTAATCGCCCGGTGACGCAATGTCGGTGAGTGCGCATTGTTGAGCCCCTGCTCAAAATTCGCAAAGATCTTTTCTTTGCCCCGATAGTTCAATCTGAAACCCACACCTGGATTGTTGTCAGTGGCATAATCCAAATGAATCGGTCTGCGGAAGAAAACAAAGTAGTTTTGCGATCCGGAAACACCCTTAGACACATTGGGGGCTTCCAATGATGCCCCACGTGGACGATCTTGAGCCAGATCGGCAAAAACATAACGGCCCACCGCCTCGATATCAACCACAGTCCCAGGCGCAGGTGGATCGTAACGAACCATCAACGCACTATCGCTAGCGGACAGCTGAGAGCTCGCTATGCCGCCGACACCATAACGGGCAACCTGGCCCTTAACGACAATTTCAAAAGGTTCAGGATACAGGCCTTGGTCTCCCGGAGCACCTGCCTTAAAACGTTGACCTCGATAATGGTTCTGCCCCACTTTTTCTAGACGGAAAAGAACCTTGCCGGGTTTGAAGAGATGGCCATGGTACTTAGGATTCGAAGCCCATAGCGAGAACCAGAGAGGAAGCGAGCCCGGATCCTTCAACAGTGTCCCAACATAGGTATTGCCCTGCTTGGTAAAACGAAAGGCAGTGGCAGGATCCCAGGATTCCAGCTGCGGTCGGATCTCGCTATCCCACTTCGGACTTTCGACCTGATTCCACTTTAACTCTGAGAAGGCCCATTCACCTGCCAATTCATGCGGTGGATAGCTCTTACCGTTTCCTCCCAAGGCAGCCAGCGTATCCTCCCAGGCCTTTCTCGTTGCTGCCACACGCTCAGGCAGCGACTTTCCGCCGCTGATTCCCTTATGAAAGACGTTGGCAATGTTACCTAGATCCACACAAAAGCCCGAGATCAGTTTCAATTTCTTGAACTCACGCAAATAATAAGCAGCACTACTCGCGGCACTCATTCCTTCACTAGTGAAACGACGAACCTCTTTTTGGGGCATCTGGTTGGTTTCAGCCTCCGCCGCATAGCTCAGTGCCTGGCTGGCATAGGCCAGATAGTAACCAATACGCATGGCATAGGAATCGCAGTTTTCCATCTGTTTGAGATCATCTAACCGGCCCTGATAGGCAATCTGCCGCGCCAGGTTCAAGGCCTGTCCCTTGAGCGAGTTGCTCAAGGAACGACGATAGTTGGGACCATTGGGTCCCCCGGCCTTTTCCAGCAGGCGACGGCCCAGCGACTCGTGCTTGCCTGCAATTCGCGGCCAATTGGCCCAAGCCCTTTTTGGGCCAAAGGAGTTATCATGAGCCCCCTTGATATGAATCGAGCTGGCCTGTAGATGCTCAACGATCAGTTCATCCGCCTGTCCCATGGTATAGCGTGACAGGGCCGCAGCCCAACCCAAACGTGAACCGGCACAGTAGATATTCACACGCACCTGGCGGCTGTCGCCCGAGGTCCTCCAAGATTGCGGCATCCAGGGTCGATCGAAATAAGTCACGGTTTCGCCTTCATCGTCCGGCTCATCCGATTCATCACCAAAGCCGTCATCAAGGGGGGAGCCTTCAGGTGTCTCATCTTGGGTTTCAGCAAGGGTCACAGGATTATCGGCCTCCTCGCCAAAGCCATCCTCACCCCAACCCGAGTCAGAATCCTCATTGGGATCGGGTGTTGCGGGGACATTGGGATCAATTCCGGTGTTCTCATTGGGGTCCGTGGTCGGTTCCGCAGGGGCGGCCACTGAGGGACGGGCCTCCGCACATTGCTCCAGTGAATAAGCGTACGTCGTATAGTCAACATTGACCTTATTGTCCGTCTTCAACTTGGCATTCACCGCCAATGCGATTCCATCATCCAGCATTTCTTGACAGCCGACAATAGAGAAAGCACTACCAATACTCTGAACGAAAGCCAGGCTCTCATGAACCTTGGACAAGAAGGCCTTCTTGTCAGGTCCTTCAGCAGCGTCCTTAAAATGGGACTTCAGTGCATTGATTTTCTTTTCCCATTTCTCCTGGGCTTTGGCATGCTCAGCTTTGGCCTCCTTAAAGGCTGCCATTTGAGCATTAAAATGAGGTCGCAAGCGTACGGCCTTATCCGCCAGGTCTGCGATACGTTTGCGCGTCTCAACGGCCGTTGCCAGGGCCTGATGCAGTTGCTTGCCCTCTTGTTGAACTTTGGCAATTTCACGTTCCAGGGCTCCGGCTTGATCGGCGGGTCCCTCAGTCTTTAGCTGGGCCAAGGTTGCAAATTTCTCATTAAGCCCATGACAGGCATCCGAGGCCGCTTCCAACTGAGCCAAAGGCGGTAAAATAATAGCCCCTGCCCAACCGTCTGCCTGTTCACCGACGCTCTTGGCCTCTTCCGCTGCCTTTCGAATCGTCTCACTGAGCCGGTGAACCTTCGTTTGCAAGTCTCCTACTTCAGCCCGGGCGTTTTTCTGCACAGTATCAAGGGTCGCCGTGGCCTCGGTAATCTTGCTGAGAAACTGTTGCTGCCCTTCATTAGCCCGGGTTTCGTTCTCTCCGGATTGAACCCAAGCGGCAATCTCACCGGGCAACTCCGCAACATCATCGACATGCGATAGAATGCTCAAGGTCAAACCACCGACAAGTATGGGCCCACTTCCCACCAATGCCGCACCGCCGTAGGCAACAGCGGTTCCCACTGATAATTTTACAGCAGCGGATTTGGCTTCCTTTGCAGGGTCCTTACTATGGTAGATACGATTGCCCATTTCAATGGCAGAGAGGATCCTTAAGCCCCACAGGCCAGATGTTGCAGTGGGACTGAGCGGCCGATTGATTTCTGCAAAACCGGGCTTCTGCACCGAAGACCTCCCCCCATTTAATAAAGAAGCAGGCCGTGGTCCTGGAGGACGATTGGAAATGCGAGTTGTGCTCTGGGGAGCGTTAACGGAACTGGATTGAACTCCAGGTGGCCGCGGTACGATTCGGGTGGTGCGCTGATGAATTGAGCTACTGGATGATTGTGGCTGAGAAACAGAAACGCGATCACTCGGTCCGGACGCTGAATTAGAAACCTGACTTGGAGAAGTTCGCACAGGAGCGCTGTGTCTCATATTCCGCAGATTCTTAAGACTCATGGCCGTATCGCGCCGTAGCACCTTAATGGCCTCCGGCCCTTTCATGTGTTCCGGCAAATATTTATCCGAGAGTCTATTTCGCAAAGTATTCTGAGCAAAAGAACGAATTTCTGACCGAGACATCAGTCCTTTGTCTCCTCCGAACGTTCTCTCCAAGCGTCGAATCTCCGGATTCAACAAACGCTCGGTGAATTGTTGTTCGGTGATGCCCCGATTGGCCAGCTGCTCATTGAGCATGGGATCTTCAAAAAGCCCTAGCGGATCACGATAGCGGGTTGGGGCATTTTGTACATAGGCATAGAGCTGAAGGTCAACGGGCAATTCGGGACAGGTCCGGAAAGGATCCTTGCTTAGGAAACGCCCAAGGCTTGGGTCATAGAAACGGGCCCTCACATAATACAGCCCCAGCTGTCTTTCATAGTAACGAGCGGTGAACAGTAAAGGATTGTCGGTCACCTTAGAATCCGTAACCAGGCGGCCAAAGGCATCCGTACGATAGTTCGCTGCGATTCGACCACGCACATCGGTCAGGGCTAATACGCTACCGAGATGATCCACGAGCACTTCAAAGGTCTCAGCACCCTGCTGCATTTGCAGGGGACGATCCAGTCCAGGGCCATGCAGATAGGTGGCCTTGGTCTTGAGGTCTTCATCCAATTCGGCCAGCAAGTTCATGCTATCGGTGACAAACCAGGTGCGTCCTTGAGTATCTTGTCGCCAGATTCGATCGCCCATAGGGCCATAGCCAAAGCTCACTTCCTTGCCATCGGCTCCAATGACACGGATCAAACGATTCTCAGCATTGTATTGATAGCGGGTAGTCCCTGCAGGCCCAACACGTTCAATGAGATTTCCATCGGCATCATAGCTTAAGCGATCATCACCGGCTTGAACGAGCCGATCACCCTGCTCATATTGATAGGTCGCGCTTTGATCGCCGCGTACGACCGTCTTGCGGTTGCCCCCGGCGCTGTATTGATAATGAGCCTTCCCTGCAGGACCTTTCTCCTGGATCAATTGACCAGCAGGATCGTAAGCGTAGATCGTGGATTTATCGCCACCCTCAGTGATACGAACGGGATTGCCATCGGCATCGTAAACAATCCCGCGATTGAGCACGACCTGATCACGTGCGTTGATGTAGGTCACGCCAGTCGTTCGCCCCACTGAGTCGTACTGCCACAGGCTTCGAATGCCATTGCTATAGGTCACTTGAGTTAAGCGATCACGCCCGTCATAGCTAAAGGTAATGGGTTGATCACCCTTAGGCGTCATGGAGATCAGGCGTCCCCACTGATCGTACTGATAAGCAATGGACTGTCCCTCAGAATCACTAAAGCGTTCAAGTTGTCCGAGGGAATCATATTGATAGGTGAGAACCCGTTTGATGGCGGGATATTCGCGACGAGTCACCCGTCCGGCAGAATCGTAAGCGAGCAGCACAGGAAACTGACCATCATCAAGCTTGATCAGATTCCCATGGCCATCATAGCTATACCGTAGAGTAGTCCCACCGGCCAATCGCTTCAAACTCAGACGCCCGGCCTGATCGTAGCGAAAGCTAATCTCTTGACCGCGTGCATTGACGCGACGAACCAATCGTCCAGCTGAATCATAGATGTTTTTCACGGTTTGTTTTTGTGGATCTGTCACCATCAAAGCATTGCCCAAGGCATCGCGTTTGATGCGAGTGACGCCACCATCGGGATGGTGAGCCTCAGAGAGGTATCCGGCCTCATCGTAGTCCAAGGCCGTGGTGCGTCCCCCAGGAGCCTGGATCTTAATCAGATCGCCAGCCACATTGTAACGGTAGTCAGTGGCCTGTTGCAGGGGATTTGTCACTTGCAGCAAACGCCCGGCCCCATCATATTGATAAGTCCAAGTCTCACCCAAGGCATCAAGTTGCTCACGCATCAAGCCGTTAGCATAATAACGGGTCTCCTGTTGACCCTGCAGATTATCCTGCCACTGGACCAGCTGGCCCAAGGCATCATAACGATAGTCGATCTTGACCCCCGACTCATAGCGTTCCTGAATCACTCGCCCCAAGGCGTCGCGAACAAACTCTATTTGGGAAATTCCTTCTCCATCCAAGGCCGCAAGCTGCCCCTGCGCATTATAGTGAGCCTTAATCGAACCGCTGGAACTGGCGGTTATCTGAACCGGTCGACCTTCACGATCCAGCTGGAGGGTTTCTGTTTGGCCCGTTGAATCCTGAACGTGGCGTGTGCGGGTCGCAGGATCCATCTTAATGGTTTGCGTCGAACCATCGGGGCCAAGGACCTTAGTTGTCAAACCGTCTTCGGATCGCTCATAGGTCCAGGTTCGTCCACTGGCGTCGGTCTGGGAGGCCAATTGCCCTTGGTCGTCGTAGCGGTAGCGACTCATCCCACCCAGGGGATTGACCTCTCGAACGAGGCGGCCGTTCTGATCATATTCATAACGACTCTCATGACCGGCGGAATCCTTCACGCGGGTAAAATGGCCGCTGGCATCGTAACTAAAACTTGTCACACGTCCCAAAGGGTCTGTACGGCTGATCATGCGTCCTACGGCATCGTAGCCATAGCCGGTATAGTTGCCCAAGGGATCGGTCTCGCCTGCAAGGCGTCCAGCCCGATTGTATTGATAACGTGTCACGGCCGGGCCTGGATCGGTGCGGTTGATCATACGGTTCTGCTCGTCATAGGCCCACTGGGTCAGTTGGCCCGCCGCATCGGTGACGCGAATCAGATTGTCCCGAGCGTCATAGGTGTAGCGGGTGGTTTGTCCCATGGCATCCGCTAATGACTTAAGCAGTCCATTGGGATAGTAGGTCAAGCTTTGCTTAGGATTGCCCAGGCCCTCACGAGTCTTAACCTGACCGTCCGAAGTATAGGTCAAGGTCAAGACCGTATTCACGCCGCGTTTCATCGTCACCAAACGTCCGGCTTGATCATACTCATAGATCAGTGCACTATCACCATCCTGAGCCATCGAGCTAATTCGTCGACTATCGGCGTCGTAGCCATATTCCAAGACGCGTCCATCTGGCCCCGTAACCTTCATCAGTCTACCCAGATCATCGTAGACCATTTTGGCTTGTGTTCCATTGGGATGCGTTACCGTCAAGGGTCTTCCCTGATCATCGTTTACTGTCACCGTGGTATTACCATCGGGATCAGTGACCTCTATGCGGCCTTGCTCGGCACCTCGCTTGACCAAGGTCAGGCCACCGGCACTATTAATATGGCGAATGCTGGGGGCAGCTCCATCTTGATATTCATAGAACTCCTGAAAGTCATTGGCCCAGCGGCGTGAAGTCACGCGTCCCTGGTCATCATAGGACAGGATCACCGCACCTGAGATGGGCCGTTCAATGCGGACCAATCTTTTGGCAGCATCATAGGAGTAGCAAGTTGCGTGCCCTTCATTGACACTGGCCTCAATGAGTTGGTCGCCTTGATAGCGATACTGAACCACATCACCGGTCGACGCCTGAATCCGACTGATATAGCCCTGCGGATTCCGCGTTACCTCAAAGGATCGACCGCGCGGGCCTTCAAGGCGGGTCAGACGCCCATGATCATCACGCTGCCAACGGACGCGAGTATCCGTCTTGCCTTCATAGAGTTGCCAGGATGTGCCCAAGGCCGCATCCGAGTTTTGCGAGGGATCCAAGCTGCGTCGGACCACTAGTGTCACTGGCCCGGCCTGCAAGGCCAAATCCGTGACGGATAAAAGCAGGCTGCCATTATACATACTCACGGATTCCTGGGCCTCAACCACCGACCCCATGGTGATAGATATCATTGCACAAAGGGTAATCAATCTCAGGCATGCCCTTCTGATGACTCTCATGTTGTTCTCCTTCAAGGTTGTCGACTGTAAACAAGGGGCGAGACGGCCAGCCAACGCCTGTTATCACCCAATATTAACTAGTCTTTACAACATTGTACAGCACCAAAAACGATGGTACGAATGCCTCAATAGCCCTATCCCAACTTAGGGTCAAAGGATGGTACCTGAAGGAACTTTCTGACGGAAGTATTGTTCATCTCTATAGCCTATACATTCTTTCTGAAGACTGATTAACTGTGAATTCTATGGAAATCTCCGGGCGCAAGCAACTTGAAAATCCTTGATCGATTCACCCATACAATTTGTCTTCACTTGAATCCAATCTCACCTGCTGTTATACTCTTAAATGCGTTGACTATCTTTGACCTTGCTTAGAAGGAGCTTTCAAATGAATTCACGGTACTGGCTACTATACATGGGTTTGATTTGCCTAACTTTGTTACAATTCGCGTATGGTGAGGATGCGCCAGATAGTTGCCAGGAAACAACGGAGCGAGAGTTGAAGCCTTTCCTTGATCGACTTGCGGCGGCTGAAGAAGCGGGCAAGCAGTATGAAGCACAGAACGCTGAAAAGATCACCTGGATTAACGAGCAGATTCAGCTGCGTCAAGACTCTCAGAAAATCTTTGATGATGCCAAGGCCAAAGAGAATGAGACCTATGGTAATCACATCAAGTGGGGCCATGAAGCCATCACCGAGGCCAAGGCGGATGCTCAAAAAAGGATTGCCGAGCAGCGTAAGTTGGCTTCTGATGCGAGAGCCAAGGGTCGGGAATCTCAGGCGAAGTCTCATACCGCTGCGGCGAATCAAATAGCCGCCGATCTGGCGGCAGGTAAAATCAGTTGGTACAAAAAAGAACTGCTTTTGCGTCACACCATTAACGGATGGCACGATTACGGGGTACAGCAGACTCGGAAACGTGCGGAACGCATGGCGGCCTATGCGGCAGGCAAGGTGTCGCATTATATCAAGACACTGCAATGGCGTGCCACTTGGCAGGGGGTGTTGGACAGTATCGCGGCAAAGAAAGAAGAGCTTAACAAGGCTAAGCAACGTGAATACAGCTATTATATGAAGGCGATTCAAACACGTCTAGATGGGGAAGGAATGGATGCCCATGTAAAAAAACGTCAGGATGAATTGGCCGATGCTCGACGGCGTATTGCTGCGGGCACCTTTAGTGTCTATGTTCGTGTTTTGCAGTCGCGCAGGGATCGTAATGCGGTCCAAGAGCTAATGGCCAAGGCGAGGGACACCTACCGCAAAACCGTAAATGCCTGGGCGAGCAAAACCTACCGCTGTTACAATACCTTAATTCATGGTCGTGTGACAAATGGTGATATTGAAAAAACGATTGCTGAGAAACATAAGGCGTTAGCCGAGTTTCAGGCTGCTGGTGAAGAGGCTGTTGTGTATGCGGCTGGCGGCAGACAAAGTGCCAGTGCTATTCGACATAGAATTTCAAAAGCTCAGGCGTAAGGTTCGTCGAATTCGGTGAAACATGGCCAAGCGGCTCTGGCGGCATGGAAAAAGGCCCATGCCGAATGGATCGTCGCAAAACAGAAGGAGATCAGGCGTTGGGAAGACATACTCAAGCAGCATAAAAAACATCATGCTGAGGACCTAGAAAAACAAAAGGCCTATATGGACGGCCATCTAAGTGATGCCTTGGATCAGACCCCTTGCGGCGGGGCAGGTGGTGTGGTTGATCCTAATGTGGCCGTTGTGGATCGTCACCATGATAAACTTGATAAAATGTCCGAGTCTGAAGAAGAGAAAAAGCGGCGACGTGATTGGTACGATGACAAGGTTCATGTGGATCGTGATGGCACGGTGCACGGCAATCCGCGTGACGCCTGGGAACATGCCTTGCAGGATACAGGGCTTGGTTCCAAGCCTGAGCAGAGTTTTGCAGAGTGGTTGTTGAGCGTGCAGAGTATTTTGGATTCCAAGAATTTTGCAGATTGGCTCATGGGATTCAGCGATGCTAAAAAGATGCGAGAGGCCACGGCTCAGATTGATGAGTTCATTAAGGCCATGCAATCCATTGATATCGGGACGATGAAGAATGCCGACTTCTTCAAGAAACGTAAAGAAATTCGGCAGACGCTTGGCAAGGTGTCCGAGGCGCTC
>Ga0307990_1001600_pt1 | contig 18892 bp, 19 predicted proteins | sample EllFjometagen129_FD_203168 | JGI IMG/M metagenome (GOLD analysis project Ga0307990, IMG submission 203168) | Marine microbial communities from Ellis Fjord, Antarctic Ocean - #129 | ecosystem: Environmental > Aquatic > Marine > Unclassified | place: Southern Ocean | collected 2014-10-08
CACCTGTTCTTCATAATAGTGGATCAGGCTTTCATTGGCTGAATTTATAACCTCTTTCCCCAGTGTTAGGATAGAATCGAGGATCAGGCTCATGTGGCTCTGTTTAAAATCTGAGAAAAGCGAGAAGAGTTCATCAATTGACTGGAAGGATTTTTCTTCATTAAGCTCGGAACTGATACTCTTAATTGCACGGTTCAGATCAATTAGAAGGTAATTCAGGTGATAAACCATTCCGGGCAGATGCAGCAGATAGAAGATATAGTAGAATTTCTCTGTAACGTTTTGAAAGGCATCGATCTTTGCCCTGAAAGCATCAATGATATCAGAAAAAGTGAAGATGCTTTCCCGAAGTTGATCCCAGGTTTTTGTCTCTTCCAGTCGTTTGCGATAGTAATCGAAAAAGTTTTTGCCCAGACTTTCGATCTCTTTTGTGTAATCGATTGCGAATTTATTTCTATTGTTCGAATACCATTTTTCCAAATCAGTAGTGGAATCCCAGAAATCGATATTTTTCCTGATCAGTTTGTGCATGAACTTAAAAACATGTTCCCTTATATTCGGATCTGATGCAGGCTTATTCAGGCATTTTAGGAAATAACCTATATTGCTTATATAGCTGAAAAATCTATCATCCAGATTTCTCTCAAAAATCTTAATGTATTCCAGCGTTAAAGATTCATATTCTGCAATGTATTCATATTGTTTACGAAAGAAATTCAGATAAGTGAAAACCAGTTGTTTATGCATTTCATGTGATAAATCTTCCTGCAGCAGCCGATTGAAAATTTGAAAGTATATATTTATTACTTCTTCCCTCTTTTCCACTTCTGTGTATATCCAAAAGTCACTTATCAAAATTTTATTGAGAATTTCAATAACGTCTTTTCGGTTAGAATAAGGATGGTGATATTCTTTTACAAATTCCTGAACTCTTTTGTGAATCCCCCAATAAGATTCTGATAAAGAAAGGAGCCATTGATGTTCTGCAGGAATAACAACGTTATCATCTCTTGTTCTTGCCAGATTTGCTTTCAGGGCTTTGGAATTTATTGTGTTTTTCATAGTTTTGTGATAAATTTAACTAAATCAATAATTCTTGCCGAATAACCACTTTCATTGTCATACCAGGCTAGAATCTGGATCAGATCCTGCCCCAAAACTCTGGTAGATAATGAATCAAAAATTGCAGAATGGTAGTTACTTTTAACATCGCTACTCACAATTGGATCTCTGCAATATTCCAGATAGTTTTTAAATCTACTTTCTGAATAATCTTTGAAAGTATCGTTGATCTTTTTGACCGAAACTTTTGAAGTAAGATGTGCAATAAGCTCTACAAAAGAGCAATCGGAAACGGGAACTCTAGTAGCAAAGCCATCAAAAATTCCTTTCATTTCCGGCATAACAAACGGAATATTTTCGATAGCACTCGATGTCGTGGGAATAATGTTGTTCAATGCTGATCTGGCTCTTCTGAAATCGGGATGATAGCCATCCTGTAATTTCTGATTATTGGTAAATGGATGTACCGTGTTCATGAAAGCTTTCAAAATACCAAATTCTTCATGAAGAGTTTTCAATAATATCGTTACACAATTCGCTGTACAGGATGAATTGGAAATTATTTGATCAGATCTCAGAAGATCGGTATGATTAATTCCCATGATCACTGTCCTGTCAATGGTATCGTCCACAGTAGGACAGCTTAAAATTACTTTTTGAGCTCCTCGTTTTAGATGGCCTTCCATTAGCTTTCTTGTTTTAAAAATTCCACTCGATTCAATAACGAGTTCAACTTCACTTCTCTCCCATGGAATTTCATCGGGCTGGCTATTATGAGTGACCAGAATTTTCCTGCCATTTATAAATATGCTGTCATTTTCAATTTTAACATCTGTAAAGAACCTGCCATGAACACTATCATATTTTATCAAATGATGCAGTAATTCTATATCCATTTTATCATTTACTTGAACGATTTCAATCTCGGGGTCTTGGATTGCAAGTCGAAATACCATCTTGCCGATTCTACCGAATCCATTTATTCCTATTTTTATAGGCATTTTACTCTCTTTTAATATTTTATAAACTAGACAGGGCATAATTTATTTAGGATATTAATGTCAAGAAAATATACTGGCAAACATTTGAAGAAAATCATGTAATAATTATACTTAATTGTAGTTACGTATGTTATCTAAAAATAATGTTTTGGGAGCGTTAAATTAACTGTGTCTGCGAAGACACATAATGTTAATTAACAAAAGAAGTTATCCTTATAAATAACTTTGTAGAGGAAGCAGAATGAAAAGAAAAAAGGTAAAAATAATTACGATTGCATTGGAGAAAGTGAAGTAGATAATAGCAACAAGCAAAAAGAATCCAACTTACTTTGGATAAGAATAAATTAATTAATTTATAGTATATCCTGTTTGCAAGCTAGGCTCTCCCTGCTTTTTCAAATGCTTTACCAGATTATAGAACATAATTGCTGTAAGAATAAACGATAGAATATCCGAAATCGGCATAGTCAACCAAATCCCGTTTAATCCCCAGAATTTTGGTAATACCAGGATAAGTGGTATCAGGAAAAGAATTTCCCGGCTCATCGACAAAATGAATGATGGTAATGCTTTTCCCAAAGCCTGGAAAATGGTTGTTCCCACAATATGAAATCCAACTACAGGAATAAGAAGCATCATCAAACGCATAGCATTTGCACCCATCGCGATAAGTTCAGGATCATCGGTAAAGATCATCATCATCTGGCTGGGAAAAAGTTGTGCTACAAAGAACCCGAATGAAGCAACACAAGTAGCCCAGATAATTGCAATCTTGTTTACTTCTCTCACTTTATCAAACCGTCCCGCACCGTAATTATAACCTGCGATCGGCTGCATACCCTGGGCAATTCCTATCGTAGGCATTACCAATAAACGCAGGAACCGCTGCACTATGCCATAAGCAGCAATCGCCAGATCACCACCGTTAGCTCCTAATGCTCTATTGAACAGAGCAAAGACCAAACTCCCGGCTACATTTCGCATGAAAGAAGAAATCCCAATAGCAAAAATCTCTTTTAAAATCGGGAGCTTTACTTTAAGATGTTCTATTTTTATTTTAAGAATACTTTTCCCGCTATTAATAAATCTAATAATGTAAACAACAGCAATAAACTGGGAAATAACTGTAGCCCAGGCAGCTCCGCGTACACCCATATTAAATGTAAAAATAAAAATCGGATCTAAAATAATATTTAATACTGCTCCGATGACCATTGTATTCATGGCAACTTTGGCATGACCTTCTGCTCGCACCAGGTTGTTTATACTCATAGCTGTTATAAATAAAATTGAAGCAAATACAATTATCTCATAATAATCTTTAGCGTAGGGATAGATGCCTTCCGATGCCCCAAAAAGTATCAATAACTGTTCTTTAAAAACCAGAAAGCCAATAGTTATAATTACTGAAAAGATCAAGGTTGAACTGAATATTGTTCCTACCACGCTGTTTGCCTTACGAATATTTCCTTCTCCTAAACTACGAGATACTACTGAGGCACCACCCATTCCCAACAGTTGTCCAAATGCCATCACTATCATCTGGATGGGAAATACAATAGAAAGCCCGGCAATTCCCAAAGCTCCTACTCCTCGACCTACAAAGATTGTATCTACTACATTGTATAGTGCCATCACTATCATACCCGCTGTGGCAGGAAGTGATAATTTAAATAATAATTTTTTTATATCTCTATCAGCTAAAACATTGTTATTCTGCATTAATTTTTCCCTTTGTTTTCAAAATAATTCTGAGCATTTTCGCTCATTAAGATCAGAGTTTCTATCAACTGATCTTTTTCTTTTTTATTTAAACCTGTTGTCATTATATCATTCCAGCTACGGAAAATTGCATCAAAATCCGGCTTAAAATCTCTGGCTTTTTTTGTAAGAAAGATTCTGTTTGCTCTGCTGTCGAGTTCATCCTGTTCCCTGCGAACATAACCCATTTCCAGAAGTTTTGCTATAGTTCTGGTAATATTTGCTTTATCTAAATGCAGAAAATTACATAGATCATTTTGGCGAAGACCATCTTTTTTGTATAATTTTCGTAAAATATACGTCGAACCACGAGGTAAACCAAAAGGGTGAAATTTTTGCTCGAAATAGCGATGTGCCTGCCTGCCCATAAAATTCAAATAAAAACCAATTGATCTTTTCTCTTTTAAATCCATTTCAATCTCCTCTTTAGTTGATGACGCAACTAATTTTTTGATAGTTGCGCTGTCAACTATTTGTTTATTTTTCGCAGTGTTTCTTCTTCACCTATGTCTTAAATAACAAAAAGAAGAATAAGTGAGGAAAAAATGAAAAAGATATGGTTAATAATTTTCGTAATTGTTCTTATCGGTAGTGGAGCTTATTATTTAATTTCAAAGAAAAATGGTAGTTCCGAAACAGAATATGAATTTACAGAAATTACACGCGGTGATCTGGAAAATCTGGTTTCCTGCACAGGGACACTGGAAGCTGTGGGAGCTGTGGAAGTGGGAACGGAACTTTCCGGGACTGTGAGTAAGGTGTTTGCAGATTACAATGATGATGTGAAGAAAAATCAAATTTTGGCAATTCTGGATACAACCCAATTGGCAATCAATTTGCGCAGTTCCAAGGCTGATCTGATCAGAACAAAAGCTCAATATGAACTCAGCAAAAAAGAATATGAAAACGATCTAAAACTATTCGAACAAAATTATATTTCAGAATTGGAACTGGAGACTTCCCAAACAGCTATGAAAACAAATTATGCCGGTTTACTGAGTGCAGAAGCTAATTTTGAAAAAGCTGAATTGAACATTAATAAATATTCCGTTATTCGCTCTCCCATCACCGGCAAGGTGATAGATCGCAGCATCGAAGAAGGTCAAACAGTGGCAGCCAGCTTTTCTTCTCCCACGCTTTTTTACATCGCAGAAAACCTGCAGAATATGGAAATCTATGCTAATGTGGATGAAAGCGATATCGGCATGATAAAAACCGGAATGCAAACGGTTTTCACCGTAGAAGCTTATCCAGATGATTCATTTGAAGGAGTGGTAAAACAGATTCGTTTGCAGCCGGAAACCATCTCCAATGTAGTGAATTACACAGTTGTAGTAGAGACTTCCAACGATTCAGGATTGCTACTACCTGGTATGACCGCAACTATCGATTTCATTATCGAACAGAAAAAAGATGTTTTGCTGGTTTCCCGTTCTGCTCTCACCTTCACTCCCGATGAAAGTACTTTGATGGAAATGATGCAGAAACGCAGAGCAGAAAGAGAAAAGAATTCTGCTGAGGAGACTACATCTCGACCACAAATGGGAAAAGGAATGAATCCGCAAAAAATGAAAGATGCAACAAAACTTTGGTATCTGGACGATGTCGGTGATCTGCAAATGAGCATTGTGGAAACCGGTTCTACCGATGGTAGTAAAATTGAAATTGTGAGTGGAAAAGACATTGAAGCTGGAATGCAGGTAATCTCAAAACAAACCACAGCTTCCAAATCATCCAGCAATAATTCCAGTAATATGCGCATGATGCAACCATTTTAGGAATAGAAAATGAAACCTGTAATTGAGATGAATAAAATCGTAAAAAACTATGTAATGGGCGATGTGATAGTACGTGCTCTGCGCAGTGTTGATGTAACCATAAACGAAAGTGAATTTGTGGCTATTATGGGAGCTTCCGGCTCTGGAAAATCAACCCTCATGAACATCATCGGCTGTTTAGATGATGTGACTGAAGGAAATTATCAACTGGATGGAAGCGATACCAATTCTTTAAATAAGGATCAATATGCCGATATCCGTAACCAGAAAATAGGTTTTGTTTTTCAGGGATTTAATCTACTTCCCCGCACAACAGCCCTGGAAAATGTAGAGCTTCCACTTCTATATGATCGCAAGGAACGCATTAAAAATCCACGCCAGCAAGCCATCAAAGCACTTGAGTCTGTGGGGTTGGCAGATAGAATGGATCACGTTCCCAACCAGCTTTCAGGTGGACAACAGCAACGCGTTGCAATCGCCAGAGCTTTAGTTAATGATCCCGCTATAATTCTGGCAGATGAACCGACCGGGAATCTGGATTCCAAGACTTCGGTGGAAGTAATGTCGGTTTTTCAAGAATTGAACGAACAGGGAAAAACGATAATCTTGGTAACTCACGAACATGATCTTGCCCAGTATGCCAAACGCACCATTGTACTGCGGGATGGACATGTAATCCAAGATAATAAAGTAGAACAGCAGCAATCTGCTAAAACAATACTGGCAAACTGGATTGAGGAGTAGATAATGAAGTGGAATAGAATCCAAAAAATAGCTCTGCAAAGCATCATGAAAAACAAAATGCGCAGCATTCTAACCTCTCTTGGAATCATCATTGGTGTCTGCTCTGTAATCGTGATGGTAGCCGTAGGACAAGGCTCACAAGCTCAGATAGAAAAGCAGATCAATTCCCTGGGAACGAATCTTCTGATGGTATTTCCCGGCAGCAGTAATCAAGGTGGAGTTAATCGTGGAGCCGGTAGCAGGAACAAAATGAAACTTTCCGATTGCGAAGCTATATTGGAAGAAGCTGTACATGTGAAATATGTATCTGCCAGCGTTCGATCTGGAGGTCAAATCATCGGTGGAACAGGTAATTGGAATAGCTCCGTAGAAGGTGTTTCAGAGCAATTTTTAGACATTAAAGACTGGGATATGGAATCGGGTGAATTCTTTACTGCCAAAGATGTGAAATACAAAAAGAAAGTTGCTGTTCTGGGAAAAACCGTGGCAGATGAACTCTTTCCTGATATGGAAGCAATTGGTGAAAAAATTCGTATCAATAATACTCCCTTTACTGTTATTGGAGTTTTGGAGGAGAAAGGGCAAACGGGCATGGGGAACGATCAGGATGACACTATCCTCGCGCCTGCCACCACTGTTCTCACCAGGCTAAAAGGCAAAGATAAAATTAACATGATCTACGTAAGCGCCAATTCACTGGAAGAAATAGATGCAGCTCAGGCTGAAGTGGAAGAAATCATGCGCAGGGAACATGACATCGACTATGGTGATGATGATGATTTCATGATCCGAAGTCAAATCGAGATCACGAAGATGGCTTCTGAAACCTCTGAAACTCTAACGCTGCTTTTGGCTGCAATAGCCGGAGTTTCTCTCATTGTGGGTGGAATCGGTATTATGAATATAATGCTGGTTTCGGTTACAGAAAGAACCCGTGAAATTGGGATTCGCCTTTCAATCGGTGCACGTAGTCGTGATGTACTCACCCAGTTTCTGGCTGAATCAATCACTCTCAGTTTCATTGGAGGTATTATCGGGATTCTGCTGGCTGTTGGAATTTCGTTGTTTATGAATAACTTCACGGGAATTTACACAATTATTAATCCAACTATTGTATTTCTTTCCATGGCTTTCAGTGCTGCTGTGGGAATTTTCTTCGGGTATTATCCAGCTAGGAAAGCTGCTAATTTAAATCCAATAGATGCTCTGAGGTATGAATAATTAGTCTCCCTGCACCTCCCAGATAGGAACCCCATTTCAGAAGTTTTGGAATGGGGTTTTTTATTTTTTCTTGCTAATTATTTTCTATAAATTGAAATGGATTTGTTTTTGTGAGTTCTTTTCTTGAAGATACTAACTAAGCAATCTTTGCAGTAACCAGATTGCCGAATTAGAGTTAATTGGAAGACACCTCGCAATAACTAATTAAATTAAGGAATTATTATGCCAAAACTTACATTTTATGGTGCAACCGGCACGGTAACCGGTTCACGTTTTCATTTAGAAATCGAAGGGAAAAATCTATTGATAGACTGTGGGATGTTTCAAGGTCCTAAGCGCGTTCGTTTAAAAAATTGGGAAGTCTTTCCTGTTGCTCCTTCTACTTTCGATTACGTTCTTCTCACACACGCTCATATCGATCACAGTGGCTACCTGCCCAAGTTTGTTCGTGAAGGTTTTAGAGGAAAAATTATTTGTACTCATGCCACGGCAGAACTATGTAAAGTAATGCTGAAAGATAGTGCTCACATCCAGGAAGAAGATGCAAAATGGGCTAACAAAAAAGGATTTTCCAAGCACTCACCGGCAATGCCATTATACACAAAAGAAGATGCTGAAAAAACTCTTAACTTATTTCAACCAATACATTATGGTGATTTCTTTAAACTTTCTGAAAATACCCGCATCAAGCTTCATGATTCCGGTCATATTCTAGGTTCGGCACTGATAGATGTTAAAACAAAAAAAACAGAGGGATCTCGTAAAATTGTCTTTAGCGGAGATCTGGGACGTCCGGAAATACCGGTTTTGAATGAACCGGATCAAGTTTATAATTTAGATTATCTAATTTTAGAATCAACTTACGGACAGCGTTTACATGAATCCTCCGATCCTATTTCCGACCTTGTGAAAGTGATCGATAGAAGTATGAAAAGAGGTGGTTCACTGGTTATTCCGGCTTTTAGTGTAGGCAGAACACAAACGTTGTTGTATCTTTTACGCTTATTGGAAGAGGAAGGGAAAACTCCATCATATCCTATTTTCGTGGATTCTCCCATGGCGATTAAAGCACTTGACATTTTCAAAGATCACATCAATGATTTTGACCTTTATTCCCGTATGCAGAAAATGCAAGGTAAAGATATTTTCCACCCAAAAGATCTGCATATTTGTCGATCAAGAGAGGAATCGATGAGTATTAATCAGCATCGATCCGGTTGCATAATTATTTCAGCCAGCGGCATGGTTACTGGTGGCAGAATTCTGCATCACCTGGCACAACGCTTACCTGATCCAAAAAATACAGTTTTGCTAATGGGTTATCAAGCTGAAGGAACACGTGGTAGAACAATAATGGAGAAAAAAGAAACAGTTAAAATTCATGGTAAACAAATTCCAATAAATGCTCAGATTGAAATGATCGACGGTTTTTCCGGACATGCTGACTATAACGAAATGCTGGCCTGGCTGATGCCATTCAATAAATCACCGAAACAGGTTTTCATGGTTCACGGAGAAGCTGAAGCAAGTCAATCTATGGCAGAGAAAATCAAGCAAACTTATGGTTGGAATGTATCGGTTCCACAATTTGGTGAGAGTTTTGAATTGGAGTAGAAGATAGCCATGAATTTACGCGGAAAAGCTCGGAAGGAATGATCTATGAGAAGGTACTATTATAAATTTATGCCAATTAATAAAAAGACTATTAAAAATCTATCGAATAACCAGATTTGGTTTTCTTCTCCATTGAAATTCAATGACCCTTATGATTTTCTTGCTCCTTACGATGATACATTTACCGATGAAGGTTTTAGACAAAAAGTACCGTTACAAAGTGGTTACACACATGAGCAATATGAACAAATGCTTCAATTTTACAAACAAAATCCTAAAGAATTTAAATATTGGTCCGAAGAAGGATTAAGAAGATATCTTGCGAAAGTAAAAGTTGCTTGTTTCTGTGAAGAGAAAACAGAAATTTTAATGTGGTCTCATTATTCTGATTATCATAGAGGTATATGTTTGAAATTTGATTCATCACTAGATAAACATTTCTTTTATGAAGAAGATTGGGAAAACCATAAAATGATAATAAAAAAAGTAAAATATCCTAAAGATTTTGAAAAATTGTGGATATTAAGTGCTAATGATAGCGACTTTGAAAAACAAGCATTCACAAAATATCATAAATGGAAATATGAAAAAGAGTATCGAATAATTTCAGCAGTCGATGCAATAAAATTTAATAAAAAATGTTTGGTTGAAGTAATTTTGGCTGTAAATGTGATAAGGATAAACAAAAAGAAGTAATAAAAAAAATTCTGGCAAATAATTATCCTAATGTGAAATTTATAAAGGCTGATAAATGTACAGATAAATATGAGCTTAAATTTGAAGAAATTAAATAAAGGGAGACATAATTTGTCATACATAAAAATGATAGAAGAAAACAAAGCCGAGGGAAAACTGAAAGAAGCATATGAATCAATTGTCGGAAAAGGCAGAAAGATGGCGCATATTTTGAAGGTGCAAAGTTTGAATCCGGAGGCAATGAAAGCACACTATCAATTTTATCGCAGCATCATGTTTGGTAAATCCATGCTTAGTCGTGCACAGCGTGAAATGATTGCAACTGTTGTTTCTGCTGAGAATAATTGTTTTTACTGAATTACTCATCATGGAGCGGCGCTCTATCGTGTTACTAGAGATCAAAAATTTACTGAGCAAATAAAAAAGAATTTCCGACATGCAAAAATATCAGCTCCTGATAAGATTATGTTAGAATATGCTGTAAAACTCACATCTAAAACTTGTACTGTAAACGAAGATGACATAATAGCATTACACAAGGTTGGGTTTGATGATGAAGCTATTCTGGATATTGTGCAGGTTGCAGCATATTTTAATTTTGTTAACCGATTAGCATGCGGATTGGGAATTGAATTGGAAGAATTTTATAAATTTGGAGATTATTATGGAATTGACAAATAAGCAAAAAGCAAAATTAAAATCGATTGCTCAACATTTGGATGCAATTGTAAAAATTGGTGAAAAAGGTATAACACCAAATGTTGTAAGCAGTGTGAATGAAGCATTGAAAGCACGGGAATTAGTAAAATTCTCTGTTGCTCACTCAGACAGGAAAGTCAGGAAAGAGATGATGATTGAATTGGCTAAAGCGACAGAAGCAATTCTGGTAAATATTATCGGAAAAACGGGTCTATTATTTAAAGTGAATCCAGAAAATCCAATTATATCAAAAACATTGTAAATCCGTTGTTATTTAATATTAATGAAGGAATCAGATCTCTTTGAACCGGTAAAAAAATATTTGGAAGCAGGTGGTTACAAGGTTAGAGCCGAAGTAAAGAATTGCGATATCACTGCTACAAAAGATGATGAACTGATCATTATCGAATTAAAATTAAGTGCTAATCTGCAGCTTTTTATCCAAGCTACTGACAGACAACGTATAACCGATTCTGTGTATGTAGCAATTCCAAAACCTTCCATAAGATCAAAAAAACACTGGAAAGGAATTCAACATATTCTTCGGCGTCTGGAACTTGGTCTAATTTTCGTAGATGTTGATAATCCTGTAAATCCTGTTAAAATTGTTTTTCACCCTATCGAGTTCCAACGAAAGAAGATTTCTAAACGGAGAAAAGCAATTTTAAAAGAAGTTGAAAATCGGTCACAAAATTTTAATTTGGGTGGTTCCAACAAAACAAAGATAGTCACTGCTTACAGAGAAAATGCTATTCAAATTGCAGTTTATTTAAAAGAAATAGGTGCAACAACTCCTAAAAAATTAAGAGAATACAATTCCGGCAAAAAAACTCTTTCCATCTTATACAGTAATTTCTATAGTTGGTTTCAAAGAGTTGATCATGGAATTTATGATATTACAGCAAAAGGAAAGAGCGACCTAAAAAAATTTCCTGGATTAGAAAAAAAATACGAGAAATATCTGAAAAAAAAATCGAATCATAATTTATGAAAGAAGTTATTCAACACAAAGAAACAAAGATCACAGAGAACACAGAGAGAATATACAATTCTGTTCTTCGTGTCTTAGTAACTTTGTGGCTTAAGGAAGTAGAATGAAGAAATACATTGGAGCTCTCGATCAGGGAACAACAAACACGAGATTTATTCTGTTCGATCACAAAAGCAATATCATAGCTTCCCACCAAATTGAGCATAAACAATTTTTTCCAAAAGCCGGTTGGGTGGAACATGATCCACTTGAAATTTGGAATAACACAAAAAAGGCTATAAAAAAAACTTTTCAGAAAACCAAAATATTCGAGGATCAGATTGCAGCTATTGGAATTACAAATCAACGGGAAACTACAGTTATTTGGAACAAAAAAACCGGAAAACCATATCATAATGCCATTGTCTGGCAAGATACACGCACTGATAAAATTTGTATATCTTTGAAAAACAAAGAAAAAATATTTCAGCAGAAAGCTGGTCTTCCCATCGCAACCTATTTTTCCGGTCCAAAAATAAAATGGCTCTTAGATAATGTGAAAGGTCTCAGGGAAGCTGCAGAAAGCGGAGAAGCAATATTTGGAAATATGGATAGCTGGATAATTTGGAATTTATCAGGTGGAAAACATATAACAGATGTTACAAACGCCAGCCGCACAATGCTGATGGATCTAAAAACTCTCAATTGGGATGATGAATTATTACAAATACTTAATATACCACGAAGAATGCTGCCTTCAATTTGTTCCTCATCCGAGATTTACGGAAAAACAAAAACAGCATTTAAAAAAGAGATACCAATTTCTGGAATTCTGGGAGATCAGCAGGCTGCACTTTTCGGGCAAACATGTTTCCAAAAAGGAGATATAAAAAACACTTACGGCACCGGATGTTTTATTTTGCTAAACACCGGAAATGAGATTTATCATTCCACAAATGGATTACTTACAACAGTTGGTTACCAGATAAAAGGGCAGAAAACTGTTTATGCTTTGGAAGGTTCGGTTGCCATTGCCGGATCGTTAATTCAATGGATCCGTGATAATTTTAGTTTAATAAATGAATCACACGAGATCAATGATCTTGCCGAAAAGGTAGTTGATAACGGTGGTGTCTATTTTGTTCCCGCTTTTTCAGGACTTTTTGCACCACATTGGAATTCTGGTGCACGCGGAACAATTATCGGGCTTACCCATTTTGTGAATAAATCACACATCGCACGTTCAGTTTTAGAAGCTACTGCCTTCCAAACCCGAGATGTATTTGAAGCAATGCAGAAAGATTCCGGTTTGAAAATCAAGGAGTTGAAAGTTGATGGCGGAATGACAGCCAGTAAATTGTTAATGCAATTTCAAGCGGACATTTTAGATGCTTCCGTAATTGTACCAATTATTACCGAAACTACTGCTCTTGGTGCTGCTTATGTCGCCGGACTTGCAGTTGGTTTCTGGAAAAATAAAAAAGAATTAAAGGCTAACTGGAAAGAAAGGGAAACATGGAAGCCTAATATGCCTGAAACAAAAAGAACAAAATTATATAATAAATGGCAAAAAGCAGTAAAACGTTCATTAGATTGGGAATAATAAAGAAAGGAAATTATGGATCTTACAAAATATCACAAACCATTTTCGCATATTACGGATAATGATGTTGGAGTGCTCGTAATTCATGGATTAACCTCAACAACTTCATCAATGAAATTTCTTGCTGAACAATTTGCAGATGCTGATTATAATGTAGAATTACCTTGCCTTGCAGGACACGGCACAAAATGGCAGGATATGAATTCTGTGAAATACACCGACTGGGTAAATGACGTGGAAAAAGCATTTATAGTATTGCAGAAAAAGTGTTCCAAAATATTTCTCTGCGGTTTATCGCTCGGTGGAGAACTTGCCTTATATCTTACAGGGAAACATCCTGAGATCGCTGGTACTATTCTAATAAATCATACCAGCAAATTCACTAATCCAAAGTTTTGGTTCGTACCATTTTTAACTAAGTTTATTCGATCCGTTCCTGCTATTGCTTCCGATATAAAAGATCCAAATTCTAAAGAATATGCTTATGATAGAACTCCTACAAATGGGATTAATGAAATGCTGAAGTTAATAAGAGAGGTGGATAAAATGCAATCGAATATCTTACAACCATGTCTTATCTTTAAATCAAAAGGAGATCATGCTGTTCCCAAAATTAGCGCAACATATACTATGAAAAAATTGGGATCAAAAGATAAAAAATTGATCTGGTTAGAAAATTCCTATCATGTTGCACCACTGGATTATGATAAAGAATTGATAGCAAAAAAGAGTATTGAATTTATAAACGTTTATTAAGGAGAATATATGGAATTATTTATTATTTTCTATCCGATTTTAATTTTTATATTTATTATATTAGCAGTTTCGACAATGCGAAGTTCTAACCGATTATTAACCAAAAAACCAAAAAATCTATTCCCCATAATTTCATCGAAAAAACATCAAGTAATCATTAAGACTATTATCAAATTTGCTGCTGATAAAAAATATGAAATAGATCACTTTGATAGTGAAGCAGGGATAATTATATTAAGTAAACCTCTCAGTTTTTTCAGTAATGGATTCTTCTTTCCGATTTATATAACTCAGAAAAATGATGAAATTCTAATAGAGATCGGAATCGTGAGTAAGGCAGTTCAAATAGGTTTAATCCCAAAACGAAATTTAGAAAGATTTACAAATGGTATTAAGGCTTATCTCTTTTGTGTTGAAAGTGAATAAAATATTTTGTGGAGTATTTATTGTGATGGTAGAAATATCAATATTAAAAACACCTTCTTTAAAGATTGGAGAGTATTATGTTAAATAAGATCAATCCAACCAAAACGATTGCTTGGATGAATCTGGAAGAACATTTTCAAAGAATGAAAAATATTCAAATGAAAGACTTATTCAAAAAAGATAATAAGAGGTTCAATAAATTCTCACTTAACTTTGAAGATATCCTCGTAGATTTTTCTAAGAACATCATTACTAATGAAACATTGGATCTGCTTTTACAGTTAGCTATAGAGATCGATTTAAAATCAGCTATTGATGACATGTTTTCCGGTGAAATGATCAATGAAACAGAAAGTCGTGCTGTTCTGCATACAGCTCTTAGAAACCGTTCCAATAAACCAGTATTATTAAAGGGAAAAGACGTAATGCCCGAAGTAAACAAAGTTCTTATGCAGATGAAAGAATTCTCTGATAAGATTATAACAGGACAGTGGAATGGATTTACAGGTAGACCAATAACTGATATTGTGAATATCGGAATCGGTGGTTCTGATCTGGGACCCCTAATGGTAACGGAAGCTCTTAAACCTTACAATATGGGAATTAATGCTCATTTTGTTTCTAATGTGGATGGCACTCATCTTGTAGAAACACTTAAGGAACTGAGGCAGGAAACAACACTTTTCATTATCTCATCAAAAACATTTACAACACAAGAAACTATGACAAATGCACATTCTGCACGAGAATGGTTTCTATCTCATTCGAAAGATAATGATTCTATTAAAAATCATTTCGTGGCAATTTCTACCAATGAAAAAAGTGTAATTGAATTCGGTATCGATCCGGTAAATATCTTTGATTTTTGGGATTGGGTAGGCGGAAGATATTCGCTTTGGAGTGCAATCGGACTTTCTATTTCCTGTGCAATTGGTTTCAATAATTTCGAAAAATTATTAGATGGTGCTCATGCCATGGACAATCATTTCAGTACAACTCCTTTTAAAGAAAATATTCCAGTTATCCTTGCACTCATCGGTATCTGGTATAATAATTTTTTTGGTGCTGAAAGCGAAGCAATATTGCCATACGATCAATACCTCCATAGATTTCCAGCATACTTGCAGCAAGGAAATATGGAAAGTAATGGCAAATATGTTGATCGTGCCGGCAATTTAGTGAATTATCAAACTGGTCCGATTATTTGGGGAGAACCCGGAACAAACGGACAGCACGCATTTTATCAACTGATACATCAGGGAACTAAAATGATACCTTGCGATTTTCTGGCTCCGGCAATTTCCCAAAATCCTGTTGGAGATCATCATCAGAAATTGCTTTCAAATTTTTTCGCTCAAACCGAGGCATTGATGAACGGTAAAACAAAAGAAGAAGTAATTTCTGAATTGAAAAAGATGGGAAAAACGGAAAAACAAATAAATAAGATTTTACCCTATAAAGTTTTTAAAGGAAATAGACCCACAAATTCAATTCTTTTCAAACAATTAACTCCCAGAACCTTGGGAAGTTTTATTGCAATGTACGAACACAAAATTTTTACTCAAGGCATTATTTGGAATATTTTCAGTTTTGATCAGTGGGGTGTAGAGCTTGGAAAACAGCTTGCTAAGAAGATATTACCTGAGCTGAATTCTTCAAAAGTAATTAGTTCACATGATGTTTCAACAAATAGTTTAATTAACCGTTACAGGAAAATGAGAGGACCACTTTCTAAAGAGAAACTTTTGAATTTAGATCAAATACATTTACCTGTTTCCCCGGCAGTTTCTGAATGGGATCCAATGAATCTTACAGAATTACATTATCAAATAATAAAAATTTGTTCATTTCAGGAAGCTTCTATTAAACAAATATCTGAAAAACTTGGACGAAAGGGAAAATCCGGAAATTTCAAACGCGCAATATCACTACTGAGAACAAATAAACTTATTGCCTACAAATTCCCGAATAAACCAGGAAGCTCATACCAAAAATACCAAATTACAAAATTGGGATTAAACACAATACAAATACTCGAGACAATTGAAGGCAAACTATTGAAAAATATTCAAGTGATGAAAGGTGATATAACAAAAATGAAAGTTGGTGCAATTGTTAATGCTGCAAATACAACACTTTTAGGCGGTGGAGGTGTGGATGGTGCTATTCACAATGCAGCCGGCGAAAATCTATTACGTGAATGCAGAAAACTGGGTGGTTGTGCAACCGGAAAAGCGAAAATCACAAAAGGTTATAACCTTCCAGCTAAATATGTTATCCATACTGTTGGACCTGTTTGGCATGGCGGAAAAACCAAAGAAGATGAATTGCTGACAAATTGTTATAAGAACTCATTAGATATTGCCAGACATAATGGGATAGATTCAATTGCTTTTCCTGCGATCAGTTGTGGAGTATATAGATTCCCCGCAGAGAAAGCAGCTAAAATTGCCCTAACAGAAGTTCGAAAATATATTAAAGAATATTCCGAGATTAAGAAGGTGGTTTTTGTCTGTTTTAATGATGAAATATATCAAGCTTATCAAAAGATCTTACAAAAATAATTTTATCTGATCATGAAATTAGTTAAAACTAGAGATGGCTCATTCACAGCTTTTAGCGAAATTGCAGGTGAACATTATCACACAGTTTCCGGTGCAATTGAAGAAGCATTTGAAAAGCATGTAAATGCTCTGGGAATAGAAAATGGAATGCATATTCTCGATTTCTGTTTTGGGCTTGGTTATAATTCTATAGCTGCTTGCAAAGATCACAATAATTTACAAATAATTGGTTTAGAAAATGATCTCAAAATAATTGAAGCAATGAAAGATATTAAAATCCTGGATATTTTAAAAACCGAATTTGACGTTTTTAGGAATATTGCAGAAAACTTGGATGTTACCGATAATAACAATAATAGAATTCAAATACTATTGGGAGATGCTTTACAAACAATTGATGAACTGCCCGGCGAAACATTCGATAGAGTTTTCTTTGATCCGTTCTCTCCTAAAAAGCAACCTGAAATGTGGAGTGAAATGATCTTCCAACAAATATACAATAAAATGAAGAACGGAGCAAAACTGAGTACTTATAGCTGTGCCAGGCAAATCAGGAAAAATATGATCTCAGCAGGATTCAAGGTGCTGGACGGTCCGGTAATAGGAAGAAGAAGTCCGGCTACGATTGCAATGAAGAGATAATTTGACACGATTGTTACTTATATGTGATTATCCGTGCAATTGCGTAAGCAAATAAAAAGGAGAATTAATGTTCATATCCAGATTTCTGGCAATACTCATTATTGGTGGGGGTTATTTTGTTTGGAACATGATCTTCCAGCAATATCCACTAACAAAAATATATGAAGAGAAACCTTTCGTGGCTTGGGGTATTGCATTTGCTATCATTATTGGTCAATTGTATTATATCTGGTTCATATTTTCATATCTTTTCTCTTATGGAGATTCATTATTTGTTTTTTTCCTTGTCATCAGAATAGTAATTTCTGCTTTAATCTTATTGTTGTTATGGAAAAAATATAGAGGATAAATAAAATGTTAGAAAGAATTATAGATCCGGTCAATGCACCGGAAGAAAAAGATTTTGATCGTACACTGCGTCCAAAATCACTTAATGAATTTGTCGGACAGGAAAAGATCAAGGAGATATTAGATATTTCCATACAAGCAACTAAATTGCGTAAAGAACCTCTCGATCATATCCTATTTTATGGTCCTCCGGGACTTGGAAAAACCACTCTTGCTCATATTATTTCAAATGAACTTGGTGTAGAAGTGAAAGTAAGTTCTGGTCCTGTATTGGAAAAAGCTCCTGACTTAGCAGGAATATTAACAAATCTGCAGAGAAACGATGTTTTTTTCATCGATGAAATTCATCGGCTGAATCATGTAGTGGAAGAATACATGTATCCTGCAATAGAAGATTTTGAGATGGAAATAATCATAGATAGTGGACCAGCAGCTCGTTCACTCTCTATTGATATTGAACCGTTTACACTTATTGGAGCAACAACCCGAGCCGGATTATTAACCTCTCCTCTACGGGCTCGTTTTGGCTTGGTTTTACGTTTAGATTATTACGATGTTAAAAGTATAGAGCAAATTATTACACGATCTGCTAGTTTATTAAATATTCCGCTGGATGATGCTGGAACAAAAGAGATGGCTCGTCGCAGCCGTGGAACCCCGCGAGTGGCAAACCGTCTTCTTCGCCGTGTTCGCGATTATGCTCAGATAAAAGGTGATGGAATCATAACTAAAGAGATTGCAATAAAAGCTCTTAAAATGTTGGATGTTGATTTTGCCGGACTGGATGATATGGATAAGCGTCTACTGAGAATATTAATTGAGAATTACAATGGTGGTCCAGTAGGACTTAAAACACTAGCTGTTGCTTTGGGAGAAGACTCCGGTACTGTTGAAGAGATCTATGAACCTTATCTAATTCAGCAGGGATTTTTAGATAGAACGTCGCAGGGACGAAAGGCAACAATGAAAACATATAAACATTTTAATATTAAGCCAACTCAAGCACA
>Ga0307990_1001601_pt1 | contig 18879 bp, 14 predicted proteins | sample EllFjometagen129_FD_203168 | JGI IMG/M metagenome (GOLD analysis project Ga0307990, IMG submission 203168) | Marine microbial communities from Ellis Fjord, Antarctic Ocean - #129 | ecosystem: Environmental > Aquatic > Marine > Unclassified | place: Southern Ocean | collected 2014-10-08
TTCTATTACAAGTACCAATAAAAACTCCTGCTCCTTCATCTATTGCTCCAACTCGAAATTCATCTCTTGCAACAAGGAAATATGGTGCCCATGTACCATATAATACTTTCTCATAATATTGATTAGCATCTTTATAATAATCATTACAAGCTTCACAAACTTGTTCTTCAAGTGTTCCTGATTTAATCCAATCAAATGGTGAACAATTATCATAGTCAGATATAAAATCTAACCATGGTTTAGTATTATCTTCAAAATTAATTGATGCATCTATAAAACCACCATTTTCTGCTGAATTATTATCCTCTAATGGAAAATCAACCTGATTAAATGTTATTGAAATTCCATAATCAGCTATTAATTGTTCAGTATTTTGTGATATTCTTTCGCCTGCGTCATAATAAGTAATCCAATTATCAGAGTAAACAGTATCTGCCGAAGGATTAGCAGGCTCCCAAAGTTTCCATTTTCCACGCATAATTTTTGCTTTATAAACACCAATTAAAATAACAGAATCTATTGCAAGCATTAATTCTTTTTCAGGAACATTTAAGGGGTCAATAACTTTTACATCTATTGGTCCATGTCCTGCCCTATAAACAATACTATCAGTTTCCCATGGTTCACCTGCCATTATTCTTTCAATAGTTTCATCGGTTAAATCAATTTGATTTACTCCATTACCATGTCCTTCTAATTGTACTATTTGCGGACTACTTCCATAAGTTGAATTAAGAACTGTACCCTGATTTGCAGGTTTATATTTGTGTGGATATGCTTCATAAACTATAACATTGCCAAGTATTTCTTTTCTACTTGACTTATACTGGGTCTTTTGACCATCATAAGTAAATGGGTCATTTAAATCGTATTTTTTATAATTGTTATATGCATAAGCAATTGCAACATAATAATATTTTTTATGATTTACCAATCTGTTATTTTCAGATGAAAATTTATCTCTGGTTAATCTAAAAGAATGTTTTATACCATTATTGCTGCCCTCAACCATTAATTTTATTTCAGTATTCTGAATATCTTCATTATAATCATAATTAAAAAGATTATCTATTGGTGTTCCATTTTCATCATAGTTTTCAATATCGCATTGAAAAACCAACTTTGACTTATCTGTATCATAAATATCTTTAACGGTACAATTTTTATCTTTTAACTGAAAAACCTGATAACCTTCAAAACGATAATAAACATCACAATCATCAGATAGTCCATCATTATCATCATCAGGGCAAATAATAAGCGGGTCTTTTTCCATATAATCTTCAACTGTGTTTTTATAATTATTAGATCCCTTGTTATTATATATATGAAAAATCAATTCCTTATCAAGTTCAACTATTTTTAACTCAGGAGGCTCAGGTCCTTCAAGTAATTGAAAACAATTTTCAAATAATTTTTGTGCTTTATCATCTGCTCTCTGCAATTCACCAACCGAAGCCCATGCTCCACCGTTAATAGCTCTTGCCCAAACAACACCAAATGTAATATCGTTTACAGCACCCGGCTCAAGTGTAAATGGTCCTGTTGATTGCACAAAACGTTTGTCATCAATAGGAGTATTTGCTAATTCTTCTGACCATGGATCCTGTGGACTTCCGGTAGTTCCGAATCCACATATATCTGTATTAGGGGAACCAGGGAACACGAAATCAGCTGGTATAGAGCCTCCATATCCATCTCCTCCATAAGTTAAGGAAGTACCATCTCTCCAGTATCCCTTCAAATAATAATAATATTCCGGTGCTGTTTCCGGGTATCCCATATCACCTCCACCACCATGAAAATACATAAACTTTCTCATTCCCCATCTTTCATTATCAACAATTCCATCTTCAAAATTTAAACCATTAATACTGCCTTCCATAATCGGAGCTCTGCTACAATTAAGATTACAGGTATCGGGTTCCCAGTTTGACAAATTATCTTCTCCATCAGCATCCTGATAGGGTCCTTCAAAAAAATCGATGCCTATTGCAGGAGGTTGATTTCCATAAGTATAACCACTTCCATCACCATCCATTTCATCTCCATTATATATATAACCGAGACCTCTTTCCACATCACAACCTACATAATCATCCCAAGAATCACCTAAATCAGCATCTGTATAAATACCAAAATATGTGTTATTAATTGTATGTGTAGAACGATTTATAAGTTCGTAATTATAGAAAGTCATATTATTAATTTCATCATTTGTAGCATAAGCATAAGCCTGTGCGCGAATTTCTAGTCCTATAGCTGTACCATTTGATTCCTTATGGATATTTCCATTATCGTTAAATACCCACCAAAGAACCTTATCACCATGTAAACGTGACACTCTGCTTTCCCTGCTTATTTTACAGGGCAATTCATTGTCAAGGTCAAAATAAGGATAATCACCTGCATTTGGATTATAAACATCATTTCCATCTGTATCGTAAAAAGGTGCTAGATGATAATCGTATCCTGTAGCTACATCACCATGTGCAGGCCATTCTTCAATAATTTTAGGAATAACATAAGAATTAAACTCATCGCTATTTAAAACTTCGGTATCGCTTTCTAATTTAGCATTAATATATGTTCTGAATTTTTCAACTTCTGCTTTGGTAATTGAAAAATGTCTGTCGTACTTAATGCAAACATCAGAAGTAGTAGTAGATTGATTTGCTCCACTTGTAATTAATGGACCAGGCCAATAATCAACACCACCGGAACGATATAGAACAAAACAAGAGCGTAACTGATCATTTTCATCAAGACCTCCTATCCATATACCACCAACAAAAAGAGACATTTTACCTGAACCTTTAGGGATTTCATATCTTGGTTCTCCAATTAAATCCCACCACATATCACCACCATTATGAATTAATGTACGAACATTATTTATTGATAATTCTGATGAAGCGCTTGGAGCAGAACAACCGGAGGCTAACGATTTATTAGATTTTATATTTTGTGAGAATAAAGCATAAGGGCATGAAATACAAAACAATAAAATAATAAATTTGAAAACAAAATCTCTCATAAACTAATTGAATATATTTATTTAAAATCGACAATAATGTCAATTTGTAAATATAATAAATTTCTTTATAAACTTTATAAAGTTATAAGAAAATTTTCAAATAGCAAGTTTCAACTAATAAGTGGTATTAATTATGCTATGAATTGAAATGGAAAAATTTATTTCATAATTTCATTCCAAATTACATCATCGGGAGGATTTGCCTCAATTTTTATTTTTGTATTCTGAACAGGGTGGATAAACTCAAGGTTTCTGGCATGTAAATGAATACTCGCATTTTTATTTGAACGAGGAAACCCATATTTTAAATCACCTTTTATAGGGCAATCAATTTTTGCCAGTTGACACCTTATTTGATGATGGCGACCTGTTAAAAGATTTACTTCTAATAAATAATATGTTTTGGTGCTTTTAAGAACATTATATTTTAGAATTGCTTTTTTTGTTTTTAGTTTTTCATTATCGTAAGCATAAGATCGATTTTTTTCCTGATTTTTAACTAAATAATGAATTAGAGTATCTGATTTTGCATCAGGTTTATTTTTTACAATTGCCCAGTATTTTTTTTTAATCTCTTTTTCTTTAAACATATTATTTAACCGCGTTAACGCCTTGCTTGTTTTAGCGAACAATATAACACCACTTGCAGGCCTGTCTAATCTATGAACAAGTCCCAAAAAAATATTTCCCGGTTTATTATATTTCTTTTTTAAATATTCTTTAATAATATCTATTAAAGTAATATCTCCTGTTTTATCTCCCTGAACTAATTGTGAAGGTTTTTTATTTACAGCAATTATATGATTGTCTTCATAAAGAATTAACAGATTTTGCATTTAATACTGTTCCTTTTCATTTGGAAAATCTCTTGTTCTCACATCTGTAATATAATTTTTAACAGCACCGGTAATTTCCACATATAAATTGTGGTAACGTCTTAAAAATCTAGGAGAAAATTCTTGTGTTATACCGAGCATATCATGTAAAACAAGAACCTGTCCATCAACCCCCACTCCAGCACCTATTCCTATAATAGGTATTTTCACTCCTTTTGAAACACTTTCAGCAAGTTTTGCAGGAATTTTTTCTAAAACAATAGCAAAACAACCTGTTTCTTCCAATTCATGTGAATCTTCAATCAATTTATTTGCTTCATCTTCTTCTGTGGCTCTCACAACATAAGTTCCAAACTTGTGAATTGATTGAGGCGTAAGACCCAAATGCCCCATAACAGGAATACCTGCTGATAAAATTCTCTGAACCGATTCAATAATTTCGTGTCCACCTTCCATTTTTACTGCATGAGCTCCTGTTTCCTTCATAATTCTAATTGCAGAAACCAAAGCTTCTTTAGAATCTCCCTGATATGTTCCAAAAGGTAAATCAACAACAACTAAAGCTCTTTTTGTTGCTCTAACCACTCCTCTTGCATGGTAAATCATTTCATCAAGTGTAATAGGCAATGTGCTTTGGTTCCCAGCCATAACATTTGAAGCCGAATCACCTACCAATATTACATCAATACCTGCATTGTCTAAAATTCTTGCAATTGAATATTCGTAAGCAGTTAGCATTGTGATTTTTTCACCTTTCAATTTCATCTCATTTAACACATGAGTTGTTACTTTTCTAACTGATTTATGAATTGACATTATATTTATTATTAAATATTAATAAACTTTGATTATTTTTGTTTTTCAATACAAAATTACAAATTTGGAAAACAATAAAATGAAAAAATTACTTTTTATATCACTTTTAATTATTATTTCTTTTTTAAATTCGTGTAAAACCGACTTTGAAATAAATGCAGAATGGGAAGATATCAGTGTAATATATTGTTTTTTAAATCCAAACGATAGTGTCCATTATGTAAAATTAAACAAATGCTTTTTAGGAAATGAAAGCGCTTATGTAATGGCACAAATTAGTGATTCTTCAAATTATGCTAATGCTAATGTGATGTTAATACCCGGAACAATAAAAAAAACAGGTGAATTTGAAGAAGAAGGACAAGAAATTACACTAGATAAAACAACAGAAATTATTAAAGAACCCGGTGCTTTTGCTTCAGATGTTAATATTTTATATAAGACAGCAAACAATACTTTTTTAGATATTGATAAAGATTACAAATTAAAGATAGAAATTCCAGGGAAAGAGAATATTGAAGCTTATACATCTTTAATTTCCATTGATGAGTTAAAAATAATTGAGCCATATTATAACTTTAATTTAGCAGAAGGATCAACAGTTCAGGTAAAGTGGTCATCAATTGAATATGCTAAATTATATGAGCTTTCAATATTTTTTACCTACGTTGAAATTGCAAATAATGAGACAACAGAAAAAACTTTAGAATGGGTACAAAAAAGTAAAATATCACAGCATACCGATGGAGGTGAAACAATTACTATTTCAGTTTCTGGAGATGCATTTTTACAATTTGTTGCTTCAAAAATTAAAAGTGCTTCTGATTATAACCCAAATGCGATTAGAATTGCAAAAAGATACATTCCAAACGCAAGTGAGCCAAATAATCCATTAAATAAATACCCTTTAGAATTATATTTTTATACAGGAACTGAAGATTTACACATATATATTCAGGTTAGTCAACCATCAAACACAATAATTCAGGAAAAACCAAGTTTTTCAAATATAACAAATGGAATAGGGATATTTTCATGCAGAGCAAATAAAACTATTTCCAAAAAAACTATTACAGACAATGTTGTTGATGATTTATCTGAAAGTGAAATAACAAATGGTTTGAATTTTTACGATTCTAATGAAACTATTGCATATTGGCAAATAATAAATTAAGGTACTCCATTTTTCCCAAGACAGAGCTTGGCAAAAAAGCCACCTTTACAGGTGGGAAAAACGAATGTCAAAATGATGATGTCAAATGTCAAAAGGGAAATGTATTGTTAATTACAATTTGACATTTTCCATTTTCAATCTTCAATTTGACATAAAATTTATAGACAACATGTTGGTTCGTTTGTCTTTTAAAGAGGTTAATCAAAAAAAAAATGAAGCACTTTAGATTTATATTATTATTCTATTTATTCCTGATAAATAATTACACTTTTTCTCAATACGATAACTATGGTATACCCGACTTTGATGCTAATGAGAAAAACATAAAATTTAGATTCAATTTTGATCTTGGATATGGCAACTGGAATAAAACTATAAATAATGGCACACAAGATTTTATTGTTGATTATTACCATGGATTAAAAGATGGCTTTGACATTGAAATCGGAGCAATTTATTTCCCAAACAAATTTATTGGCATCGGGCTTACAGGATTACGATTTGATGCATACGCCAGATTAAATGATGTGTATTTAATAGATGATACTACCGGTAATGTTATTGCTATGGGGTTTCTTGAAGACGATATTGCAATTTCATTTATTGGTGCAACATTTTGTCATCGCTTTAAACCAATAAATAAAAAATATATAATTCAATTTGCATTAACTCCCGGGTATTTTTATTACAGAAATTACAAAAGCTGGGTAATATATAATGATAAAATAACAGGCACATCTTTTGGAATTAACTTTGCATTAAATCTTGATTTTCAATTTTCCAAAAACTTTGGTATTGGATTTGGTACGAATATACTAACAGGCTCTATTAAAGAAGTAGAAATTAATGGAGAATTGCAGCAACTTGATAAAAACGAAAGTTTAACCCGTATTAATTTTACTGTTGGTTTTAAGGTATATATTTAATTTAACCTACCCTGCCAAAGTTTCTTTCTTTTCATGCACTTTTCTTGAAATTTTAATGCTAAACTCATATAAAAGGTATAATGGAATTGCTACAAGAAACTGACTAAACACATCGGGAGGAGTTATAATACCTGAAATAATTAAGAACAGAACAATGGCATGTTTTCGATATTTTTTTAATTTTTGAGGTGTAATAATTCCAATTTTTGATAAAAAGAAAATAAATATCGGTAATTCAAAAACTATACCCGTAGTTAAAGCTAACATCACAACAGTAGATATATATGAGAATAAATTTATTTTATCTATTACCTGTAAACTAACCTCATATTTATTTAAAAAATTTATTGTAAGTGGGCTAATAATATAATATCCAAATAACACACCTATAATAAACAATGTAGTTGTTGAAAAAATAAAACTGTTTAAGCCTTTTCGTTCTTTTTTACTCAGCGCCGGCTTAATAAAACGAAGGATTTCATAAATAATATAAGGAAATGCCAAAATAATACCCGATACAATTGCTACAAGAATATGAGCTCTAAACTGTCCTGCAAGTTCAATATTAATAAGGTCTAATGAAATATCATTAATACAAATTGCAGAAATATTCACATATTCAGAAAGTTTACATAACCAGTAGTTTGTAAAAAAAGAAGGCTCTTTAGGGGCAAAAATTATTTTATCGAAAAGAAAAGATTTGAATATAAAAGCAAGAATTGAAAATAGCATAATAACAATTGCTATACGAACAATATGCTTTCGCAAAACTTCAAGATGTTCCCAAAAAGTCATTTCACCATCTTTTCTTGACTTTTTCAGAAAACTAAACATATAAAATCAGAAATGAAATTATTTATCGTTCTTATCAACTGCATTATTATTGTCATTCGGTTTATCGGAAGTAGCGTCCTTAAATTCTTTAATGCCTTTTCCTACTCCTTTCATCAAATCCGGAATTTTTTTCGCACCAAAAAGAACAAGAACTATCAATAAAATTATAATAATCTCTTGTGTCCCAATAATACCAGCTATAACAAAATTATTTATCATGATAAAAAATATTTATTTGCAAAAATACAAAAAAAGTTGACAATTGACAATTGACAGTAAGCAAAAATTGTCAAACTTTTAAAGTTTTGTACCATAAAACTACCATGAGTACTCGGGATAAATGTTTATAAAAAATTAAACATGCTTAATTGCATGATAACGGCAAACATAAATACACTTATCACATTTTGTACAATTTTGATTATTAATGCTCGCAAGCTTAGTATCCCTATCTATTGCATCATAAATACTACATGCATTAACATCAATACAATTATTACATGAAGTACATTTTTCCTGATTAATCTTAGGCAATTTATAATCGTCTTCTGTTGTTTTGATAATAGCACCATATTGACAAGCATTTAAACTAATACAATCGCCACAATATGAACATATATCAGTATGAATTATCGGATCATGATAGTTTGATGGTGTTTCTTGTATAATTGCAGCATAATTACATTCACCTGAATTATAGCAATCACCGCAATTTGTACAAATATCATCATGAATTACTGGAGCCTGATGACCAACAGGAAACGTTTGTGTTATTGCATTATATGTACAAGCAGAATAACATTGTCCAGATGTAATACAATTTGTTTGATTAATTTGAACTGTTGAAGGAGTTATTAAATTCCATGGACAAGAAGGGAGGCACTCTCCACAACGCACACATAAACTATGGTTAATATGTGCATAGCCTCCACTTAGATAAATTGCATTTTCGGGACAAGCATAATAGCAATATTTTGGACCACAACCCATACATGCTGATATGTCGTATTGATCGCTTCCTCCAACATAGGTAATACAATTACCTTGAGTTTGACATTCATCAACACAATTTCCACAACCAACACAAGTACTATTAATAGTATATGTTGGTGGATGGACTTCTATCGCATTTACAGAACAAATAGGAGCACATGCACCACATTCGACACAGTTACTTTCATCAATATAATAATTTAATGGTGTGATATCAATAGCTCCCTCTGGACAAACCGATACACATTGACCACAATCTCTGCAAATATCTTCAATAATCACATAAGCAATAATAAATATTTCGAAGGCATCAAATTCACAATGTGGAACACATTCTCTACATTCAATGCATTTGTCAACATCAATAGTATAAATTGAATTTTGAGGTAGTTTGATAGCGTCATAGTAACATACTTCTAAACATTCGCCACAACCAACACATTGTTTTGGGTCAATGTTTAATTTAGCATACTGATCAGCTAGTTTCCTGCAACTGTTTAAAACCGGTGATGATAATACAGCAGTGCCAAGAGCAAATAATGACGCTTTTTTTAAAAATTCTCTGCGTTGATATTTTTCGTTATCATCTTTTACCATACAATCTTTTCTAAAATGTTATTCTTAGCTCTGCTCTTGCCATATAATAAGTTTCATCTAAAACATCTGCCTCCATTCTGCTAAACATTGTTGTTAATTTTGCACGCTTGAAAAATGTTTTTCCAATTGCTAAATTATATTCTGAAATATTTTCATCTGTAAATTGCTGAGTAGCCTGCAGCTTAACATGCAACTTCCACTTAGGTATTCTATGTTTAGCCGCAAATTGATATAATGGGATATCCATCATATCCATCCTCATTACCTCGCCAATAAATAAATTACTAAAGGATGTATAAACCATTGCATTATTGTCAATATCAATTTTATTAAAATACCCCAGTTGAATAAACAACTGTCCTTTGGACGCAAAATTGAATTGTTTGCTTGCTTTAACATGATAAATAACAGCTTTATTGTCGATAGCATTCTGATTTAGAATTTCAGACCTTACTTTAATTTTCAAGGGCAGTTCAATTGTTGACATTAATCCATAATGAGTTCTTAAATTATCGATACCTGTACCAAATTCATTATAAACCACTATCCCTAATTCTTTTAATATTTGTTTCTTCTTTTCGGTAGAACTAAATTCATTAGATTCATCATTACTACTTGATTTTTTCTTTCCGGATGGTACCCATTTAAACATAGCTCCTGCAAAATTTGTTTCTCCTACCTCCTCTCCAATATATGCCAAATTTCTACCGTGAAACATATTATACAAATAATGAACACTACAGAATGTTCCAAATCTTGAAAAATCTTTTAAAACAGAGGCTCCTGTTACATTTAACTGAAAATCTTTCATTTTCTGGATATAGGATAATCCCAGCCCTCGTTCATTTAATAAAAAATAATCGCCAAAATTCATTGAATGGAAACCAAGAGTTAAATTTTTATCTTTTTTATTATTGAATCTATAAAAACCTTCACGAATTCCAAATCTTTGTTTTTGGAAAATTCTTCTTGAGCCTTTACTACTTGAGTATTGATATGGACCATTTAACGAATTACTCCAAGCCTTAGTTCCTCCTTCAAAATAGAATTGGTAATTTTTTTTAGAATAGTCTGCTCCTATAAATATCATTGCATTTTTTATAGAACGATCTGTCATAAAACCATAACCAAAAGTGGTTTCTGCCGCCCACAATAAGTGGGATTTTTTTTTAATTGGCTTTAAATATCCTCCCAACTTACTTCTGCATGTCCATTGCGAAAATATTGGAGAAATCAATAAAAAAATAAATATTACTATTAAAAATTTACTTTTCAATTTTACATTCATTTACACATTTAACGATAGTAGGATATTTTTTTGATTTTCTTAAGAACTTAAGACTTCCTTGTGAGCATGAGTCAATACAATCGCCACATGCAATACAATCGGTATTATTAATAATGCTTAATTTCTCATCACGAACAATTGCCTTATATTCGCATGATTTCTCACACATTTTGCAAGAAATACATTCACCTTTAATACCAATTACAGAAGCTCCAGGAATTTTGGTTATCAAACCCAATACCAAACCAACAGGACACATTGTTCTGCAAAATGGGCGATATATAAAAAGAGAAGAAATCAGAACAAAGACAACTAATGTTATAATAATTATTAATTCAAGATCGAAATATGTAACATTAATTAGCATATCGTAAAATCCCTTAAACCCAAAAATATTAATAAACGGATCTATTCTACACCAATATTTTGTTCCCATTATTGCTACCTGTATAATTAATGCGCCAAGCAAAACATATCTTATAATACGAAAAATATTTTGAGCTTTTCTAGTTTGAAGTATTTTTATTTTTCTAGGCAAGTATAAAAATTCCTGTATTGCTCCAAGATGACAGATCCACCCACACCATACTTTTCCAAAAAAATATGTAATAGGAATTATTGCTATAAACCATAATATATATATCCAACCCGTTTTATACCCAAAAATTACCAGTAAAAAATCTTGAAACCCGCCAATTGGACAAACCGTGCATCCGCCCTTATAGAATCCAAGTACAAATAATGATATTAATAAAAATAAGCCTCGTAGATTTCTAGTTGCTTTAAATCTTACGAGGATTCCTGCAATTATTGTGAAAATTAAAACACCAATTATCCAATACATCTGCGAATTTCTCTTTTCTAATGCTGAATTAGGACATGATTTTTGGCATGACTGACTACATGCAGGTGCTTTGCCAAAATCAGAGCTGTCTTCATCAAATGATTTGAATTCACTAAATTCATCATCCCCCTCATTTTCATTGAATTCTGAAAATTCACCAAACTCGTCATCAGATTCTTCTTCATCAAATGATTTGAATTCCCCAAATTCGTCATCAACTTCTGAATTTTCTTGAGAATATACAAGGCTAATGGAAATAGTAAGTATTACTACAATTAATAAGAATACACGAAAGAATTTTACAAGCATATATTTATTTTGCACTTACTCCTTTTAAAGTAATAGTTCCAAAGCCGCCTTCTTTATCGCATGTTCTGGTTACTGAAAGAGATAATTTACCTTTTTTTGTTTCTTCAACTTTTACTTTTAATTTTCTTTCCCAAACACCCGGTGAAGTTTCTTTCCAATCTGTAGCTGTTAAAATCTTAATTCCTTTACCCTCAAATTCTGTTTGTTTAATACCAATTGTACAAACCCTATGAGTAAAGGTAACTTTTACTTTTATTACAAGCTCATCACCAACATCATAAACTTCTTTCTTACTATATTTTTCTACTTCAAATTCAATTTCGCAAGCCATTACCTGACTTAAACTAAAAAACATCAATATTAATCCTGCTAATAAAAAACTCTTGCTTAATAATCCAATACTTTTCATAATTTAATGATTTTAAAAATTTCAATTTATTTAATACAATATTAATGCAAAAACTAAAAAAATAATCAACAATAATTTAAAATAACAAAAAACTCAAAACATATACAGATAATATATGTGCAAAGTACATATGCTTACAACACTATTAATAATCATTATAAATCATTAGACTCTTTTTAGCACACAAGGTTTAAAACTCAACTTTAGGGGCAACATCAGTACCTTCTTTTGCTTCAAAATATCCTTTGGTTTCAAATCCAAACCATGAAGCAAAAATATTATGAGGAAATTTTCTCACATAAACATTATAGATTTTAGCAATTTCATTAAAAGCCATTCTTTCTAATAAAATAGTATTTTCAATTTGCTCAAGTTGATTTTGAAGTTTAAGGAAGCCTTGATTAGCTTTTAAATCCGGATATTTTTCAATTACAACCATTAATTTTGATAAAGATGAAGATAAACCATCTTGTGCATTTTGAAAATTCTGAATTGTTTGTTCATTTAAATTTTCAGCATTTATATTTATTGATGTAGCTTTAGAACGTGCTTCAATTACACTTGTTAAAGTTGTTTGCTCATGAGTTGCATATCCTTTTACTGTTTCAGCCAAATTAATAATTAAATCTGCTCTGCGTTGATAAGTATTTTCAACTTGAGCCCACTGTGCAACAACCGCTTCTTCTTTTGTTACCATACGATTATAACTTCGGTACATCCATATTGCCAAAATTAAAATAATAATAATTACCGGTATTCCTATTAATGTAGTTGCCAAACAGCCTGTTCCTTTTATTTTTTCCTTCTTTGCCATAATTTATGTTTTAAATGATTAGCAAAATTAAGAAGAAATAATACTATATAAAAAAAAATTTGTGCTAATAAATTTCTATTTTTGATTTTTAAAATTTATATTTTTATTTAGAATGTGTGGAATAACCGGCATATATGCTTTTAATGAAAATGCTTTTAATTATAAAAATAAAGTTGAAAAAGCTGTATCATCATTAAGGCACAGAGGTCCTGATGACAATGGGATTTATATTCACAGCAATGTAGCTTTAGGTCATTCAAGATTAGCTATTATTGACACTTCTGCGGCTGCATCACAACCTTTTACAGATGCATCTAAAAGATATACAATTGTATTTAATGGAGAATTTTATAATTTCAAAGAACATCGAAAAATTCTTAAAGAAAAAGGCGTTCAATTTAGATCTAATAGTGATACTGAAGTTCTTTTATATTTATACATTAAATATGGTGTTGATTTCATTGCAAAAGTTAACGGATGTTTTGCATTAGCTATTTATGATAATGTAGAAAAATCCCTTTTGTTGGCAAGAGATAGAATGGGAATTAATCCTTTGCATATATATCAAGATGAAAATAAACTGATATTTGGTTCAGAAATTAAAGCTATACTGGAATATAACATTAATAGAGAAATTGATTATGAATCTTTATATACTTATTTGCAATTAAATTACATTCCCGGGCCTCATTCAATATTTAAAAACATATACAAATTAACACCGGGTACATATTTGAAAATTAAAAATGATAAAATTGAGAAAAATGTTTATTATAAGATCAAATCGAAAATAACAAATGAGATATTATCTTATAATGATGCTAAAGATTCACTAAATACACATATTGATAATGCAGTTAAAAGCAGATTAGTATCAGATGTTCCATTAGGAACCTTTTTAAGTGGAGGTATTGATTCATCGGTAATTACAGCTATTGCATCAAAATATACAGATAAGCTAAAAACATTTTCTATAGGTTTTAAAGATGAGCCATTTTTTGATGAAACCTATTATGCTAATTTGGTTGCAAAAAAATTTAACACAGAACATACCGTTTTTTCTTTAACAAATAAGGAACTTTTTGAGCATCTGTTTTCAACAATAGATTCCCTTGATGAGCCCTTTGCAGATTCTTCTGCACTAGCTGTAAATATTCTAAGCTTTCATACACGCAAACATGTAACAGTTGTATTATCAGGCGATGGCGCTGACGAGATGTTTGGCGGATACAATAAACATTATGCTCATTTTAATGCTTTAAATAATAATTTTAGAAATTCTGCAATTAAAAACAGTAATTTTATTTTCAATATATTACCAAAATCAAGAAATAATAAATACGAAAATAAAGCAAGACAAATTCACAAATATTCAAAAGGCTTAAACCTTAACGATAAAGAAAGATATTGGTTATGGTGTTCAATTGCAAACGAAAATTACGCATCTAACATTTTAAATTTTAATATTAATCAACAAATTTATTATTCAAGAAAAAATGAGATTCTTGAATACATTAACAATGACTCAAAAATTAATGACATTTTATTATCTGATATGCATTTGGTGTTACAAAATGACATGCTTGTTAAAGTTGATATGATGTCTATGGCAAACAGTTTAGAAGTTAGAACTCCTTTTCTGGATCACAATGTTGTTAATTTTGTTTTTTCATTACCGGATTCGTATAAAATTAACAACAATATTAGAAAAAGAATTTTACAAGACACATATAAAAACATATTACCTAATGAGCTATATAATAGACAAAAACAAGGATTTGAAGTTCCTTTATTAAAATGGTTTCAAAATGACCTTAATTCATTTATTTTTGACAATTTATTAAAGAAAAGCTTTATTAAAGAACAAAATATATTTAATATTGAACAAATTGAATATATGAGAAAGCGTTTATCATCTAATAACCCGGGTGATATTACTTCTAAAATATGGGGATTATTAGTTTTTCAGTACTGGTGGAATAAATATTATAATTAATCATCTTTTTTAAACCATTCGCAAAAATAACTAGTACATATTAAAATAATTGTCGTATAATTGAATAGAAATAAAGAACTAAATGCCCAAAATATTAAGAATAATAAATAGATTTAATTTAGGAGGTCCAACATATAACGCTACATATCTGACCAAATTTTTAGAACCAGAATTTGAAACATTATTAATAGGTGGTCAAAAAGATGAAAGTGAAGACAGCTCTGAATTTATTGCAAAAAGTGTAGGTTTAAGACCATTTGTTATTTCTGAAATGCGTAGAGAAATTAACTTTAAAAATGATATAATAGCCTACCAAAAAATTAAAAATATTATTAAAAAATTTAAACCAGACATTGTTCATACTCATGCATCAAAAGCTGGAATGCTAGGAAGAATAGCTGCTTACAAAATGAATGTACCTGTTATTGTCCACACTTTTCACGGACATATTTTTCATTCATATTTTAATTCTTATAAATCAAAAATCTTTCAAAAAGTCGAACACAATTTAGCAAAAAAAACCACAAAGATTATAGCGCTAAGTGAACAACAAAAACATGAACTTTCTAATGTTTACAATATAACATCTACTGAAAATATTAAAGTAATACCATTAGGTTTTGATCTTGACAGATTTAAGATTGATATGGATAAAAAACGAATTCAATTTCGAAAAGATTATAATATCTCTGATAATGAAATTGCTATTGGAATTATTGGCAGATTAGTTCCAATAAAAAATCATAATCTTTTTCTTGAATCAATTAAACAAGTAACACAAAAAAGTTCTAAAAAATTACGCATATTCATTGTAGGTGATGGTGAAAACAGAGAACATCTTATAAAGAAAGCAAAAAAACTCAAGCTTGATTATGCTCAAAATGGTGAAAGTAAAATTAAAAATGCAACATTAACTTTTACCTCATGGATTACCAATATTGATTATGTATATGCAGGTTTAGATATTTTAGCATTAACATCGTTAAACGAAGGAACACCAGTTAGTCTTATTGAAGCACAAGCATCAAATACACCAATAGTAAGTACAAATGTTGGTGGGATTAAAAATATTGTTATTCCAAATGAAACTGCAATTCTCACAAAAAATGGAAATATGAATGAATTTTCAGAGAAATTATTATCTGTTGTAGAAAATGATGAATTAAGAAAAAAATTAAGCCTTAAAGGCAGACAATTTGTTAATGAAAGATATCATTATACTCAACTTGTAAAGAACATGAAAGAGCTTTATTATGAATTACTAAACAATTGATTTTCCTATTTACATTTTACTAAGCAATATATTTTTCATCTTTCTTGAAAAAATATTAATTTCACTAAAATAAATTCTTATCAAAATATACTTATTTAAATTCAATAAATGTTTTTTTCAAATTTAAATGACTGTTAAAATATTTTTTTACCTTTGAAGCTTTATTATTATTCAAATAATGAGATATTTTATTATTGCTATAATTATTATCAGTTTCACTTCATGTAGAGTATTTCGTTCAAGTGAAATGTTTACCACTGATAAAAACTTTGAATTTTCGAAATTTAAAGAATCTGCAAAAGAATATAAGATTCAACCATTTGATAAATTAGATGTTAAAATTTTCACAAATGACGGATACAAATTAATTAACATTGGTAGTTCAGATTATATTTTTAGAAATCAAAACGATATACTTTATAACGTGAATTATGATGGTTTTATTAAATTACCATCTTTAGGAAAAATTAGTATTTCAGGATATACTATTGAAGAAGCAGAAAATTTATTAGAAAAGGAATATAAAACCTTATATCAAAATCCATTTGTCATTATTAACGTTACAAATAGGCGAGTTATTGTTTTTTCAGGAGGTAGTGATAATGGAAAAGTTATTGAGCTTAAAAATGAGAATTACACATTAATTGAAGCTTTAGCTGAATCCGGCGGCATATCAAATACAAGCAAATCATATAGAATTAAATTAATTAGAGGAGATTTAAATAATCCTGAAATATATTTATTCAATATTGCAAAAATTGAAGATATGCAAAAAGCAAATTTTCTATTAGAAACAAATGATATTATTTATGTTGAAACCAGAAATAGATATGCATCTATATTACTTGCTGAAATTACTCCATATTTAAGCTTATTTACAACAGGTTTATTAATTTACGGCTTATTTGCTAACTAAAATACTATGGCACAAAAAAAAATACCTATAATTAATGAAAAATTTGACCTTAAAGTATTTTTACAAATATTTCGTAAAAGTTTATTATTATTATTATTTATCTTCATCATAGCATTTGTTGCCGCTTTTGCATATTTACGGTATACTCATCCTTTATTTAATTCAAGTTCAATTCTTCAAATTAATGAAGAAAAAACAACCGATAAAATATTACAAATTGAGAGCATTTATGAAAATACTGAAATTTCACATGTTATTGAACTTTTAAGATCTAAAGAATTTCTTAAAAGAACATTCTCAAAACTACCTTTTAAAACAGCATATTTTATTGAAGGAACATTTTTAACAGAAGAACTATACAAAAGTAATCCATTCTCTGTAGAAACAAACGATATTAATTCAAGTCTTTACGGAATCCCAATTTATATTTATTTTAATGATACAAATAATTTTAACATCAGTTTTGAACTATCCGGGAAAGAATACTATTATAGCAACAAAATTAATCAATGGTTAAAAACTGAATTTGGAAATATTTTAATAAACATTACAGATTTTCAGAGAATTAACAACATCCAAACAGAAATAAAAAAACAAAATCTATATTTCAAAATATTTAACATTGACATGATTTTGGCTATAAACACCTCCAAATTAGATATAAAACTACTAAATAGTACCGCGCAAACTATTGAAATAGTTTTCACTAATCACAATGCAAATAAAACTTCAGATGTTGTAAATACGATTGCTGAAGATTTTTTAAATTACAATATTGAAAAAAAGAAAGAAAGCGCTTATCAAATTTTATCTTTTATAGACGAACAGCAAACAGCCTTAAAAAGCGAACTTGCTATTTTGGAAAAATCACTTCATGATTTTAAAAAAGAAAATGACATACAAATTAATAACGATTTCAAAAAAAATACTTCTTCAATTTTTTTTGAAAAATCAGAAGAACTCAGGCAACAAGTATTAGACATTAATATAGAATTATCTACTCTTAAAATAATACAAGAAGAAATTAAGAACAATACTAACAATGTTTATGAATTAATTGCACTTATGACAGACATTAAATCAAATGCTGCAATTACAAACATTTTAAACTCCTTGCAAGAATTAATAAATAAAAAAGAAGGACTCCTTAACGATGTTACAACAAATAATATTAGTTATAAAATTATTAATAAACAAATAGATAATCAAAAGAAAATTTTAACTGAATTTTTGGGAACAAGTATTAATCGGCTACAACTAAAAAAAACAAGCTACTTGAAAGAAATATTAGAGTATGACAAAAAAATATACAATAGTGAAAATATTAATACAATTGAATTATCGAAGCTTGACAGACTTTATACAATTAATGAAGAATTTTACACAAAATTAATTGAAAAAAAAGCAGAATATTTAATCAGTCAGGCAGGATATGTTTCTAAAAATATTATCTTAGAGAAATCTATTATCCCTCGTTTTCCTATTTCACCTATCAGTAATCAAATTTTATTAATAGCATTTATTATTGCTACGTTAATTTCATTTTTCATATTAGCAATTAAATATTTGCTCCATAATCAAATTACTAGTGCCAGTGATATAAAAACTTATACCGATGCTCCATTAATTGGAGTTATTCCTCTTTATACTAAATCTAAACTACAAGTATCTCAATTATTAGTTGATTTGAAACCAAGTTCCATGTTATCTGAGTCATTTAGGACCATACGCTCAAACCTTGAATTTATTCACAGATCTGATGAATCAAAAATAATTACAGTCTCTTCAACTATTTCAGGAGAAGGTAAAACATTTGT